>Ga0116227_10001566_pt1 | contig 51398 bp, 47 predicted proteins | sample S1TSphgellanicum_FD_89693 | JGI IMG/M metagenome (GOLD analysis project Ga0116227, IMG submission 89693) | Host-associated microbial communities from peat moss isolated from Minnesota, USA - S1T2_Fb - Sphagnum magellanicum MG | ecosystem: Host-associated > Plants > Peat moss > Unclassified...
AGAAGGGTGGGCGGGGCGCTGCGCATGCGGAGGACGAGGGCGAGCCAGTCGTCGAGTGCCTGACGCATCAAGGACGCGACGGCCGTAAAATCGCCGCCGGGTTCGAGCGACGCGAGGGCGGCCGGATCGTGCGCGAGCGCGAGCGATCGCAGGCGCGCGGCGCTGCGATGAAATGCGGCGTGGCGCGCCTTCGCGATCGCGTAGTGCGGCGACTTGCGCAACTCGCGGTCGATCGAATCGGCAAGCCATTGTCCGACCGTGCACGCGTCGTCGCCCGACGCATAGTCGGCGCCGATGTGCCATTCGCCGGTCGCGACGGCACGTTCGAGGCCCGTCATGCACGTTGCGAGCAATTCGATGACGCTTTGCAGTTGAACGGCGAGCGCGTCGTACTGGGCGCCGGAGAGTTTCGAATAGCGTTTTCGATTCGCGGAGCCGCCGAAGACGTCTTGAAGCTCGCTGTTTCCGGCGAAGTTCGAGCGCACGAGCGCCGCGATCTCGGCCTCCGGGATCGGCCGGCCGAACAAGAAGCCCTGCATTTTCGTGCACCCCATTTCGAAGAGCGCGTCGCGCTGCGCGCGCATTTCGATACCTTCCGCGACGACCTCCACGCCGAGCGCGTGCGCGAGCGACACGATCATGCGAACGATTTCGGATTTGGCCGACGGGTCGCTGATGCGCGAGACGAAGGAGCGGTCGATCTTCAGAACGTCGATTTGGAACCGCTCGAGGTAACTCAGCGACGAGTATCCGGTCCCGAAATCGTCGAGCGCGATCTTGACGCCGAGCGCTCGAATCTGCTCGAAGATCCGGCCGATGACGGCGGCTTCCGCGAGAAAGACGCTCTCCGTGATTTCGATCTGCAAGAGCGGCGGCGGCAGCTGCGAGCGCTCGAGAAATTGATTGAGATTCGTGAAGAAACTCGGGTCGAGCAGTTCGCGGCTCGAGACGTTGACGCTGATCGAAAGCGGAAGGTCGCTCGACGCGGGCCACGCGGCGCCGGCGCGGCACGCGCGTTCGCACACCCACGAGTCGATTCTGGCGATCGCCGCGGTCTCTTCGGCGAGCGCGATGAAATCGATGGGCCGGAGGAGCCCGCGTTCGGGATGCTGCCAGCGCACGAGTGCTTCGAACCCGTACACGCGGCCGGCCGAGACGTCGACGAGCGGTTGGTAGTAGATGCGCAATTCGTCGCGCTCGACGACGTTGCGAAGGTCGCTGTGAATCCGTAGGACGTCGTTCGCTTGCGTTTCCATCGAACTCGCGAACGTGACGCAGCGATTTCCGCCTTCTTGTTTCGCGCAATACATCGCCGTATCGACGTTGCGCAGGAGCGTTTCGGCGTCCCAGTATCCCCCAGAAAACGATATGACGCCGATACTGAGCGTCAGCGAAACGCTGCCCGTTCCGGTATCGAACGGAACTTCGAATTGCTTCGCGATGAGCTCGGTGGCGATTAGCGCGTCGGATTCGTGGCCGGCCTCCAAGAGGATGACGAACTCGTCGCCGCCCATGCGCGCTACGACGTCGCCGCTGCTCGTGCACAGACGTAGCCGCGCCGCCGCTTCCGCGAGGACCAGGTCCCCCACCCGGTGTCCGAAACTGCCGTTCACGAGCTCGAATCGATCGATATCGACCAAGATCAGCGATTTTTCGCGCTGCCATTCCTCGCCGTCGCCCTGCAGCGCTCGCCGGAGGTGCGGCACGAAATACGAGCGGTTGCCGAGCCCGGTCAGCGCGTCGTGCGTGGAGGAGAACACGAGCGCCGCCTCGTCCGCGATACGCCCGGTGAGGTCGCGCTGAATGGAAACCCAATGCGTGCAACGGCCGCGTTGGTCGGCGATCGGAAGGATGTCGGACTCGACCCAATAGCTCGAGCCGTCCTTGCGGTAATTCAGAAGATCGATCCGAAGCGGCTGCCACGTTTCGAGCGCGTTGCGGATCTGTTCGCGAGCCTCGGCGCTCGTTTGGGGACCTTGCAGCATCGCCGGCGCTTTGCCGATCACGTCGTCCCACGAGTAACCCGTCAAATCCGTGAACGCACTATTGACGAAGACGATGTGCGGTGACGATTCGCCGGCCGGTTCGGCAAGCGTGATCATCACCGCGTCGCGGCCGTTCACGAATACCGATTCGAGCAACCGTAGTCGCTCGCGCGCCACGGAGTAGTTCACTGACACCTTCGAACCCATTCCGCCGGCGTTGTCGTCGTTCGTTGCCGTACGTTAGGCATACCCATGAAGCCGCCGGGCTCCACTCGATTTGCTGCGAACGCTCGCGAATCGTGCGACGGCTCGCCGGGCTAGCCTGCGGGCGGGAGCTCTTCGGGATACAGCTCGACGCGCAGGCCGCCCGTTCTTTTCGCGCGATAGAGCGCGGTATCGGCACGCCGCATCAGCGCATCGGCGTCGGTTCCGTCGACCGGATAAAACGCGATGCCGATGCTCGCGCCGAGCGTGAACGTTTTCTTCTCGAGAACGTAGGGTGCCCTCAGCCGCTCGAGCATTCGCATACCGAGCGCCAGCGCATCTTCACGCCGCGCGGTGCCGGCTTGCAAAACGACGAACTCGTCGCCTCCGAGGCGGGCGGGCGTATCCATTTCCCGGCAAAGCGATTGCAGACGCTGCGCGGCTTCGTGGAGCGCGAGGTCCCCGACGGCGTGGCCCGCGAGATCGTTGAGCATCTTGAACCCGTCCAGGTCGATGAAATGGACCGCGAACGGAGGGCCGTTCGCGGTGACCGCTCGCTCGAGCTCGCGCATGAAGCTTGCGCGGTTCGGCAGTTTCGTGAGATTGTCGACGTACGCGAGCCGATTGAGTTCCGATTCTTGGACGCGGCGTTCGATCACGGCGGAGACGATCGAAGCGACGAGCCGGATGAAGTCACGATCCCGTTCGTCCCAAGATGCGACGTGGCGCGATACGAAACCGATCGCGCCGTAGACGCGGCCGGCAACGCGCAGGGGCGCGACGACGTAGCCGTGCCAAGCGGCGACCGCCGGACCGATGCCCGATTCAAGCGGCCGCGTCGCCACGTCGTCGATCGCGAGAACGTCGTCGAGCTCGAGCATCTCGGGCAGAACCGTTTCGGCGATCGCGAACGAGTCGTTCACGGCCACGAGCCGCGTTCCGATCGAATTGGTAATGACGATGCGCGTTCCGCGGATCTCGCCGACGTGTGCGTTCTGTACGTCGAGCGACGCGAGCACGAGGCTCAGCACCGCGTCGATGCGTTCCGTTCCCGTCGTGTCCGCGGTCGCGGCGATCCGCGAGAGTGCCTGCGCCCGATCTGCCTGTCGTTCCGCAAGCGCCGCGAGCCGCCGCCGCTCCGTCACATCGGTCGCGATGAGATACGCGCCTTCCTGCTCGCCGTTGACGACGATCGGAATCGCGATGCACGCGACCGAGATCTTGCGCCCGTCGCGCCGGCGGTAGGTCGAATCGAAGGCGAAAGCTGCGCCGTACTCGAGCACCTGTGGAATGCGTTCGCCGTTCGGGAAAATGCTGGGGGCGGCGGCGCGGCGCAGTTCTCGATCGAGTTCGTCCGCGTCCGTCACGCCGAGGAGCCGGCGCGCCGCGGGATTTGCGTCGGTGCACGCGCCGAATCGATCGAGGATGAAGATTGCATCGCTATTGGTCTCGAGCAGCGACTGCAGGCGCAGATTTCCGTCCGCCAGCAGTTGTTCCGCGGCGCGTTCGTGCGTGAAGTCCCGAAAGCTTACGATGCGATGCCGTTCGTCGAGCCGGCGGTCCTCCAGCCGAACGACGCGCGGTTCGCCGGACGCGGTGTAATACGTGATCGTCGCTCTCGCCCGGTCGTGTGCTAGAATGTCGGCCGCGAACGCTTTCACGGCGGCTGCGTCGGTCGTGGGGCCCGACAACATGTGCGGCGTGCGATTGACGACGTCGTCCATCCCGTATCCGAAGAGGTCGGTAAAGGCTTGGTTGACGTAGGTGAAGACGGGGAAACGCTTTTCCTCGCGTAGGCGCAGGACGGCGACCGGATCGGCAACGGCGGCCAGGGAGCGCGCGATTGCACGGATCTCGTGGTCGGCCACGTGCGCGGTGTCGCTGGGTTTCTCGATCGAACGCGCGAGCGCCGTGCCGAGCACCTCGAGCGCATCGCGCTGTCGTTCCGTGAGCGCGCACGCGCGGCGGTCCAGGGCGCAGAGCGCGCCGATGGCATTTCCCACGGCGTCGATGAGCGGTGTCTCCACGTAAAATCGGATGCCCGGTTCGGCGACGTCGGTCAATTCCAGGAGCGCGTTCGGGCGGTCTAAATTGGTCGTGAATGCCATCCGGCGCAGCAGCGCCTCGCCGTCCGTCGGGCCGACGCTGGTTTCCAGCCGCCGTCCCGCACCGGCATTGAGCCAAATCGCGGCGATCGGCGTTCCGCAAATCTCCGCGGCCACCAGTGCGAAGGGCTCGTAGGGCGAGCCCACCTCAGCTCGGGCTCGCCGCGAAGTGGCCCGAGGCGGCGAAGACCGCGCGGTTCTTTCCCATCGTCTTCGCTCGATAGAGCGCGCGGTCGGCCCGGCGCATCAGTACGTCGGCTGCTTCGCCGTCCGAGGGAAACAGCGCGACGCCCACGCTCGCTCCGAGCACGACGGTCTGGCCCTCCAGGTCGAACGGCCGGCCGACGGCCTCGCGGACTCGCTGCGCGAAGGCGCGAGCGTCTTCCCGATTCGCCGCCCCCATTTGGACGACTGCGAATTCATCGCCGCCCAAACGTGCGGGCAAGTCGCGACCTGCGCACAAGCTTTGGAGGCGCGAACCGATCTCGCCGAGTGCGAGATCTCCGGCCGCGTGGCCGGATCGATCGTTGAGTGCCTTGAAGCCGTCGAGATCGATGAAGTGTAACGCGAAGGGCCGCGTCTCGGCGATTTCCTGGTCTAGCGTGCTCGCGAAGCGCGCGCGATTCGGAAGGCGGGTGAGTTCGTCGTAGTAGGCGAGGTAGTCGAGATATCGATTCTGTTTGGTCGTTTGCATCCCGGAGGATACGAGTGCGCTCGCGAGCCGGAGAAATTCGCGGTCGGCGGCGTCGTACGTCTTGGCCTCTCGCGATAAGAACCCGATTGCCCCGTAAATGCGTCCGTCCACGTACGTCGGCGTCGAGATTCGGCCACGCCAGCCGTCGACGCGGAGCTCCGCGAGTTCCGGACCGCCGAAGATCGGGATCGTGTCGCCGACCTCGTACAAACGCTCGCCCGCGGTGTTGGTCACGAAGAGATTGGCGCCGTTTATCTTGCCGACGTATCCGAACTCCATGTCGAACGATTTGAGGGCGAGAAGCAACGCCGCATCGTTCTGCTCCGCGGGACTTCGTTCGGTCAGCGCCGCCACGGCGCAGAGCGCCGCTGCGCGTTTGGCCCCTTTGGCGACGAGTGCCGACAGCCGCCGTTCCTCCGAGACGTCCTTGGAAAAAAGATAGACGCCGTCGGTAATCCCGCGAACGAGCATCGGAATGGCCTTGCATTCGACCGTCACCATGTGGCCCTCGCCATGCGGTAAGGCCGTCGTGAAGGCGATGGGCTTCCCGCGCTGCAGGTCCTCCGGAAAGGGTTCGTCGCCGCGATAGGTTCCGGTCCGCGTTACGGTGCGGTAGTCTACGCCGAGCAACAGGCTTCGCGCGCAGCCGGTGAGCCGTTCCTGCGCCGCATTCGCGTCGACGCATACGCCGTCGCGATCGAACGTCACGATGCCGTCGCTATTGGTCGAGATGAGCGACTGGAGGCGCGCGTTGGCATGCGAGAGCGATTCTTGTGCGACGCGCTCGCGGGTCAGGTCGCGATAACTCACGATGCGTAGCGTCGGATTGAGTCCGTGCGTTATCATCTCGACGTAGCGGCGTTCGCCGGTCGACGTGTAGAGCGCGAGCGTTCCGTAATTTACCGGTCCGTGACCCTTCGCGGCGAGGATCCGTCTCTTGGGTTCGGGTCCCGTCTGCGGGCCCGCGAGCATCTTGGCCTCGCGATTGACGACTTGGTCCGCCGTGAAGCCGAAGAGTTCGGTGAACGCCGGATTGACGTAAACGAAGCGCGGCATGACGCCGGGCTCGCCGCGCCGGAAGATCGCGATCGGGTCGGCCAGCAACTCCAGCGCCCGCCCGAGGACCGCGACCTGCTCGTTGAAGCCGGAGGCTCCGTTGCCGGGCGTTTCGATTACGGGTCCGAGCGCATCGCTGAGTTCGCCGAGCGCCACGCATTCCGATTCGCCGCCGTTGCGCGGCTTCGTGTCGATCACGCAGAGCGTTCCGGTGACGTGCTGGGCGGTGTCGAAGATCGGCAGCCCGGCCGCGAAGCCGAAGTCGGTACCGTCTACCGGCGTCGCGACGACGGCGTTTCCGGCCGCGAGAATCGCTCGGCGAAACGTTCGCTCGGCCTGGCGTTCCGCCGGCGAGCCGGGACGATTGCCGTACGTTTGCTGCCAGACGCCCGCCGCGTCGACGAGGCTGACGAACGCGAGTTCCGTGTCGCACCGGCGCGCGGCCACCGCCGCAAACCCGGCGTAGAGCGCCTCGAAGGCGGCTTCGCGCGGCCGGCGATTCTCCGGCGGGTCCGTGGCGTAGCGGAGCGCCGTCTCGCTCATGTGATCCGACCCGGCTCGAGTCACGAGCGTCCCCATCCCTCCTCAGGTGCCGGAACGACCGGCATCCCCTTTGATGGGTTATCGGTAAAACGCGGCTAGACCGTCGTGGGCGCCGTCACTTTTCCGTTCCGAGCCGAGTCGATCACCTCGGCGACGTGCGCCGTTTCGCGCGGAATGGAACCCGCGATGCCGTCGACTTTGAGCAGCGAAGGGTATTTCGGTTTGCCGAACGTGGCGGCACGCTCTGCGACCGAACCGGGAACGAGCGGCGCCTTCTTGAGGTAATCCGGCTTGCCGCCCTTTTCGCGGAAAAGCGGAAGCAACTCTTCCGCGGCGAGCTGCAGCCCTTTCATGATCATCCATTTGGGCATCGATCCCCACGTGCCCATGCCGATGAGGCCGCCGATGCCGAGTTCCTCGACGTATTCCTCGTGCAAGATCTCGCCGACTTGCTGCGGCGTGCCCACGATGATGTAGCGGTCGCGCAGCAACTCTTCATAGGTCAAGTTCGGCTGCTCGGGCAGCGAGCCGCGCAGGGCCATCATCGCGGCGAAGCCCTGCTTCGTCGAATAGCCCGGCGGCCCGTGATAGTGTTGCGGATGGCGCAGGCCCGTGTTGTAGATCCACTGCAAGTGGGCTTTGGCTTCTCGGTGCGCTTGCGCTTCGGTTTCGGCGACGTACGTCATCACGGCGAGCTTGAGCTTCTTGCGGTCGACGACGACGCCGATCTTTTCGGCGTACTCGCGATACGAATCGAAGAACTTCTTGACCATCCACTTCGGTGAGAACACCGTCATGTAGTGGTAGCCCTTCTCGACGCACTTGCGGATCGTTTCCGCCGACCCGAGGCCCGGAATCCAAATCTCCGGAAACGGCTTCTGGATCGGGCGGGGCCACGGGTTGACGTGGGGGATGTGAAAGTGCTCGCCTTCCCACGCGAACGGGCCCTCCTGCGTCCACGCCTTGAGGATCAGGTCGTGCGCCTCCCAAAAACGCTCGCGAGCGAATGCGGGCGAGACGGGTGCCGAGAAATATTCCATGCCCGTTCCGACGACGAATCCGGAGATGATACGGCCTCCCGAAATCACGTCGAGCATCGCGATCTCTTCGGCCACGCGGACCGGGTTGTTGTATAGCGGCAGTGCGTTACCGATGATGCCGACGGGAATGTGCTTGGTGTTCGCGACGATGTGCATCGCGCTCAGATTCGGCGCGGGCTGCAAGCCCCAGGCGGTCGCGTGATGTTCGTTGACGAGCGTCCCGTCGTAACCGAATTTCTCGGCGGACGCGCTGACTTCTAGTGCGTCGTTGTAGACCGTGTAGCCGAGTTCCGGATCGAAGTACTTATTCGAGAGCGTGACCCAGCTCGAGCGGTTCTCCTCGGGCGGCGGGATGAACGGATAGTGGATCGTGTTGAAGACGAAGAAGTCGAGCGAATTCACGATGCGTTCTCCGAGATGAAGCGTCCGATCGCTTCGGCGACGAGTTGCGGCTCTTCGTGGATGGCGGCGTGTCCGGTGCCCGGGACGATCAGGTCGCGCGCGTTCGGCAGGGCCCGGCGATACTTGACGGCGATCTCGTCCGAGATCAGCCGGTCGTCCTCGGCGCGGATGACGAGCGCCGGCGCCGTGACGCGGTGCAAGCGTCGCTCGAGCGCTAAATTGTAGCGCGGCGTCCACGCCAAGCGCGCGAACGTCGTCGCTTCGCCGTAGCCGAAGGTGATTTCTTCGGGCGTCGGATCGGGCGCGACGTCGATCGCTTTACTGAGGTCGTTGAAGAGTCGCAGCGGAAGGTCCGGCCCGTCTTGGAAGACGTCGGGTAGCGGATGGTCCGCGCGGAGGCCGGCGGGCACGATCAACGTGAGCGTGTCGACGGCATCGGGATAAAAGGATGCGAATTCCGCCGCGGTCCAGCCGCCGAGCGAGAAGCCGACGAGGTTGATCTTTTGCAATCCGAGTTTGCGGAAGAACTCGTGATAGTGCAGCACGTAGTCGTCGAAGCTGCGCAGCCACGGCGGCATCGGCGTCTCGCCGAAGCCGGGGTGCTCGGGCGCGATGAAATCGAACGACGCCGACATCCGCTCGTAAAACGGCAGCCACATCCGCGTCAGACCGGCTCCGTGAAGGAAAACGACGGATTTGCCCGCGCCCTTACGGCGATACGCGGTGGGAACGCCTTCGACGTCCAGGAACGACGGCTCCGTATAGTAATTGCGCGGTTTCGGAACGGCTTCTCGCGCGATCGTCTGTATCGCCATGAGGCTCCTCGGATCGGAGATGCGTTCGCTATACGAACGTTTGTGCGCGACCCTGAACGCTTCGAGTTTTTTTGTAATCCGCTTTCACATCACCTGCGATACGATGAAAGTTAGCGTCGCAGACGGGAACGCAAAAAAAATGGGTCCCGGGTTCGCTCGCTAACGAGCCGAACCCGGAACCCGACGGAATCGCCGGCCGGAGGGGCGGCTACGGCCCGATCGGCAGAATCGCCGTCGGTCCGTAGATGACTCCGAGCGTGCCGCCGAGCGTACGCGTATTCACTTGGCCGCCGCCGGCGTAGACGGTGATCGTGCCGTTGGGATTGATCGCGCCGACTTTATTCGCCACGTACAGATTGTCCGTGTTGTCGAGCGCAACGGCCAGCGGCAGGAACACGTCGCTCAAGATCGTCGTGGTCGGCGCCGGCCCGCTCACGATGGCGTACGTCGTTACGCTGGCGGGTGTTGCCGCGTAATTGGCCGCGTAGAGCCGCCCATTGATGTCGACTCCGAGCGGCGTCTCCGGCGTGGTGAGCGGGGTGGCATCGGCGAAATCCGTGCCGGTGAACGTGATGGCGGGCGCCGTATGGCCGGAGACGTACGCCGTGATGTCGTTCGCGGTGAGGTTCGCGACGAACAGGGTGGCGCTGGCGTTGAGGGCAAGCCCGAACGGCCCGCTCACGCCGGTGGCGATCGTCTCCGACGGCGTGATCGTTCCCGGCGCGTACTCCGTGACCGTATTGCCGGTGTAATTCGCGACGTAGAGATTATCGCTCGCGTCGATGGCGAGCGCCGCCGGGCCGCTGATGCCCGTCGTGATCGTGGCCGACGGTACGATCGTATTCGGCAAGTATTCCGTGATCGCGTTCGACGTAACGTTCGCGACGTAGAGAATTCCGGTCTTCTGATCGACGGCGATCGCATCCGGCCCCGACAAGCCGCTCGTGATCGTGCGCGAGATCGTCGTGCCGCCGTCGATGTACGCCTCGATCGTATTCGGAAGAGAACCGCCGGGACCGTCGAGCACGTACGTCGTGCCGAGCGCACCTTCCGCGAGCGCGATCGGATCGCTGATCCCGCTCGTGATCGTCAGCGCCGGCGTGGCGCTCCACGGCGCGTACTCCGTGATCGAACTCGTGGTCGCGCTCGAGCCGGTATTGGCGACGCCGAGAATCGGAGAGACGGTGGTCGGAACCGCCGCCGTGACCGCCGAGCCGCCGGTGACCGACTGCGTTGCGGTCAACGTCAGCGTCGTCATTCCGAGCGCGGTCGGCGTGAGTACGAACGTGTTCGTCGTCAGCGCGCTACCGCCGACCGTCGGCACCGCGACCGCGGTCACGATGGCCGGGCTGCTGGTGACGGACAGGGTCGGTGCACCCGGGCCCACGATCACGTTGGCGTCGGCGTCGAGCGCTTCGACGATCATCGTTTTCGGCAGCGGCCCGGCGAGCACGAGCGCATCGTTGCCGCCGTTGGCCGTCGTCTCGACCGGGCCGCTCCCGATCGTGACCTCGGCCGGAACGCCGCCGAGCGTCACGCCGATGATGTTCGCCTGGCCGGCCACGATCGTGGCGGACACGGCGTTGCTCGAAAGCTTGTTGCCGGCGGCATTGGCCTTATCGTAGGTGACGATCGTCAACGTGTGCGTTCCGACGCTCGCCGAGATCGGCACGTTGCAATCGAGTGGGAAGAGCGGACCCGATCCGGAGCAAGCCGGCGACGTCGCGCTCAGGTTCGTGACGACCGGCGTGCCGGTATCGACGGTCACGGAAACCGACGCCGTCGACGGCGAGACGTACGCGGGGCGCCGCGAGCCGGCACTCGTCGCGCGGCTCGCCACCGGAATTACGATCCGAAGCTGCGCCGACGCTCGAGAGGTACTTTGCCCCTGGGCGACCGTGGGGCTGGAGGGAACGCTACCGCCGCACGCGCTGAGCAGAGCAAGAGAGGAAACGCCGACGGCAAGCGTCGTCAAAAAGCCATAACGGCCCGATCGCATAATCACAATTCGTCCTACGCACGCACGCGCGCGGTTTCCTTCAGGCATCACGTATTACGTGCTCACAATCCGATTTTCGCCCGTTCCATGACGAAGAACGGGCCCTTAGCCGAAGCGGTATCCCGAGATCGGCGCTCCGGCGATCCGGTCCGCAAAGACCGTCCTCCCGCGGTCGCCGCCGCCGGCTCCTGCGGCGACCATGAGGGGCAGCAGATGCTCCTCGCGCGGATGCGCGAGCCGCGCTCCGGGCGCCTTCGCCCACGTTCGCAAGGCCGCGTCGCGGACGGCGGGTTCGGCGGTTGCCGCACCCGTCAGCCACGCGTCGAACGTGCGGGAGCCCGCGGCATCGGGCGACGTCATGAACTCGCGCATGTTGTGATAGCTCATGCCGCTACCGACGATGAGGACCCCTTCGTCGCGCAGGGGCCCGAGCGCGCGTCCGATCGCGAGATGGCGGGCAGGATCGAGGTCGTTCACGAGTGAGAGCTGGACGATCGGCACGTCCGCCGCCGGCGCGATCAGTTTGAAGGGCACGAAGACGCCGTGATCGAGCCCGCGCGCCGCGTCGCCATGCGTCGCGATTCCGTCCGCTTCTAAGAGTTCGCGCACGCGAGAGGCCACCGCCGGCGCGCCCGGCACGGCGTAGGTGAGTTCGTACGTTTCCGGCGGGAAGCCGTAGTAATCGTACACGAGCGGCGGCCGCGCCGAGGTCGTAACGGTCGGCGCCGCTTCTTCCCAATGCGCCGAAACGACGACGATGGCGCGCGGACGCTCCGGGACGGTCGCCTGAAGTTCGCGCAAGAATGCGGCGAGCGAGTCCCACGTGTGGGCCAGGTGCGGCGGCCACGCCATAAAAAAACACGGGCCGCCGCCGTGCGGTATGAAGAAGGTCGGTAAACGCGCGCTCATCTTCATTTCTTGTGGTTCCCGCCGGTCTCCACTATCATAGGCCGGCCATGGCTGGAAAGATAGACGTCGCGCCCGTTGCCTTCTTCGGGCATGGCTCGCCCATGAATACGCTCGACCGCAATCGATATACCGAGGCGTGGCGCGCGTTCGCGGCGACGTTGCCGCGACCGCGCGCGATCGTCGTCGTCTCCGCGCACTGGTACGTCCCGGGCGTTCGCGTGACCGCGTCGCTCCAGCCCCGCACGATTCACGATTTCAACGGCGGCTTCGATCCGGCGCTCTTCGCGTTTCGCTATCCGTCGCCGGGTAGCGCGTTCGTTGCAGATCGGATCGCGGAATTGCTCGCGCCCGAGCGCGTGGAGCGCGACGCGACGTGGGGCATCGATCACGGCGCGTATAGCGTGCTCGCACATCTCTATCCCGATGCGGACGTCCCCGTCGTGCAACTGGCCCTCGACCGCACGAAGTCGCCCGAGGATCACTACCGGCTCGCGCGCCGGCTCGCGCCGCTGCGCCGTGAGGGCGTGCTGATCGCCGGCAGCGGCAACGTGGTACACAATCTGGAACTCGCGAATCGGCTCCGCGGGGCGGCGCCGTTCTCGTGGGCGGAGCGGCACGCGGAGCGCGTTCGGGCGCACGTCGCGGGCCACGCTCACGACCGGCTCGTCGGCTACCGCGACGACGGTGACGACGCGCGCCTCGCCGTGCCGACGCCCGATCACTATCTGCCGTTCCTCTACGTTCTCGCGCAGCGGCAGAGCGACGAGACGGCGACGATCTTCGCGGACGGCATCGAGGGCGGCGCGATTTCGATGCTGTCGCTTTCGTTCGGAGCGTGACGGCGCACGACGCGGCGGTGCTCGCTCGCGAACTCGCGCGCTTGGAAGAAATCTATGCGGATGGAATCCGCGCGTTCTTACCGGAGAATTCGCTCTTCGAGCGCGAGCGCATCATCGCCGAAGTCTCGAACAAGCGTGAGATCGCGTTCGTGTGCGGTTTGCTGAACGAAGGCGAGAACGAGGCGGCGCTGATACTAGAACTCATCGCACGAGCCCGCGAACGCGATCCGGCGGCACCGGTCGAGCACATGGTCGAAGAGATGGCCTACTATCTGCGAACGTCGATCGATCCGGCGTGGCAGTTGGCCGCGCGCCCGCCGAGCGCGACTGCGGCCGTCGCGTACCTGCGAGCGGTGCTCGAGGCACGAGTGAGCCGGCTGCGAGGCGCTCCGCCGAGCCGCGTTCCCGCCTTCGTGCGAGATCGCCGGCTGCTCGAACGTATCGAGGAGTGCGAGGCCCCAGCGTCTCCTGCGGCCAACGCCCCGAACACGTGAAGAGTGCGATCGAGAGACTCATCGGCAGCGCGGCCGTCCAGGAAGCGGATTTCGACACGCTGCGCTCGCATCCGTTGCTGCCGCACCGCGATCGCGTCCGCGGTTTCGTGTATGAAGTCGAGACCGGCCGCGTGCGCGACGCGATCGACTGAGCCTGCAAATGCGGCTACCGTTCGCGCTCGCGTGTTTGTCGCTCGCGACGTGGGTGGCGCTCGCCGCCGGTCGCGGCCGGTTCTGGCGCGCCGAGCGCGACGGTCACCTCGCGGCGGGACCGGCCGCCACGCCGTCGGCGCGCGTCGAAGCCGTCGTCCCGGCGCGCGACGAGGCGGAGACGATCGGCGCTGCAGTCTCGTCGCTCGTCGCGCAACGTTATGCGGGCCCGTTCGCGATCACGCTGGTCGATGACGGCAGCGTCGACGGCACGGCGGACGCGGCGCTCGCGCAGACGCGCGCGCTTGCGGAGCGCGACCGGCTCACGATCGTGCCGGGCCGAACGTTACGCGCGCCGTGGACCGGAAAACTCAACGCGCTCGACAGCGGCGTGGCGTTCGCACGCGAGCGGCGGGGGGAGCCCGCGTACTGGCTCTTCACCGACGCAGACATCGTGCACGATCCCGATAACGTATCGGCGCTGGTAGCGAAAGCGCAGCGCGACGATCTCGCGCTCGTGTCGCTGATGGTGCGATTGCGCTGCGAGAGCGGCTGGGAGCGCCTCCTCGTTCCCGCCTTCGTCTTTTTCTTCCAAAAATTGTATCCGTTTGCGTGGTCGAACGATCCGCGGCGCTCGACGGCCGCGGCTGCGGGCGGTTGCGTGCTGGTTCGCTCGGACGCGCTGGCCGCGATCGGCGGCTTGCGCGGCATCGCGGACCGTTTGATCGACGACTGCGCCCTCGCCGCCGCGATCAAGCGGAGCGGCGGCGCGACCTGGCTCGGGCTCACGGCGAAGACGATCAGCATTCGGCCGTATCGCGATCTCGGCACGTTCTGGCACATGGTCAAGCGCACGGCGTTCACGCAATTGCGGCACTCGTATGCGTTGACGGCCGCATCGGCGCTCGGGATGTTGCTGCTGTATGCGGTGCCCCCGGGTTCCTTCGTCGCGGCCGTCGCGCGGCGCGATGCCGGAACCGCCCGGGCGGCGGGCGCCGCATGGGCTTTGATGACGGCGCTGTACCTGCCGACGCTTCGTTCGCAGGATCGTCCGGTCGTCGACGCGCTGGGTTTGCCGGTCGCGGCTGCGCTCTACGCGCTGATGACGATCGATTCGGCGCTCGCTCACGCGCGCGGCAGCGGGGGCGCCTGGAAGGGCCGGACGTACGGCGGCGCTGCGTGAAGCCGGGCGTCGTCCCGTCGCTCGCCGCCGCGCCGGGGCTGCTCGCCGCCGTCGGTCTCGCAGCAGGTGCTACGTATCTCGCGCGCTTTGCGCCGCTGCTCGGCGCGCCGGTGATCGCGATACTGCTGGGCGTGGCGGTGCGTTCGTTCCGCGAATTGCCGCCCGCGTTTCGGCTCGGCACCGCCTACGCGGCGCGCTACGTGCTGCAAGGAGCGATCGTCGTGTCGGGCTTCGGCGTCTCGCTCGCAGCCGTGTATCGGACGGGGCTCGGAACGTTGCCCGTGACGCTCGGCACGATCGCGGTCGCGCTCGGTCTCGCCCCGTTCGCCGGGCGGCTGCTCGGGCTCGACGTCAAACTGCGCGAACTGGTCGGGGTCGGCACGGCGATCTGCGGCGCCTCGGCGATCGCGGCCGTTTCGTCGGTCATCGAACCGAGCGAAGCCGACATGGCGCTGGCTATCGCGACGATCTTTTTCTACAACATCGCGGCGGTGTTGACGTTCCCGCTACTCGGTCACGCGATGGGGCTCTCGCAGACGCAGTTCGGCACCTGGGCCGGTACTGCGATCAACGACACGTCGTCGGTCGTCGCGGCCGGGTTTGCGTACGGCCACGAGGCGGGGACGCATGCGACGATCGTCAAGCTCACCCGCGCCACGCTGATCTTGCCGATCGTCGGCGCGATCGCGCTCTTGCGGGCCCGTGCCGAACGCGCCGCGGGCAAGCCGATCCCGTGGGCCCGGATCGTACCGTGGTTCATCCTCTGGTTTCTCGCGGCGGCGCTCGTCGAGTCGCTCGGCGCGGTGCCCTTGGCATGGCACGGAGCGATTGCCGACGTTTCCACCTTTCTCATCAGCATCGCACTCGCAGCGATCGGTCTCCAAACCGCGCTCGCGCGTCTCTTCGGTGCCGGCTCGCGCCCGCTCGCATTCGGCTTCGTCCTTTGGGCCGCCGTCGCCCTATCGTCCCTCGGCATCCAACGCCTCGCCGCCCGGTAGCCGCTTTCACCGATTTATCACCCTGAGCTCGTCGACGGGCGGCCGATTGAAGGCGGGACACCCGCGGCGTTCCCGGAACGCATGAGCATCTCATGAGCCGCTCGCCACATTCTCCAAAATCATTTTGGCGCGAAGACCGCCGGCTCTTGATCGGCGCCCTTGTCTTTGCGGTCGCAGCGTTCGTGGTCGACCGCCTCGTGCACGTGTTCGGCATCGTGCGTTAGCGGCGGACCGAACCAAACGCGATGCGGTTCTCGCTCGGCGTTAATTATTGGCCGCGAAGCACGGCAATGGCGATGTGGCGGCGCTTCGACGCGGGGGAGATCCGTGAGGACTTCGCGCGAATCGCCGCGCTCGGGCTCGACACGGTGCGCTTCTTCGTGCGCTGGGACGATTTTCAGCCGCGCGCGGACGTCGTGGATCCGGTGATGCTCGAGCGGCTGGCGACCGTGGTCGACGCGGCCGGCGACGCGCATCTGCACGCGCTGCCGACGCTTTTCTGCGGGCACATGTGCGGCGTCAATTACCTGCCGGACTGGGCCCTCGACCGGACCTCGCGACACGGCCGGTATCGCACGATCGCGGGGGAAACGGAGTCGCCGTTCGGCATCGGCGACATCTATACGGGGACGTTGCTCGTCGCGCAGGAGCGCTTTGCCCGCGCCGTCGCCGAGCGGCTCGACGGTCATCCCGCGCTCGCCGCGTGGGATATCGGTCACGATTTCGGCAGCGTGCACGCGCCCGCCGGCGCCAAGGTATTCGCGGGCGAACACTCGACCGTTCCCGCCGCCGAACCGCAGGTGGCCGAATGGAGCCGGCGGCTGACGAGCGCGCTCCGGACGAGCGCGCCCGTCGCCGTTACCGCGGGAACCTCCGCCGGCGACGTGACGCACGATCGGAACCTCCGGTTCGGATCGCTCTGCGCGCCGTTTGCGTTCGCGTCGATGCAGGGCACGAACGTCGATCTCGCGTTCGCCCGCAACCGGCGCGATCCCGACGCGATCCCGTTTCTAGCGACGATCGCCGCGTCGTTTTCGTATAAGCCGGTGCTCGTGTCGGGGTTCGGAAATCCCACCTGCCCGGCCGGCAAGTTCTCCGCGTTCGAACGGTTTGCCGGCGAGCAGGAACCGCCGCATCAGACGATCGCGCCGAGCGACGCCGTCTTCGCAACGTATCCGTGCCTTACCGAGGACGAGAACGCGGCGTATTGCCGTGCGGTCCTCGCGCGATTGCACGCGGATGGCCGGCTCGGCGCGTACTGGTGGTGTTGGACCGACTATGCCGAAGGCCTCCGCGACGAGCCGCCCTTCGACGAACGCCCGTATGAGATGACGTTCGGGATCGTCCGTGCCGACGGCAGCGAGAAGCCCGTCGCGCGCGCTCTCGCCGCGTTTGCGAGCGAAGGCCGCACCGTCGGCAGAGCGTTCGACATGCCCATGATCGCGAGCACGTATTATTACCGGACGCTGCCGGCGAGCACGAAAACCCTTTACGATGCCTATCTGCGCGCCGCCGGCGAGCGGGTCGAATAGCGGCGAGTCAGGCTTCGCGGGCACCCGAGAGGGCGAGGATCGCGTCGATTGCGGTGCGCGCCGAAAGTCCGTCGAGTAAGGCGCTCGGCAGAATCGCCACGCCGTACCGCGCGCCGACCAGAGCCCCGACGATCGACGCGACCGTGTCGGTGTCGCCGCCCGACGCCGCCGCGGCGGCGATCGCGTCGAACGGCGCGTCGGGGAAGCGGCTTGCGATCGCGTGCGCGGCGGCCACGGTTTCCCAGCCGCTCATCCCGACGTCGCGCAGGTGCTTGGGGAGCGCCTGCCCCGGTTCCGGCGCGTCGCTCGCGTGCGCGGCCGCCCACGCGCGCAGGAACGTCTGGTCTGCGACGCCGGCCGGCGGCTGCGCCGTGTCGTCCGCGCCTGCGAACGAATCGTGAACGAGGACCGCAACCGCCTGCGCCGCTGCGATCGTGGCGGGGTGGCCGTGCGTCACGCGAGCCTGAACGGCCGCGACCTCGAGCGCGGCGTCGCGGTCGCGCAGAAAGCCGACCGGGTGCGCGCGCATCGCCGCACCGTTCCCGCCGTCGTCCGGCAGGCCGCACGTGGCCGGATCGCTCCCGCGCCCGAGTCGCGTGAGCGCGCGGGTCGTGGCTTCGCCCGGGCCGCCGTTCCAGAACATTCTGCCGTAGCGGCCGCGCGTGCGGTCGAGATCGCGCAAGAACGCTTGCGCGAACGCCGCGGAACTCGGGGCGTCGGGGCCGAGGATCACGTCGGCGACGCAGAGCGCCATCGCGGTATCGTCGGTCGGCATCGCCGCTTCGCGCGGATGCAAGAGCGAACCGGGCATCGCGCGCGAGTAGTCGCGCGCGTACGGCGCTCCGAGATGTCGCGCAATCGCATCGCTCGGCAGGAATTCGAACGCCGCGCCGATCGCGTCACCGATCGCCGCGCCGTACATGCACCCCGCGATACGGTCGGCCCGCGTCACGCGCGGGCACGCGTACGAACGGGGTCCCGTGCCGGCAAAGGTCTCGCGATCATCCAGCGGTACTTGCGGTGCGTGCGCGACGAAATCCCGTGCGGCGGCCGGCCGCGCGCGCCGGGGGCGCGCCGCCGCGAAAGCGAATTTCAGCTACATGAAAAATGAAGCCGTCATCGACGGGATCACCGTCGGTGGTCAACCGACCGCAGAAGAGCTCAAATCCGGCCGATTCGCGAGCGTCGTCAACCTGCGTCTCGACTCCGAGGCGGGGAACGATACGAAGGCGATCCTCGCAGGCAGCGACGTCGCGTATACGTCGGTGCCGTGGACGGCCGACACGGTGACGAAGGACGACATCGCGCGAATTCGCGAGGCGGTCGATGCGGCGCAGGGTCCCGTGCTGATTCATTGCATGTTGGCGGCGCGCGCCGCAACGGCCGCCGCCATCGTCTCGGCCGACCGCGAGGGAAGCGGCGAGGCCGGTACGCGCAAGAAACTCGCCGACGCCGGCTTCGAACTCGACGGCACCCCGTATGCGAGCTTCATCGAACGCTATTACGCGGAGTGAGCCCGCCTACGGCGGGTAGCGGCGGCTGCGGCGCGAACGCGATTGCGATGATTCACGTGGTCGCTTTCATCACCGCTCATCCGGGCAAGCGCGACGCGCTGCTCGCGGCGTTTCACGATAACGTTCCGGCCGTTCACGCGGAAGCGGGCTGCGTCGAATACGCCGCGCACGTCGATGCGGAAGGCTTCGGGAAGTTCCAGACGCCGCTCGGACCGGACTCGTTCTTGGTCATCGAAAAATGGGCGGACGCCGAGGCCCTCAAAGCGCACGCGCGCGCGCCGCACATGGCCGCGTACGCGGAGGCCGCGAAAGAGCTGATCGCGTCCCGCGCCGTTCACGTTCTGTCCTGAAGCCGATCGTCGTGTGGCGGCGGCCCGCGAAAGCCGGGGCGCGGACGCCGCTGGTGGTCTTCCTGCACGGACGCGGCGCGGACGAACACGATCTGATCGACATCGCGGAGCGTTTGCCGCGCGCGTTCGCGTACGCGAGCGTGCGCGCGCCCGTCGCCCTCGCCGAAGGCGGCTACACGTGGTTCGAAAATCACGGTGTCGCCCGGCCGATCCCCGCGAGCGTACGCGCGTCGGTCGCCGCGTTTCGGGCGTGGCTCGACGATCCGGCGTTGGGCCTTGCGACGGACCCCTGCTATCTCTTTGGGTTTAGCGCCGGCATGATGATGGCGGGCGCGCTGATTCTCGACGATCCCGCGCGTTTCGCGGGCGCCGTGCTGCTCAGCGGTGCGCTCGCCCTCGAGGCCGCGCCCGACGCATCGCCGGGACGCCTCGCGGGCCTGCCCGTCTTCTACGGTCGCGGCTCCGAGGACGACGTCATTCCGGCTGCGCTCGTCGCACGCGCCGATACCTATCTGCGCGAACGCAGCGGCGCGGACGTGACCTTCCGGGAATATCCGCACGCGCACGCGATCTCGGATCGCGAGGTCGACGACATCGCGGCGTGGTTTGGCGGAGCCCTCGTTACGCGCCCTTCGACAGGCTCGGGGTGACAAGTTTCAACCCGACAAACTCTTAGAACCGGCGCAACACCGTGAAGTTGAACGCGGTGCCCTGCAGCGCGTAAGCGTCCTGCGGTAAGACTTGGCCGAGTCCGCCGTACAGCACGCCGTTGCCCGGTGAGGTGAAGCGCTCGTCGTACACGTTCGTCAAGTTGGTTCCGGCCAGACCCAGCTCGTAGTCGCGGAAACGGTATCCCACGTGCGCGCCGAGCGTGGCGAACGGTGGTTGATTGAGCTCGTTGTAGAGGCTCTCGTAGACGACGTTGAAGCCGTACGTGAAGCCGCGTAGCGGGGCGCTCGTCAAACTCAACGTCGCTTTGTGAAGCGGGAGTCCCGCACTCTGCTCGCCGACGACGAGCGTACCGTCCTGAATATCGGAAGGTACGGAGGTCAAGTACGCGCTGCGCACGGCCCAGCCGGCGCGCAGCGAGGTCGACGGCCCGAGGTTGTGGCGCACGGCGATCTCGATGCCCTGGTAGATGCCGTCGCCGGCGTTGACCGGATAACTGAGCGCGCACGCCGTGCCGTCGCCGCCGAGCGAAGCCGGCCCGCAGTTCGCGTCGAGCGGCAAGTTCAAAGGCGATGCCGGTTGCCGCAGGTTGACGCGATAGAGGTCGACGGACGCCGCGGTTTGATTCACCCCGCCTTGCAAGATGCGGTCGACTCCGAGCCCGTACTCCGTCGCTTGATCCGGCTTGAGGTTCGGATTACCGATGGAGATGTAATTTCCGACTACGACGGGCAGCGGATTCGGTACGACCAGTTCCGGGAGCTGCGGCGATTGGTACGTCGTGCCGGCGGACGCGCGCACGGCAGTCCGCGAGTCGGGCGTAAACACGAAGCCGAGCCGCGGATCGAGGTAATTTCCGAAAAGCGACAGCTGACTGTAGTACGTGCCCAAGACGAAGTGCAGTGCCGGCGTCGGGTTATACGTGTAGCGTAACGCAAGGGAGCGCTGCGTTTGACCGAGCGGAAGCGTCGTGAGGCCCGGCGTCGCGTCTTGATCCGGCCTCGCTTCGGCGAGGGCTCGGCGTGCCACGGATTGGTCGTTGGTTACGCCCGGTATGAAATCCGTATCGAGCGCCTCGTTTCGGATCTCATATTGCAACGTCAGGGCGCCGTTACCGATGCGGTGGTCGAGTTGCAGGCTTTCGTCATCGAGCAGGTCGCGCGAATTGAAGAGATAGGGCGTCGTCTCGGCGCCCGGTCCATAGACGGATTCGTCGACGATCGACGTGTAGTGCCGGAAAAGGAGATGCGTCGCAGCGACGCCGGACGGTCCGGGCGAGCCGAGCGGCTCGGATACGTCGAGCCCGTAACCGGCGTTGTGGGTTTGCAGTGCGGTGCCCGCGTAACTGTCGACGACCGGCAATCCGGCGGGCGTCGCGGCAGTCGCGGCATCGCCTTCGTCCCCGGACGGAGTCGCGTACGTCGTCAGGCCCGCGGAGAGATCGCGAAACGCGCTTTGGTCGTGCAACGAAAACTCTGCATAGCCGGCGCCGGAGCCGCCGAAAGAATAGCGCAGTTTTGCAAGCGTCGACGACCCGAGCATCTCGCTTCCGACATGCTGCACCGTGCCGCTCGGCTGATCGAATACGTCCTCGTTGACCTCGCCGTTCGTGCCTTGGCGGTGCAGCGAGAGCGCGTAACCGAGCCGGCCGTCGATCGTGCCCGTGCTCGACAGCGTGCCGCCGAACGCATAGTACGAACCGACGTTGAGGCGTAATAAGCCGTGCGGATCGACCGTCGGCTCGAGCGTTCGGATGTTGATCGCGCCGTCGATCGTGTCGGGGCCGACGAGCGACGACGGCGAGATGCCGCGCACGAGTTCGATCGAGTTGTAATCGGCCGGGTCGAGCAACGAGAGATCGAAATCCCCGGTGTTGCCGTTGTTGATTTGGTGGCCGTCGATATCGACGAGCGTTTCCGTCGGATCGGGCCCGCGAATCGCGACGGACGTCGGCAGTATGCTGCTCCCGCCGCCGGCGGGATGGACGAGCGTCGTCGTTTCGTCGTCTTGGAGCACGTCGCTGACGCGGGTGAAGCCTTGGTCGGCCGCAGCTTGGGTATCGATCGTGGTCACGGGCGTCGCCGAGGTCGACACCGTATCGCGTCCGTTCGTGACGACGTGGCCGATCGTCGTGAGCGACGAGTCCGAACGCGCGAGCGAAAACGTAAGTGTGGTCGTTTGGTCCGCGCGCACGTCGACGACCGTCGGGGCCGGCTCCGTGAAGCGAACGGCGCTGACGCGCGCCGAATACGTTCCCGGCACGATCGAGAGCAGCGAGAAGCGCCCGTCGCTTCCCGAGACGGCATCGGCGTGAGCGGGTCCGTCGAGGGTGATCCGAGCCCCCGCGACCGGGCTGCCGTCGGAACTCGCGACCGAGCCCGCGACCGTTCCGACGGCGGGTGAGGCGTCCGCGGCCCAGGCGGCGGACGGTCCGAGCAACGCGAAGAAGGCGGCGGCGCAGAGCGCGCGGCGCGCAAAAAAGTGGGACATCATCGACTCCGTAAAGACGTAAAAGCAGTACGCGCGACGCGCGAACCGCGTCGACTTAGGCCGAGATCACCAGCGCCCGGACCGGCGGAGCCCGGTCCGCGCCCGTGCAGCGCACGAGCGACGCGGGAACGCGCGGACGATCTTCGCGCAGCGAGAGCGTCAGGCACGCCGCCGCTCGGGCGGCACCGCGCGGGAGGCGCACGCATGCCTCCACCGCGCGAACGATCGAGCGATGAAAGCGGCACAGGAGTGCGACGAGGCGGTGGACCGCCGCTGCAACGACGACTGCGACCGCGGCCGCGATGCCCGAACCGAGCGGAATGCAACCGCCGAAGAGATCTCCGACGTCGTCGACGCGAATCCCGGCGCAGACCGCGTCGAGCCAGGCCATGCCGGCGAGCATCGGCAGCGACGCGGCGGTAACCAGCGCCGCAAATCGGATTCCGGAAGCGGGCACCGCGGCGCGCAAGGCGCGGCGTAACGCTTGGTGCGAGCCGCGCGATTCGGCCAGCGCCGCACGCACCGACGCCCAAACGGCAACGAAAGCGGAGAGCCCAAGCGCGATCGATGCGAGCCAACGCGATCCGTGCGCCGGATCGTCATAGGTATCGTGGGCCAACACGTAATCGCCCACGATGTCGATCGCGACGTGAGCCGAAAGTGCTGCGAGAAATGCGGCCGCTAGCGGCAACGCGATGCGCAAGGCGACACCGTTCGCGATCATCCGACGGGCGTACGGGGTGAGCACGGCCGAGCGTCCGTTCGACTCAGCGTGCCGTTCTCCCGGTCGGAGCGATTACTTGGCTAAGTCGCCTCGAGGACGGCGCGTTCCCGCACGAGCATCCGGTGCCCGGCGGGCGAACGGTTGATGTGGTCGACGCTGCGCTCCCAGAGGGTCTCGTGGCGGCCTTCCTCAGCATAGGGGGAGGAGCGGACGAAGCCGAGGGCGATCAGAGCATCCCGGTTATCGGTCTTCGGCATCAGGCCGCGTTGGAGAAGGGCCTCGATCGCCTCGATCGAGTGAACGGTAGCGGTCACGAACGACTCCTTGTGTCAACTCTCTATGATGTACCCACGATTGAAGGAAGTTGCGAATACGGCCCGATGCCGGGTCCGCTCGGGTTAAGAAAACCAATCACGCCGCTGCGGTAGCCGCACCCGCGCGGCGCCGAGCCAGGCAGCGAGTGCGTCCAGATCGTCCCGCAGCGGGGTCGCGATTGCGCGCGCGTCCGCGTGGTTTTCGACGTGGACGGCGTGCGCCACGAGCGTCGAACGGGCGCGATCGTGCTTGAGATCGATGCGAGCGACGAGTCTGCCTTCGATCAGGTAGGGGAGCACGTAGTATCCGTGAATGCGCTTAGCAGCCGGCGTATAGATTTCGAGCCGAAAGTCGAAATCGAAAAGGCGCGCCGCCCGCGGCCGATTCCAAATGAGATTATCGAACGGCGACAGAAGCGCCTGGCCCGCGATACGCCGCGGGATGCGAAGCGGGGGTTCGACGTACGCCGGCGCACGCCAATTCTCGACCGCGATCGTCGCCAGCTCTCCCCGATCGACGAGGCCGGCGAGCGCTTCCCGGGCGTCGGCTAAATCGAGCCGATAGTAATCGCGCACGTCCGCTTCCGTCGCGACGCCGAGCGCGCGTACGGCGCCGAGGGCCAATGCGCGGCGCGCATGGAGGCCGTCGATTTCGGCGTCGAGATAGGCGGCCGGGATCACGCGCTCGACCAGATCGTATTCGCGTTCGAAGCTCGTGCGACGCCGGCTCGTCGTTACGTAGCCCGCCCAAAACAAATATTCGAGCGCGCGCTTCGTGTCGCTCCAACCCCACCACGAGCCGCTCGATTTCGCGTCGTCGAAATCGGATGCGGCGAGCGGCCCCTCCGCGTCGATGCGAGCGCGCACGGCGGCGACGAGTTCGGGTCGCTCGCGGGCGACGCGCGCGACGTTGCCCCACATGCCGTCGCCCGCTCGCGCGCGCAACATGCGCCAGCGCAGGAGCGGCCAGCGTTCGAGCCCGACGATCGAGGCCTCGTGTGCCCAATATTCGGCGAAGGCGCGCCGCTTACCGTAGAGCAGATCGTCGAGCGTCGCGACGTCGTAGGCGCCGAGCCGCGAGAAGAACGGCAGATAGTGCGACCGCACGAGGACGTTCACCGAGTCGATCTGCACGCAGCCCAAGCGCGCGACGACGGCCGCGAGTGCGCGGCGCCCGGCGCGTGCTTTTACGGCCGCTCCGAACCCTTGCGCGGCGAGGGCGAGATTCCGCGCCTCGCGCAGGGAAAGTTCTGCTTTCAGGAGAGCGCCCTTCGACAAGCTCAGGGTGACGTGAAGCTCGGGGTGACAATGGGGCAAGCGTCGATTTAGACGGCAGTCACCGCTTGTCACCCTGAAGCTTGTCGAAGGGCGCTCAAGCCGTCAATCGCGAGGCCGATAGCAACGGTGAGATGCTTCTCGCTACGATCGCGTTCGCGCAACTGCTCCGCACGTGCGCCCCGAACGTCAATCCCCGGACGATGACCGCGGTCGTGCGGGTGGAGAGCGGCGGCAATCCGCTGGCGTTGCACGACAACACGCTGCGAAGATCGTTCTCGCCGGCCGACGCCGGAGAGGCCGTCGCCTGGGCGACCCAACTCGTGGGCCTGGGTCATTCCGTCGACATCGGCCTCAGTCAGATCAATAGCGCGAACCTGCCGCGACTCGGCCTCAGCGTTTCCGACACGTTCGACCCGTGCACGAATCTGCGCGCGGGCGCCACGATTCTCGGCGAGGACTACGCCTCGGCGCAAGCCCGCTTCGGGCCGGGTCAGGTCGCGCTACGCCGGGCGCTCGGCGCGTACAACACCGGCAGCCTCTTCGCCGGCCGGACGTACGTCAACGCGATCCTCGCGGCCGCGGGCCTCGCGCCGGACGACGCCGGTCCGCCTGCCGACGTCGCAGGCCGCGGCTCGCCCGCCGTGGGCTCTGCGGGCCCGGCATCCTCGATCGTGGTGTACGGTTCGAACCAATCCTACACGGCGCGCCGCATCGCGGGCACCTCGGTCGAAGTAATCCTCGGCAATCCCTGAAGAGCTCAAACCAGGTAGACGTCGTCGCCGTCGACGCGCAGCGCGTAGGTGCGAACGGGGAGGACGGCGGGCAGCGAGAGCGCGGCGCCCGTGGTCACGTCGAAGAACGCACCGTGCCGCGGACACATGATGCGGCAGCCGTCGAGCTCGCCTTGGTCGAGTTCGCCGCCGTCGTGCGTGCAGCAATCTTCGATCGCGTAGAGGGCGCCGGCAACGTTGCAGATGAGGATGGCCTCGCCGTCGTGCTCGACGCGCTGCGTCGTGCCGGGAGCGATTGCCGAAACGCGGGTGAGAGGCTGAGCGGAGGGCGCCATCGGGCCGGACGTTCGGGGGAGGAGTCGCACTTACCGTGCGTGGCAGACTTCCGAAATGCCATCCCCGACCGTCCGCGCCCGGGCGCTCGCGACGAGCCTCGCCGTCGTCCTGCTGGCCGCGGCCGCGGCTCCCGTTGAGAAGCCGAATCCGCGGCCGCCCGCACCGCGCGAGTTCGGGGCACCTCCGGCGCCGCCGGATGGAACCTATGTCTATGCGCTCTCACGCGACGGCACCGATCAGGGAACGACGACCGTCGTGATTTACCGTCGCGCGAGCGCGCGTGAAATCGAGACGGACGAGGCGGGCTCGCTTGGAGCGGCGCGTCTGCACGCGATTGCCGCCTACCGTTACGAGGATCTCGGGCCGGACTCGTACGTTGCGACCTACCAGGCGCCGTTTCTGCGCACGTCGCCGATCGGGGCCGCCCGCCGCGCCGGCACGGCCAACGGCTTCTACGACCAGGCGACGCTCCGCTATCGCGGGGGCGGGGAGGTGGTCGCAACCGTGGACGGCGCGCCGGCTCTCGCGCCGCCTCCGCCGCTGCCTCGTGACCCTCGCATGCCGCAATCGCGCTACGTGCTCGACGCGCCGTTCATGACGACCGTGCTGATGTTGCCGGCGTTCCGGCACCGCACGGGCGATCGGACGCTCGCGCCCGCGGCGCCGGCGTTCGATGCGAGCGGCGGCGCGTTGACCGCGCCTATGCATCTCGTGCGCGCGACACCGCACGCGCCGAAGACGCCCAAGAGCGACGAAGCCTTGCAAATCGACGGCATCGCCACCGTTTGGTTCGATCGCGGGAACGACCTCGTCCACGAAGCGCACTTCGACCAGCTCAACATCGATGCGCGGCTGGTCTCGTACGAGCGCGCCACGCATCCGGCGCCATTCGAACCGGAGCCGACCCCGTCGCCCGACGTGCGGCTCGATGCTTCCGCCGTCACCTTCGATAGCGACGGCACGACGCTCGCCGGCGTGGTCGACATGCCCGCGACGTCGAAGCGCCCCGTGCCGATCGTCGCGTTCGTTCCGCCGGGTCCGTCGGCCGGGCGCAATTTCGGCGGCGACGGGCCGAGCCCGATGTATCCCGATCTCGCGCGCGCCTTCGCAGCCCGCGGCTACGCGGTCTTACGTTACGATTCGCGCGGCACCGGTCACAGCGGCGGATCGACTGCCCGGACGTGGGAAGAGTCGCTGGCGGACGCCGAGGCTGCGATCCGCGCAGCCGGCGATCAGGACGGCATCGACCCGAAGCGCGTCTACGTCGCCGGCTACGGGAACGGCGCCGACCTCGCGCTCGCGGCGTCGTCCGCGGCGGATGCGGACGTCGCGGGCGTCGTCGCGCTCGCGCCGTCCGTCGTGCCCTATCGTACGTGCGACCTGCAAAACGCGGAGGCCGCCGCGGGCGCGCGCACTGCGGCCGAGAAAGCAAAAGCGGACGCCGCCTTTGCCAAGTCGTCCGTCCGCCGTTCGCCGTTCGTGACGACCTCGTACGGCCACGATCCGGGCGCCCTTGCGGCGCGCGCCGTGGCGCCGCTCTTCGTGCTCCACCCCGGCATTCCGACGTGCGCGGAAACGCGCGATCAAGTCGAGAGTTACGACGACCGCCTGCGCGCGGCGAACGCGCGCGCGACGATCCTCATCGCAAGCGACCTTTCCGCGGTTTTCGGGGGGCGCTACGACGCGGATTCGGAGACCGATACCGAGGAATTCTTCCCGTATCGCTTCGACGCATCGACCGCGGGCGCCATCGCCGATTGGCTCGACAGTCCGAAGACGGCCGCCCCGGTGCCGCCGGCGAAGAGCCCGGCCGCGGGGAGTTCGGCGCCCCGTTTCGTGCCGCCGCCGCCGCCCGCGCCCGATGCCGGCGACCAGGCCGGCGGGTTCCCGAATCCGCATGCATCACGGGTCCCGCCCGCTGCAGCGCCCGGCCAACCCGCCCTGCCGCAGACGCTCGCGTCGCCCACGCCGCCGCCTGCGCCCGAACCGGCGCAGCCGGCTCCGACGCCGGTCGCCGAACCCGCGACGCCGCTTGCGCCCGCGCCCGCGCCTACGCCGTCGTAACGGCTCGCTAGGCGACCAGGTCCATCGTCGCCACGACGACGCACGGATGGTCCGCGCCGTTCTTGACCGTCATGTTCGACGCGAGGGTCTTGACGATGTCGAGTCCGCGGCCACCCTCGGCGAGCGGCGCCTGCGGCCTCGCCTTTGCGATCTCGAAACAACCGCCCCAATCCTCGACGCGGATCTTGAGCCGGCGTTCGACGTACTCCGCCTCGACGTTGATCGGCGCCCGGCCGTAGCGGACGGCATTCGTAACGAGTTCTCCGAACACGAGCTCGTATTCGGTCAGGGGAAGATCGGTGCCGACGCACCCTTCCAGCCATTTTCGAAATTCGTGCCGTGTCCGCGCGACGGACGCGGCGTCGAGTGGAATCAGCCAGCGCTCTTGCATACTGGTTCATCCCGTTCCCAATTCAGTGCGAACCGAACCGCGTTGTTCATCACGCTAACGTGAGGCGGCGAGCGCCTCATCGATTGCTAGTTCGAGCGTCAGCGTTGCGCCCGGTCGCGCAGCGCGCACTTCAGCTCAGGGTAACAAGGCTTAGCCGACCGAGCCTTCCATTTCCATTTTCACGAGGCGATTGAGTTCGACCGCGTACTCCATCGGGAGTTCCTTGACGAAGAAGTCGAAGAAGCCGTTGACGATCATCGCCGTCGCGTCCGCTTCACCGAGGCCGCGCGACATCGCGTAGAAGAGTTGCTCTTCGCCGATCTTCGAGACGCTTGCTTCGTGTTCGACCGTCGCGTTCTGTTCGTCGATCTTCATCGTCGGTTTGGTGTCGCTGGACGACCGCTCGTCCATGATCAGTGCGTCGCACTTGACGCGCGTCTTCGCACCGACGGCACCGGGGAAGATCTCGACGAGCCCGCGATACGTGGTCTTGCCGCCGTGCGCGGAGACGGACTTATTCGTCACGACCGACGTCGTGTGCGGCGCGGCGTGAATGATCTTCGCGCCCGCGTCCTGATGCTGACCCTCGCCCGCGAATGCCATCGAAAGGATCTCGCCGCGCGCGCCTTCGCCCATCAAATAGATGGCCGGATACTTCATGGTGAGTCGCGAGCCGATGTTTCCGTCGACCCATTCGACGGTCGCGTTCTTGTACGCTACCGCGCGCTTGGTAACGAGGTTGAAGATGTTCCGGTACCAATTCTGGATCGTCGTGTACCGGATCGAGGCGCCTTCCATGGCGATCAGTTCGACGACGGCGCTGTGCAGCGATGCGGTCGAAAACTGGGGCGCGGTGCAGCCCTCGATGTAGTGGACCTTCGAACCCTTGTCCGCGATGATCAGCGTGCGCTCGAACTGGCCCATGTTTTCGGTGTTGATGCGGAAATAGGCTTGGAGCGGTGACTTCACTTCGATGCCCGGGGGCACGTAGACGAAGGAGCCGCCGGACCAGACGCTCGAGTTGAGCGCGGCGAACTTGTTGTCGCCGACCGGGATGACCGTTGCGAGATACTTTTCGACGAGCTGGGGATGCTCGCGCAGCGCCGTGTCCATGTCGCAGAAGATCACGCCGTCCTTGGCCAGATCCTCACGGACGGAGTGGTAGACCACTTCCGATTCGTACTGCGCGGAAACGCCGGAGAGAAACTTGCGTTCGGCTTCGGGAATGCCGAGGCGATCGAACGTCTTCTTGATGTCGTCCGGGACGTCGTCCCACGAGCGCTCGGTCTTGTCGCTCGACTTGACGTAATAATGGATGTCGTCGAAATCGATCTCGGCGAGCCGCGCGGTGTCGCCCCAGTCGGGCATCGGCTTGGCGCGGAACGTCTCGTATGCCTTGAGCCGGAAGTTGAGCATCCACTCCGGCTCCTTCTTCATCGACGAGATTCGGGAGACGATCTCCTTATTGAGGCCCTTCGCCGACTTGAAGACGTACGCGTCCTCGGAGTCGTGAAACCCGTGCCGGTAGTCGCGTTCGTCCAAAGCGACGGGGCCCCCGACGGCCCCCGGAACTGCACTCGCGGTTCCCGCGGCCGCGCCGGCCGACGGCGTAGGTTTGAATTCGGTTGCCATACCGTCTTAGGCTACGTCGCCCCCGGGTGATAGTCAAGATACTTCAGGCGTTTCTTCGAAATCTGCCCTCGTTCGCACGAAATGCGCTGTAAACTGCTTTACAAGGGGGTAGTGGGGGGGTATCATGTGCGTCGGACCTTGGGGGTTTCTTAAGGAAATCTTAAGAATTACCCGGGTCTTTGCGCCGTAAAAGCGGCCAAGGGGGACGGCACGCCCTACGTGCCTTCGCGGAGCGACGCCCGCGCCGCCGGTAAAGGACCGGCACGCCGGCAAGATCGCTCCGATAGGTCGGGGACGCAAGTGCACCGCACGCGCCAGCCGACGCAGCCTGGAGGTGGGATTTCCCAACCAGACGAGCCCTAGGAGTCGAAATTTGGAAGCACGCGGTACCCATATCATTTGCGAGTTGTCGGGATGCAGCCCCGAGCTCTTGTCGGACGTCGACGGCGTCCGGCACGTCATGGAAAGCGCCGCCCTCGAGGCGAACGCCGAAATTCTCAAAGTCGCCTTTCACCGGTTCCAGCCGCAAGGCGTTTCCGGCGTCGTCGTCATCGCAGAGTCCCACCTCTCGATCCACACGTGGCCCGAGTCGGGATATGCGGCGGTCGACTTCTATACGTGCGGCGATCACACCGATCCATGGCGCGCCTGCGAATATGCGGCGAAGAAGCTGGGAGCCGCCAGCATGTTGACGACCGAGGTAAAGCGCGGCATCGCGTCGACCAACGGACAATACACCCACGTCGTTCACGAACACGCCGGCCGAGCCATGGCAAAACGCTCGGCATAACTCGAAAGCAACCTCGCCTCCGCCAGGGCCCCGCATTCTGCGGCCCCCTTCGAAAAGCTCAGGGTGACAAGGGCGAGCCCCCGATGGTCCCTCCTCCCCGCCCTCGGCCCGCAACCCCACCTCCCGCCAGGGGGGCCCGCGAGTGCGGGCCCGGGGGCCATCGGGGGGCCGTGCCGCCCCGATTTCCAAAGGAGCTCCAAAAACGTTGGCACGACTCTCCCTGACGCGACCGCGATTGTTCGGAATCGGACTCGCAGTTGCGTCTTTCGCGTTTGCGGCCTGCGGCGGCCACGGGTCGTCGCCGACGCCGACCACCACGGCGTCCGCGGTTCCGACGCCGACCGGCTCGGCTCCGGCCTCCCTCGAGTCGCCTTGTGCGAGCTCGCTCGGTGTGGCGTACGAGCCCGACGGCGGCAACGGCAACGGCCTCGATGGGATCCAAGTCGTCCACTTCGAGGACGATTCGCGCAACTTATGCGGTGCCGTCCACCCGACGTCCACGGCGGCGGCCATCCGGCTCGACGAGCCCGTCGGCTCGCTCGCGGTCTCGTCGGACACGTCGGATGCGCTCGCGCTGCTTTTCAATAGCTCGTCGAACGGCTTCTCGTTCGCGCAGGATATCTTCGGCGCGGGCGTCGGCCAATTGGTTCCGGCGGGCACGGCGTACAACCTCAGCCTCCCGCCGACCCCCGTTCCGGTCGTCACGCTCTCCCCGGGCGCCACGGCCACGCCCGCTCCGGCCGCGACGCCCACTGCGGCGGTCGTCAATGACGCGACGTCGATCACGATCATCGGCAACGAGTCGCTCGGCGTAGGCCTCGTGGTCGGACCGAACGCGACGCCGCAGGCGATCATCGGCCTCACCTCGCTTGCCAACGCGCCGCCGCAGTACGGCAGTTCGGTGCCGTTCATCGGCTCGACCAACACGTTGACGCATCCCTACGGCACCTCGTTTTCGAGCATCCGTTCGATAACGGATTCGAGCAACGTGACCAACGTGCTCGTGCGCGGCCCGAACGATCTCATCGCGATCGGCGTGACGGGCGTCGCGAGCGGTTACCAGTTCAACATCGAATCGGAAGACAAGAATTTGGGCTCGAACGTCGTGTTGCGCGGCTACGGCCACATGGCGCTCAATCCCGCCGATTCATCGCGCGCGCTCGTCGGCGGAACATCGGGCGGAGACGCGAACCAGCTGACCCTCGTCACGGGTATTCCCTCCTCGATCACCGAGTCGTCGACGCTGCAATTGCCGGGCGCGATCAACTCGATCGTGTTCGGGCCCTTCGGGACGTACGCAGCGATCGGAACGACGGCCGGGATCGTCATCGTCAGCGGCACGACGGGCAATACGCTGACCGAAACCAGGCCGTTCGGACCGAATATCACCGCCTACACGCCCGCGTTCACGAACTGCAACGGCACGACGTCGATCTTGACGAACGTGGCGTCGGTCGGATTCTCGGCCGACGAGAATTACCTCATCGCACTGGGAACGGGCAGCGGCGTCGCGTGCGCGAGCGGCTATAACGCGTCGCTGCTCGCCATTCACTTCAACAGCGGCACGGGTGCGACGCCCGCTCCGAGTTCCTTGCCGACCCCGACGGCCGCACCGAGCGGCTCGCCCTCGCCGTCGCCGATCCCGACGTTCCTGCAGCAGAACAACATCATCCCGCCGCCGGCCAACGCCGACTATCTGTACGTGCACTGACGCCCCATGCCGAAAACCGAACGCTGGCAGTGGTACGTGGAGCAGTTCGCGCCGACGGAACAGCACCATCACGCGATCGAGCAGACGTACTACGCGGGTGAGACGCCGTACCAATCCGTCGCGGTGATCCGCACGGAAGTCTTCGGCAAGATGCTCGTGCTCGACGGCGACACGCAGAGTTCGCAAGCCGACGAAAAGATCTACCACGAAAGCCTCGTGCACCCGGCGCTCGCCGCGGTCGACGATCGTCGCGAAGTCCTCATTCTCGGCGGCGGGGAAGGCGCGACGCTCCGCGAGGTGTTACGGCGGCGCGACGTCGCGCGTTGCACGATGGTCGACATCGACGGAGACGTGGTCGACCTCGCGAAGCGTTATCTGCCCGAATGGTCCGAGGGCGCCTTCGACGACCCGCGTGCGCGCGTGGTCATCGGCGACGCGCTCGCGTTTCTGCGCGACGACCGCGAGACCTACGGCGTCATCATCTCCGATCTCACCGAACCGCTCGAAGACTCGCCGAGCAATCCGCTCTTTTGCGATGCCGTTTTCACCGACGTGAAGCGGCGGCTGACGGCGGGCGGCGTCTACGTGTTGCAAGCGAGCACGGCGGGCTTCCATAACATGGCGCTGCACGCGAAGATGGCGCGGACGCTGCGCCGCTACTACGCCCACGTGCGCTCGTTCTACACGCACGTGCCCGCATTCGACAACGATTGGGCGTTCCTCGCGTGCAGCGACGCCGTCGATCTCGCCACCCTTGCGGACGCCCGCATCGCGACGTACGTCGCGGGACTCGCCGGCAGCAACTATTTTTACGACGCCGAGACGCACCGCCGCCTCTTCAACCTGCCGCTCTACCTGCGCCGCGAACTCGACAAAGACGGCGACGTTTTCTCGTGAGCACCTTTGAGGCGGGCTCGCTACGGCGCACGGCGTTGTACGACGAGCATCTGGCGCTCGGGGGTCGGATGGTGCCGTTCGGCGGGTTCGAGATGCCGGTCCGGTACGCGGGCATCTTCAAGGAGCACGACGCGGTGCGCACGCGCGCGGGACTCTTCGATCTTTCGCACATGGCGCAATACGAGCTGCGCGGCGAAGGGGTCGCGGCCTGGGCCGACGCGCTGACCGTCAACAACGTAGCGACCATGAAGCCGTTCCAAGCGCGCTACAACATCTTCACGAACCCGCGCGGCGGCTGTCACGACGACGTGATCTTCTATCGCTTGCCCGATCGCTGGCTGCTCGTGGTGAACGCAGGGAACGCGGGGAAGATGTGGCCGTATCTGCAGGACGCGGCGACCGGTCGCGACGACGTCGCGCTCCGGAGCTTCCACGGTTCGCGTGCGCTCATCGCCGTGCAGGGACCGCGCGCCGTCGAGATCGCGGCGCCGCTCTGCGATGTCGATGCGGCGGCCATTCCCTACTATTTTTGCGCGGAAGGTCGCGTGGACGGCGTGCCGGCGCTGATCGCGCGCACGGGCTACACGGGCGAAGACGGTTTCGAACTTTTCGTGGACGGCGCGGACGCCTCGCGCCTGTGGCGCACTTTGCTCGAACGCGGTGCGGCGCTCGGCATCGAAGCGGCCGGACTCGGCGCGCGCGACGTGTTGCGACTCGAAGCGGGCATGCCGCTCTACGGTTTCGAGCTGAGCGAGGAGATCTCGCCGCTCGCGGGCGGCCAAGGCTGGGCCGTCAAATCGGCAAAGGCCGAGTTCGTCGGCAAAGCCGCGCTCGAGGAACAGAAGCGCGCGGACGTCTACGATCGGATCGCCGGCATCGTGCTCGACGGCCGGGTCCCGGCGCGCGCCGGATATCCGGTATTCGCAAATGGGGAACGCGTGGGCGAGATCAAGAGCGCCTCGATCGCCCCCTCCGTCGGGAACAAGAACGTCGCGACCGCGCTCGTACGGAAGAGCGCGTCCGCAGTTGGCACCGAACTCGGCGTCGAAATTCGCGGTACGATTCACGGCGCGCGCGTGGCGCCGCTGCCTTTTTACAAGCGAGAAAAGTCGTAGGAGAGTGACATGGCGCAGCCCGATGGATTGCTGTACAGCAAAGAGCACGAGTGGTTGAAGATCGAAGGCGACGTCGGCACGGTCGGTATCACGGATTACGCGCAGAACTCGCTCGGCGACATCGTGTACGTGGAACTGCCGCGCGTGGGCCAAACGATCCAACAGCACGGTAGCATCGGCGTCGTCGAGTCGGTCAAGGCGGTCTCGGACCTATACACTCCGGTGGGCGGCGAAGTCGTCGAGGTCAATCCGGCGCTGGAGGCGGATCCCGCGCTCGTCAATCGCGACGCCTTCGGCGAAGGTTGGCTCTACAAGGTAAAGCTCGCCGATGCCGGCGAGCGCGACGCGTTGCTCGATCCCCAAGCCTACGACGCGCTGGTCGCCGAAGGCGCCCACTAACCTCGCGCGCCGGAGCGAAGTATCCGGCGAAGTAACCGTTTCGCCGCGGCGCGCGTCTATGGTCCGGAGGCTTTCACGACCTTGTACTCACCGCACACCGACTCCGACATCGAAGCGATGCTCGCCGTCATCGGCTCCCCGTCGCTCGAAGATCTCGTCCGCGTTCCCGATGCGGTCGCACTGCGCGGCCCGCTCGAGGTGCCCCCGGGCTTGCCGGAAATCGAACTCGGCGCGAAGATCGCGGGCTACGCCAAACGGAACGCGGCGGTGGGATACACATCGTTTCTCGGCGCCGGAGCGTATCGCCATTATTGTCCGCCGGTCGTGATGTCGCTCGCGATGCGCGGTGAATTCTTGACCGCGTACACGCCATATCAAGCAGAAGTGTCGCAAGGCTACCTGCAAGCGATCTACGAGTGGCAGACGTACGTTTGCCTGCTCACGGGTTTGGATATCGCCAACGCTTCCGTGTACGACGGCGCCACGGCATTGGCCGAGGGCGCGATCATGGCGGTCAACGCGACCGGAAGGCGCGCCGTGCTCGTGTCGTCGGCGGTGCATCCGAATTATCGCGCGGTCCTGCGCACGTACGCGCGCGGGCTCGATCTCGACGTCGAAGAACTGCCGGTCGACGCGAACGGCGCGACGGATTTTTCGAACCTGGAGGCGCGCCTCGCGGACAAGCGCTTCGCCGCGGTGATCGTTCAATCGCCGAACTTCTTCGGCTGCATCAACACACCCGGCGAAGCGGCGCGCGCGGCGGTCCGGTCCACCGGAACGGTGTCGATCGGCGTCGTGGCCGAAGCGATGTCGCTCGGCGTGCTCGCGACGCCTGCGTCGTGGGGTGCCCAGATCGCGGTCGGCGAGGCGCAGTCGTTCGGCAACCCGCTCGCGTACGGCGGACCGTACGTCGGATTCATCGCGGCCACGAAGGACCACATGCGCCGGATCCCCGGGCGGCTGGTCGGCCGGTCGCTCGATAATCGCGGGAACGAGGCTTTCACGCTGACGTTGCAGGCGCGCGAGCAGCACATTCGCCGGGAAAAAGCCACGTCGAACATCTGCACGAATCAGGCGCATTGCGCGCTGGTCGCCACGATCTATCTCGCGGCGGTCGGCGAAACCGGACTGCGCCGCGCGGCGGTGCTCAACCTCGAGCGCACGAACGCCCTCGCCGAACGCGTCTGCGCGATCGACGGCTATTCGCGCGCGTTCTCGACGCCCGTGTTCAACGAGGTGGTCATCCGCGTCCCGGCCGCGCTCGGGGCGGGCCGGGTACTCGCCGAACTCGAGCGTCGCTCGATCTTAGGCGGCGTCGCTCTGGACCGCTGGTATCCGGATCTGGGCGATTGCATCCTGATGAACGCGACGGAATTGACGACGCCCGAGGACATCGACGTCCTCTGCGCCGCGCTTCGCGACATCGTCTCCGTCGCGACCGAAAGTCCGGCCGTCCATGTCTGAAAAATTGATCTTCGAGATGGGCCGGCCGGGACGCGCGAACGGATATTTTCCCAACGGCCGCATGGCCGACGAGTTCGTTCCGCAGGCGGCACTGCGCGATACGCTGCCGTTGCCGGACAATAGCGAACTCGACGTGGTGCGCCACTTCACGCGCCTCTCGCAAAAGACGTTCGCGATCGACACGGGCTTCTATCCGCTCGGCTCGTGCACGATGAAGTACAACCCGCGCATCAACGAAGCGATGGCCGCGCAGCCCGGCTTCAAAGACCTGCATCCCTTCGCGCCGGACCATCTCGCGCAGGGTGCGCTCCAGGTGATGTACGAACTCGAGCGCGCGCTCTCGTCGATATTCGGCATGGCGGCGTTTTCGCTCAATCCCGCCGCGGGCGCGCACGCCGAATTGACCGCGCTGCTCATCGCGAAGGCGTACTTCGAGAAGAAGGGTGAGGGCAAACAACGCACGACCGTCATCGTGCCGGATACCGCGCACGGCACGAATCCGGCGTCGGCCGCAATGGTCGGCTACAAGGTACTTTCTCTCAAGAGCGACGACCGGGGTCGCGTCAGCCTCGACGCGATCAAAGCGGTCGTCGGCGCCGACACCGCCGTCTGCATGATGACCAACCCGAATACGCTCGGGCTCTTCGAAGATCAGATCGACGCGATCGCGGCCGCGGTCCATGCCGCGGGCGGCCTGATGTACTACGACGGCGCGAACGCCAACGCGTTGATGGGCAACGCGCGTCCGGGCGACATGGGCTTCGACCTCATGCATCTCAACCTGCACAAGACGTTTTCGATTCCGCACGGCGGCGGCGGCGCCGGCCACGGCCCGGTGGGCGTCGCGGCGCCGCTCGTGCCGTTCCTGCCCGTACCCGTCGTGACGCGCGACGCGGGCGGCGCCTATCACCTCCAACACGACGGCGAAGACGCGATCGGCACGATGCGTTCGTTCTGGTCGAACTTCGCGCATGCGGTTCGCGCGCTCACGTACATCTACGCCAACGGCGGCGACGGTCTGACGCGGGTCTCGAAGCTCGCCGTGCTCAATGCGAACTACGTCCGGGCGCTCGTCAAAGAGTTCCTCCCGACGCCCTACGACGAAGCGTGCCGTCACGAATTCGTCGCGAGCGCGGCCGATCTCAAGCGCGAGACGGGCGTGAAGGCGCTCGACATCGCAAAAGCCCTGCTCGACCGCGGTTATCACGCGCCGACGATCTATTTCCCGTTGCTGGTTCCGGAATGTCTGATGATCGAGCCGACGGAAACGGAATCGAAGGAGACGCTCGACGGGTTCGTCGCCGCGCTCCGCGAGATCGTCGAAACGGCCCGCGAGAACCCGCAAGCGATCCTCGACGCTCCGGTCACCACGATCGTCGGCCGCATCGACGAAACCCGCGCCGCCCGGCAGCCGGATTTACGCTGGGTTCCCGATCGTGAATCGTTGGTTTAAGGCCGGCGCGTCGTTCGCACTCGCGCTCGTTTCTTTCACGATTGCGATTACGGCCCGGTCCGCCCGCGCCTGCGATTTTTGCGGTCTCCCGCTCGAGAAGCAGCACCGCGCCGGAACGTACGACGTCATCGTGCATACCGACAAGACCCTATATTTGCCGGGAGCGGATCCCCGCCTCACCGTGATGATTGTGAATCACGGAAAGCGCACACTGTTCGTCGATCCGTCGACGCCCGTCTGGGAACAGACGTCGCTGCACGTCCTGGGCCCGAGCAGCGGTGGGTCGATGGGCGACGTCGCGCCCGGGAAGCGGCATCTTCGCGCGGTCGCTCCCGGTGCGGTCTTCACATTTGCGGCGTCGGGGAAGCATGGAACTCCCCTCTCCCGTTGGGCCGGCCTCGTGTACCGAGACTCGGGAACGTACTGCCTCGACGCTTCTTACGGCGGCGTCGACGGCCCCACGGTCGCGTTCGCAATGGGCCGGGCCGGTGCGGTTTCGCAGGCGGACGCGAGGATCTGCAAGTGCACGGTTACCGGCCGTGTGCCCTGCCGCTAAGGGTTACGCGCTCCTTAGCCTGAGCTTGTCGAGGGGGCGAGGTGGGCTGCGACGCGGTCGCGGGTAGCGTCGTCGATCGGTGCGAAGGCGAGCAGGCGAAGCCCCGGCGAATCGACGACTCCGAAGACGGACGGTTCGAAGGTCAGACGTCCGAGGGAACAATGGTCGACGACGTGCGGCCCCGGGAGATCGCGGCGCACGTTGTGCCGTTGCCAGACCCGTTCGAACTCGGGGCTGGCCGCGCGAAGCTCGTCGACGAGCGCGCGCATCGCCGGATCGTCCCCATGGCCACCGTAATCGAGCCGGAACATTTCCGCCACCGACGCCGCGGCGTCGACCCAATCGGGAATGAGCTCCCGAAACCGCTGCTTCAAGAAGACGTGGCGCAGCATGTTGGGCGCCTCGTCTTCGTCGCCGTCCCAGCCGTAGACCGCTTCCGCCGCTGCGTTCGTCTGCAAGATATTCCAGAAGTGGTCGAGCACGAAGGCGGGCGTAGCGCCTAAGGAAGCGACGAAGCGCCCGAGGCGCGGCGTGGGCGACTCGCGCAGGTCGATCGTTTCGGGACGCGCGAGGTCGTGAAGGTGGCGCCGTTCGTGCGGCTCGAGTCGTAGCGCGTCGGCCAGAGCATCGGTCGTTCGCCGCGAGATCGGCACGTCGCGGGCCTGTTCGAGCCAGGCGTAGAGGCTCGCGCTGATACCGGCGATCTCGGCGACCTCCTCGCGCCGCAACCCCGGCGTCCGCCGGCGACGCGTGCTCGGCAACCCGGCGGCCTCGGGCGTCAGCGCCTCCCGCTTCTTGCGCAGAAAGTCCGCGAGCTCGGAGCGCCGGTGCTCGCCGGCGTCCGGAAATCGTCCGATCGAGGTAGCCGTAACGCTCATCGCTCCGCTCGACCGGCCGGCCGGGGCCGATGGTTTCGCGGACGCAGGCCCCTAGCTCCGGCACCTCAACTCGAGGCCCCTACTGCGACCGTGGGCCGGCGAGTGCTGCCCCGACTGCGACAGTGGGCCGGCGAGTGCCGCCCCGACCGCGACAGTGGGCCGGCGAGTGCCGGCCCGGGGGCCGTCGGGGGGCCGTGCCGCCCCGACTTCAACGAAGCCGTTCTCTCTTGGACCGGGTTGCTAGAATTGGAGTACACATCGCCCGGCCCCACAGCCGGGCGACTTCGACGGAAAGCAGCAGATGCGGATAAAGTACGAGGTCTCGGCGGGTGGGCTCGTCTTACGCAAAAACGGGGCGTCGATCGACGCGCTGTTGATCGGACGCGGTATGCCGCGGGTCTGGTCCCTGCCCAAGGGACACGTCGAGAACCGCGAGACGCACGAACAGGCGGCCCTGCGAGAAGTGCGCGAGGAGACCGGCTGTTGGGCCCAGGTCCTCGTCAAGCTCTCCGAGATCTCGTATTGGTTTTACCTCAACGGAACCAAGCACAAGAAGTCCGTGCACTTCTACCTGATGAACTATCTCTCGGGCGATACGGCCAATCACGATCATGAGGTCGACGAGGCCGCTTGGTTCGAGATCAAGGCTGCGAAGAAGGCCCTCAAATACGTCAACGAAAAGCGGCTGGTCGACCTCGGCCTCGACGAGCTGGCGAAGATGGTGATCGATCCGTTCGAGTACTCCACGGAGGTCGCGGCGGAGCAGCTCCCCGACCAGGCGGTGCGCGAATCGGCGACGCGCTAGACGTTCCGGATTCCGGCGCCTCCGGGGCCCTGCGGGTCTCGCTCGACATCTTCGACGGTCCGCTCGACCTGCTGCTCACGCTCGTCCGCGAGCGCCAACTCGACATCGCGACCGTGCCCCTCGCGAGCGTCGCCCAGCAATATTTCGACTATATCGCCGTCATGGACGCGCTCGACGTCGAGATCGTGGCGGAGTATCTCGTGATCGCGGCGACCCTGGTTTTCCTCAAGTCGAAGTCGCTGTTACCGGCCGTCCCCGCCGCCTTCCAAGCCGACGGCGACGAGACGGCCGACGAGGTCGAAGACCGGTTGCGCCGGCGTCTCATCGCCTATTCGAAGTACCGGGACGCGGCGGACGAATTGCGGGCCCGGGCCGCGGAAGCGGAAGCGTTCTACTTTCGCGAGGGCGGCGACCCGAGCGCCGAGGTGCAGCAGCGCTATCGGATCGTGCCGGACAAGTTGGCCCGGGCGCTGCTCGCCGCGATCCGCGGGGCGAAGCCGGAAAAGCGCTCGATCGTGCGCGACCGGTTTTCGATCGCTCACCAGATGGAATTCGTCGCGCGGGTAGTTCGCGAGCAGGGGTCCGTCGAATTTACCCGCTTGTGCCGGAATTTCGACCGGGGCGGGATCATCGCGACCTTCCTCGCGATCCTCGAACTGATCCGCCAGCGGCGTCTGGCCTACGACCAAGCTTCACCCGAGGAGCCCCTCCGGCTGCTGCCGTTCGTCCCCGAAGAGATGCATGCAAACTGAGCTGATCGAGACCGGCGACCTCCAGCGTAACCTCGAAGCGCTGCTCTTCGTCGCCGGCGAGTCGCTTTCGATCGCTGCGCTTGCCAAGCTGACCGGCGTCTCGCACGTAGCGGTCACCGAGAGCCTCCAAACGATTTCACAAGAGTATGCCGAGCGCGGTATGGTGCTGCGCGAAGTGGCCGGCGGTTACCGGTTCGCCACCTCGCCCGCGGCGCGCGCGGCCGTCGAGGCGTATCTTCTGCCGGCGAAGACCAACCTCTCCGGGCCGGCCATGGAGACGCTCGCGATCGTCGCCTACCTCCAGCCGTCCACGCGGGCGGAAATCGAAGCGGTCCGGGGCGTGAACGTCGAGAGCGTGATCGGCACGCTCGTCGATCGGCGCTTGATCGCGGAGTCCGGCAGGCGAGAGGTTCCCGGCCGTCCCCTGGAATATTGCACGACCCCCGAATTTCTCGAGTCGTTCGGTCTGCGCTCGCTCGAGGAGTTGCCGCCCGTCGATCTCCAGGCGGAATCGATCGAGCTGTCGCTCCCGATCGCGACCGTCTCGTCCGAACCGTCCGAGCCGTCCGCTCCGTCCGAACCATTTGCCGCCCGCGATGCATCCGAGCGCGTCGCCGCAGAAGAGGAAGCACTCGCATCGCGCACCAGCACATAGACGAGCCGGCACGCGCCGTTTGGGAGCGTATCGACGCGAACGAGAACGCCGTCGCGCTCGCGCACGAGCTGATCCAGCCGGGCGAACGCTTTACGCTCACGGAAGATCAGGCCCGGGCGGTCGAGGACATTTCCGCGAAGCTCGCCGCCGGTGCGTTCGAATTTCTCCTCAAGGCGCCGACGGGATCCGGCAAGACCGAAGTGATGTTCCGCGTTGCGGTCGCCGAGGCGCTCCGCAGCGGCGGCTACGTGTGCCTCGTGGCTCCCACGCGCGACCTGGTGCGCCAGGACTGTACGTACTTTCGCGACCGCCTGGAAGGCACGGGCCTCGGCGTGGGCGAGGTGCACGGCGGTATCTCACCGGGCGAGCGCCGCCAGATGCACGAGGATTTGAAGAAGGGCGAGGTCCGGTTCGTGGTCGGCAGCGCGATGATGATCGCGAACGAGCCGCTCTGGGACATCCTCGATCGCAGCGCCCTCACGATCATCGACGACGTGAACGCATTCGACGAACGCGAACATCTGCGCTTACTCGAAGATCTCGACTGTCCGCTCCTCTTCGCGTCGGCGACGCCCAACGAATTGCAGCGCTTCTTGGAACGCGTGGGCGCGTTCAACAACGTCGTTACGATGCGCGGTATGCCGTTCGACGTCTTGCCGACCAAGGTCCATAAGATCGCGGGCGTGTGGGGCGAGCCGTCGGCCGAGCAACTCGCTCACGCCGACGAACTCATTCGCGATCATCTCGAACGCAAGTCGCGAATCTTCGTGATCGCGCGAACGCGCGGCGACGTCCCCAAACTCGCGGCGCGGCTCGAAAAATTGTACGGCATCCCGGTGCAGCAGTTGCGCGGCGACATGGCGGATAGCGCCGAACACAAGAAGCGCCATCGCCGCAGCGGCGTCAGCGTCTACGGCGCGTCGACGCGCGTCGAGGAGATGGCCGCCTTTCGCGAAGGCGCGCCCGCAATCTTGGCCGCGACGAACCTCGTGGGCAGCGGTCTCGACATCCCCGCGGCCGACCTGATCGTCATCACGGACTCCGATGCCTTCGGCGAGAGTGAGATCGAGCAGTTGATCGGCCGCGTGGGCCGGCGCGAACGGCCCTCGGACGCGGTGCTCGTCGTCGAGACCACGTTCGAAAAGAACCCGTCGCGCGCGATGTCGGCGAGCGGCCGCGCGATGACGTTCATGCCGCCGGGCATGCGCTCGAATTCGCTGCGCTTTCGGCGGCGATAGGAACGCCGGCGGAACGTTTCGGGCACGCGGCGTGGCGGCAATGTCGTTTCGGTCGTTCGACGATCTGGCGGACGCGTACGACCGCTATCGGATCGGTTACGCGGACGAAGTCTACGACGCGCTCGACGACTACGGGCTCGCGCCGAACGCGCGCGTGCTCGACATCGCTTCGGGCACGGGGCTGGTGGCGGCCGCACTTGCGGAGCGCGGCCACACGGTGACCGGGATCGATATCGCGGAGCGCATGCTCGCGCGCGCTCGCGCGCGCGTTCCGTCGGCGACGTTCGTCACGGGGAATGCCGAAGCGCTTCCGTTCGCCAGAGGCTCGTTCGACGCGGCCGTCAGCGCGCAGGCCTTCCACTGGATGGACCGGCCCAAAGCGCTCGCCGAAGCGATCCGCGTCGTTCGGCCGGGCGGCATCGTCGCGGTCTGGTGGAAAGAATTGATGCGTGGAGATACGGTTCGCATGGTGCGCGAAGCGGTGTCGGACGAACTCGGGATCGGCATGCCCAAGCCGATGTTCGCCGAAGAGTTCGACGCTTTTGAGGAGTCCGCGCTGGTCGACGATAAACTGCGCGTGATTCCGTGGATCGTCCCGATGACCGTCGAACATTTCATCGGATACGAACGGTCGCGGGCGCGCGCCCTCGAAGCGTACGGCGACCGGCTCGATGCGTACCTTGCAGCGCTCGGAGCGCGTCTGGGCCCCCCGCATGCGACCCTGTCGCTCTGCTACCTGCATCTCGTCTATCTCGGGCGCGTCTGCGAGCGCACGATTTGATGCGCCTCGGCTTGCACGTCGGCGTTTCCGGCGGCGGCTTTGACGAGGCCGTGCGCTATTCACAGCAGCTCGGCTGTACGTCGATGCAGATCTTCTCGGGAAATCCGAAGACCTATCGCGTCGCCCCGCCGGACGTCCCCGCGCTCGAACGCTTTCGCGCGCGCCGCGGGGAGGCCGGCATCGAAACGTGCGCGATCCACACATCGTACCTCATCAATCTCGCAAGCGACGATCCGAAGATCGCGAACGGGTCGCTGCGCCTGCTCCAGGGCGATCTGAAGGTGGCGGCCGCCGGCGGGATCGATTTCGTCAACACGCATCTCGGATCGTACGGCACGCGCGACCGCGACGAGGGTTTCGCATCCGTCGTCACGTTGCTCGAGAAGGCGCTCGAGGGGATCGCGCCCGGCGTCTTTCTCGTTTTGGAAAACTCGGCGGGTGCCGGAGCGCTGTGTGGCGGAACGCTCGAAGAACTCGGCGCGTTCGTGCGCGCGCTCGACCATCCGCAACTCGGCGTGTGCCTGGACACGGCCCATTCGTGGGCGGCCGGTTATGCGATCGATTCGCGCGAGGGCGTCGACCGTTTCCTCGCGCTCGCGGACGAAACGATTTCGCTCGACCGGGTCAAGCTGTTCCACTTCAACGACACGCAGATTCCCCTGGGCGGTCACCGGGACCGGCACTGGCACATCGGTGAGGGACTGATCGGCTTCGGGGGATTTCGGGCCCTGGCGGCGCATCCCGCGTTGCACGAGAAGACCGCGATTCTGGAGACGCCCGGCGAAGCTGCCGACGATGCCCGGAACATGCAGTCGATTCGCTTGATCTTCGAAGGAGCGCGCGCATGAATGATGTGACCGTCGGTTCGCGCATCGCGGTCGTCGCTGCGGACGAGGCCTTTCACCTGCGGCTGCGCGCGCGATTCGGGCTGGCCCCGAGCGTTCGCGCGCTCGATCCGCCACGCGGGCTCGCCTACTGCGGATCCGAATATCGGATTTATCCCTTCATGCGCATTGCCGATGCCGTGCGGTTCTTCTCGGCCATTCACGACCGGTGGGACGCCGAACGGCTCGAGGCCGATTTCGAGATCGCGCGCCTCGACGGATCGTTCGAGATTCGCCGGATGAAGCGCGCGTATCAGCGGGCGCTGGTCTTGGCGCTCGCGGCCGCCGCGGTGCCGACTACGCTCGTCGTCGAGCGCGGGGACGAGTTCGACGACGGCCCGCCGTCCGCGTTGCTCGCGCGCGCGGTCGAGCGCGCGCCCGCGGCGCTCGTGACCTACGGCGCCGAGACGTGGCCCCTCCCCGACGCGGGCACGTATACGACCGTCCTGTCCGCGAGCGCGTTCGAGGCGCGGGCGCCCTCGTGATTCGCGAACTCTCGCGCAAGGAATACGTCGAGCGCAAACCGCTCTTGGCGATCGCGTTCGTGCTGGTGCTCGTGGTCACGGCGGCGATTCCGTTCGTATTCACCTACTCGCTCAAGCATGCGTTCATGCATCTCGGGAACGATACGGCGCAGCTCGTTCTCGTCAATTTCCGTTCGTATGCGGTGTTCGTCGAATCGCAGTGGCTCGCGCGCAATCTCGCGCGCATCCTCTGCCTGCTCGCGCTGATCGCCGGCGCCGGAGCGATCGCGGGCGAGCGCGAGGCGCGAACGCTGCCGCTACTCTATACGTCGTCGCTCTCGATGCATAGCGTGGCGGCCGTCAAGTTTTGCGTGATCGCCGCCTGGCTGTTCCTCGTGACCTTCGCGAGCTTCGGCGTCCTGACGGCGCACTCGCTCGTCGAGCGGATGCCGCTGCCGATCGACGACGTGGCGGTCGCATCCGCCGTGGCGTTTGCGAATTCGCTCGCGTTTCTCGCGGTCGTGTTCGCGGCGAGTTCGATTGCGAATCGGACGATTTTCGCCGCAGGGATCGCGCTCGCGCTCGGCTTTTCGATGGCCTACGTGCTGCACTTCTTCGGGCTCAACGGCACGGCGCTCGCCACCAACGTGATCGCGGTCGACGGGAGTTTGCTCTGGCAAAACGCCTGGCTCGACGTGCTGGTGTCGTTCCTGATCGTGCTCCTCGGCATGCTCGTCACCTTCGTCGAGGTCGATCGCCGCCGGGCCACGTGAGGGCGCAGCGGACCGCGGAGTGATCGCGCACTTCGACATCGACGCGTTCTATGCGAGCGTCGCGCAACGCGACGATCCGTCGCTGCGCGGCAAGCCGCTCGCGATTGCGGGCGAGAGCCGCCGTTCCGTCGTTCTGACGGCATCGTACGAAGCGCGCCCGTTCGGCGTGCGTTCCGCGATGCCGCTCTACAAAGCGAAGGCGCTTTGCCCGGAGCTCGTGGTCGCCCGGCCCGACTTCGCACGGTATCACGAACTCTCGCGAGCGGTTTTCGAGATCTTTGGGCGCGAGGGCCGCGCGGTCGAGGGTCTCTCGCTCGACGAAGCCTTCGTCGACGCCCGCACGGACGACGTCGACGCTGCCGTCGCGTTCGCGCGGGACGTACGCGCGGCCGTCCGCGGCGAGGTGGGCCTGACGGTGAGCGCGGGCGTCGCGGCCGTGAAGATGGTCGCGAAGATCGCAAGCGACGTCGCCAAACCGGACGGTCTCGCGGCGGTCGCGCCCGGTACCGAAGCGGCGTATCTCGCGCCGATGCCCGTCGGACGGTTGTGGGGCGTCGGCCCGAAGACGCAGGCGCGTCTGGCCGCGCATGCGATCGAGACGATCGGACAGATCGCCGAGCTCTCGGACGACGCCGCGTTCGCGCTCTTCGGGCGCGCGGGCCGCGGCGTGCGCGACTTGGCGCGCGGGATCGATGCACGGACCGTCTCGCCCGATCGCGAGACGCGTTCGGTCTCGAGCGAAGAGACCTACGAGTACGATTTGCGCGACGGCGAGGACATGCGCGCTGCCGTCCGCGAACTGGCCGTCGACGTGTCGCGACGGCTCGTCGCGCACGGCCTGCGCGGCTCGACGATCGGCGTGAAGGTGAAGCTTTCGAACTTTACCATTCTCGGCCGTCAGACGTCGCTCGCCGTCGCCACGGACGACGCGGCGACGATCGCGGGAGCGGCGCTGTGGTGTTTGGAGCGGGTACCGCTCGAGGATCGCGGCGTCCGGCTCCTCGGCGTTCGCGTCGCTTCGATCACGGAAGAGCCGATGCGGCAAATCTCGTTTTTTGCAGGCGAGTGACGGGCGTCGTCAGCGCGCGAGTAGGCGCAGGTACGAACGCGGTGCGAAGTCGGCGTCGCGTTCGACGCGACGGAACGTCTCGAAGCGGATCTGTGAGGCGAGCGCGCGCTTCTCTTCGAGGGCCGAGGCGAGTTCCCGCACCGCGCTCTCGAGGCCCGCGCCTTCGAGGTCGCCGACGGATCGCTTGAGTCGTTCGATGCGTCCGTCCAACTGCGCGGCGAGTTCCCGTTCAACGTCGCGTTCGACCTCGCGTATCCGGCCGATCAGCCGTTCCATCTCGTCCACGGTCGGTAGTCCGCGCGGGGGCGAGGCGACCCGTTCCTTCGCGCGGCCGTTCGCCGGCCCGCGGCGCGGCGCATCGAAATCCGGATAGATCCGCACGATCGAGGCGATCTTCTGGGGACCCTTCGGCGACTGCAGGCCTTCGGCGAGTTTGGTGTCGAGCAGCTTCGTGCGGAGTGCGGTATCGTCGATGATCTTGAGCAGGGACGAGTCGGCGTCGGCCGGCGCCCTCCGTCCGCCGAAGAAGTCCGATTCCCGGGCCTCCGGCAGGGCGAGCGCCCGTTCCAGCAAGCGTTTCCGATCGCTCTCAGCCATATGGCCGCTTGGGTTCGTCGCACCGCTTCCTGGGCCTCGTGAGCGGCCCGTCGAAGTCGATGCTTACGAGTTTGTCACCCTGAGCTTGTCGAAGGGGACGGCATCACGTTCGAAGCGCGTGGCTTCATGTTGCAGACAGTCGCGCAGAAACGTAAGCGCGGAGGCGAGCGGGGTCGCGCGTCCGCGCGCGTAGTGCGCGTCGTACGCGACTCCGAGCGCGTCGCGAAGCACCGCTCGCAAGCGCGCGTCGGCTTCCCGTTCCAGAGGAAAGCGCGGGAAGTGGAATTGCGCGCGCGAAGCGTCGGCGGCTCCGATCAAGCGTGCCGCATCGCGCGAGCGCGTTGCGGCGAAGGAGCGGGCTGCGGCCTCGAGATAGCCGATGCCCAATTCCCGATCGTCGAGCTCGATCGCTAAGTCCAATCCCTCGCGCAGCGCCCGATGTGCTTCGTCGTGCCGCCCGCGCAAGCCCAGAACGTAGCCCTGATTCTGCAGTGCGTGAGCGAGGTAAAAGCGATTCTCCGGTTCGCGGCTTTGCGCGACCGCTTCGGAAATGAGGCTTTCGGCGATGTCCAGGCGCGAAGCGTACGCATGGCAGAGCGCGAGACCGTTGAGTGCCCCGGCCGCGTCCGCCTGTGCCTCAACGCGTTGGAAATCGGCCATCGCCGCTGAAAAAGCCGCAGTCGCGGCATCGAGGTCGCCGACGCAAAGCAAAATGATGCCGTGTCCGTAGCCCGCCCACGCTTCCAAATAGGCCTCTCCGCACGCGGCAAACGCGGACTTCGCACGAAGAACGCGTTCGATCGCTTCGTCGTAGGCGCCGATCAGACGCGCCGCGTTCGCGGCTAACGTTTCCGCTTTTGCCGTTCCGAGCACGTCGCCGGTCGCCGACTGGAGATCGACCATCTCGACCAAACCTGCATACGACGCGGCAAAGTCTCCCGAATTGCGCGTGATCGTTCCGATGACGCGCAGCAGCTCGAGCCGACGCGATGTTTCGAGCGGAGACGCGCACGCCTCGCGGAGCCAAGCGATGCCTTCGCGCAGAAAACCTTGATCGAGCCAAAACCGTGACATCGCAAGCGCGAGCGCAGACCCGCGGTCGTAATCGCGCTCCTGCCGTAAGAGCGTGCCGAGGGCCGCGAGCACGTTTGGATGTTCGCGCTCGATCTCGCCGTAATGTCCGGACGCGCGTTCCATGCGAAGCTCCCCGGCGAACGGCAGGAAGCGCTCTGCGATCGCGTTCGCAACCTGCCGGGCGTCGAGCTCGGCTTCGCCCGCGTCCCGCGCAAGCCGAAGCGCGAACGCCTTGGTCGCCGCGAGCAGTGCGTATCGGGCGTACGTATCCGCGGGCGCCGGAGGCACGACGAGCGAATGATCGACGAGCTTTGCGAGCACCGCCTCGAAAACGGCTTTGGAGACGAGGTCGCCGGTCGCGCGCTCGCCGGTCTGGAGCGTAAATCCCCGCGCGAAGGCTGCGAGCCGCCGCAAGACGCTGCGCTCTCGTTCGTCGAGAAGCGCGTAGCTGGAATCGTAGGCCCGCTCGAGCGTTTCGTCGATCGCGTGCGGCCCGTCGCCGTCTCGATCGCCCGTGCCGGCGAGATCGTGGAGCGTGCGAGACGATAAGCGTGCCGCGGCGAGTTCGATTGCGAGCGGTAGTCCTTCGAGCCGGGCGCAGACGGCGCGGATCATTGCCGGATCGGAGCGACGAATCGAGCCGGGTCCCCGTCGCGCTTCCGCCCGATCGACGAAAAGCCGGACCGCCGAGTCATCGTCGAGCGGCCTCAGTCGCATCAACCGTTCGCCGGGGATTCCGAGCGGCGCACGGCTCGTCGCGACTACGTGCGCCTGTGGCGAACCCTCCAGTATCGCGGCACAGAAGCGTGCGGATTCGGAAAGCGCCGCCTCGCAGCCGTCGAGCAGGAACACCGTAGCGCCGGCCTCGGCCGCCGCCGGGGCCGACGGAACCGTCGCTGCGTCCAACTCGACGAATGCCGCCCCGAGGGAGGCAGCCAAACGCGGTCCGACCCGCCGGCCAAGGCGCGATTTCCCGATTCCCGGCGGCCCCGTGAGCGTCACGAGCCGGTGCTGGGCGGTGAGCGCCGCGGCCGTTTCCAGCTCGGCCGCGCGGCCGACGAAGGACGTCAGCTCGAGGCCGGCCGGCTCACCCTCCGGCGATTCCCCCCCGCGGAGCGCCTCCGCGAGCAAGGTGGTCTCGCCCATCGGCTCGCTTCGCACCTCGCGAGCGAGGAGCGAGCGATAGCGCTCGAACTCGGCGAGGGCGGAACCGCGATCGCCCCGTGCGTAGTGCAGGCGCATCGAAAGACGCAAAAGGTCCTCGCGGAACGGCTCGAGACGGCGGAGTTCCTCGACCCAGCGCAGCGCCTCCCGCAGATCGCCACGGTTGCGCGCGATGGACACCGACCGTTCGAGGTTGGTGAGATGCTGCGCGCGGTAACGCGCCCGCGCATCGACGATCCACTCGCCGTCGTAGCTCTCCATGAGGTCGCCCCGATAGAGTTCGAAAGCGTCCGCCAGTTGCGCCTCGTCGCGACTCGCCATTTCGAAGCGGAAGACGTCGACCCACGGCAAGAGCGTCAGGTCGAGCGCGAGCGACGATCCGTCGCGCACCAGCGGCGTTTTCGTGGCACCCAACGCCTCGAAGGCGTCGTCGAGATACTGCAGATGACGCCGCAACGCCGAACGGGCATCGGCGTCGGTGTGGTCGGGCCAAATGCTCGAAGCCACGGCCTCACGGCTGACTGCGGCCCCGCCTCTGAGTAACAAGAACGCCAAGAGCGGGATGACGCGGGGGCGCAGGCGCTGGAGCGGCGTGTCGTCGCCGAGCGCAATCGACGGTGCCCCGAATAAGCGTATGCGAAGCGCGTTCAAAGCCACACTTTCCGACACGAGCCCGCGAATCTTTGAGACGCTTTTGAGACGGTCCTTGCGATACGTTTTCGTTGCGGATGAGCCCCCGCGGAGATTCCCGCAAAAACCCACTCTCACATGCTAAGGGGCCTTTATGTTCATGCAAGCGTCCGGCCCGAATCGGGCCGCTAAAGTTAAACGTTCCATTGCGATCGGCATTGCTTTCACTGCCTTCGCCGCGGTTCTCGACGCCGGAACTCCAACGGCGAGCATCGCCGCCGGGGCGGCCGCTCCACATCTAACAATCGCCACCCATCCCGCAGCCGCAGGAGTTCCCTTCGGTAGCGCGGTTCGTCCGTTGACCAACCCTATTTCGATTTATCCCGCGCCCTTCGGTTGCGGCTCTGCCCTTCGGATGAAGGCCGGCTTGGATAACTCCCTTTGGTATGGCGCGAACTGCCCCGACGGTAATAGCTACATCATAAGCTACTCGCCGACCACCCATAAAGCATCTCGTAAGAAAATCCCGACGCAGCCCGCGGACGCGTTCGGTATCACCCTCGGACCGAACAATGAGATGTGGTTTACCGAATGGCTCCAACCCAAGGTCGGGGAGACGACGGGCACGACCATCAGTGATTTCAAGATCGACGTCACGGGCGAGTCGAATGCCAACGACATCGTAACCGGGCCTGACGGTAATGTTTGGCTACCGACCGACCATCAGGGGTTCGTGCGGGTCACGCCCGATCGGCAATCACATAGGTTTGGGTGGCGTCATGAAAATTCTCAACCGACGACACTCGTCAACGGCCCGGACGGAAACCTTTGGTTCATCGAGGGATACGGCCCGTGCAACGGCGGAAAACATACGAGCATCGGTTACATCAATCCCACCACGGGTAACATTGACGAACTCAACGTTCGTCAAGGCGGAAATTCGTTCGGAATTGCGGCAGGCCCTGATGGCCGCATGTGGTTTGCCGATCCGAGATATACGCCGTGCGACGAGAAAGGACGCATCGGGGCGATCGACACCGACGGAAGCGGGTTGCAGTATTACTCACCGCCCGGCGCCAAGGGGAAAGGCTTCACGCCGACATCGATCGTCGCCGGACCGGACGGCAACCTGTACTTCGGCGAGTACCGATCGATGATCGGCCAAATCACGCCGGCCGGCGTCATCACGGAGTACGCTTTGCCCAGTTCCCCGAACGGCCCCTGGGTGGCGTTCGCGATTTGCGTCGGTCCCGACGGCAATATCTGGTTTAACGACGTGTCATCCGGTCGCCTCGGGGTCTGGAAGATCCAGTAGCTACGCCTCGACCGAAGGCGCCGCTCGCCGGAGGGTGCGCTCGGCGGCGGCGAGGATCGGGGCGTCGATCATCGTTCCGTCGAGGACGGCGGGGGATGCGGTACGCGCGGCTGCGACGATGCGCCGCGCGTACGCGACCGCTTCGGCAGACGGGGCGAAGGCCGCGCGGACCGGTTCGATTTGGGCCGGGTGGATGAGGAGTTTTCCGTCGTAGCCCAGGCGTCGCGCCGACGTCGCGTCGCGCGCCGCGATCGACGGATCTCCGTATTCGCGGGAGGGACCGTCGATCGCCCAGCGGTGTGCGGCGCGGGCGGCGACGAGCACGCGGGCGCGGTGCGGGAGGAGCATTTCGAAGTTCGGCTCGCCGCCGAGTTCGGCGGCGAGGTCGTACGGTCCGAAGGCGAGTGCGATGACGTTCGGCGATTCGGCGATCGGCTCGCACTGCACGATGCCGCGGGCGGATTCGATCAACGCGATCTGCGACACGTTCGGA
>Ga0116227_10001567_pt1 | contig 51392 bp, 36 predicted proteins | sample S1TSphgellanicum_FD_89693 | JGI IMG/M metagenome (GOLD analysis project Ga0116227, IMG submission 89693) | Host-associated microbial communities from peat moss isolated from Minnesota, USA - S1T2_Fb - Sphagnum magellanicum MG | ecosystem: Host-associated > Plants > Peat moss > Unclassified...
ATGTCTATTCATATTGTATAGACACAAATGTGGTGTGTATGACATTTTTGTTTAACAATACATAGCATTCATGTCTAAATAATTTGAACTTTATGAACAAACATATATTGCATGACTATTGTTGCCACATCATGGCTTGGCATGAAGTTTGTGATACTTGTAGTTTGTCATCACATTGTTGATTTTGTGTTAGCATTTGCTTACATGAAGCCTTGGTGTGCTTATCACATTTTCCAATTTGCATGTCCCAATGTAAAACAATTTTGGTTCAAGAAAGGAGTACATCAAATTGTATTTGCCAACAACTTTGCTTGTGAAACCACTATATATATTTTATCCATTTTGTTGTTTTATGCATGTTGGGTCTGATTGGGTTGGGTGTAGACATTGGGTTTCTAGAAGTTGTTTTGAAACATATGGAAGAAGAGGGTGTGCAACAAACTCAGTCATTCTTTTGGCCTATTGGAATAAAACAAAACTAACAAATTGCTTTGTTGTTTGTTTCTATTAATGTGGCATGTTTTGTGCAAGTCCTTCCATTTTATTTGGGGAACATCCTTAAATGGATTGGGATTCAACCCCCTTGGGAGGCACATTTTTACTTCAAGTTTAATGGCATAATTTGAGTAGCACTTTTCTTTGTTTTTCATTATTATAACAAAATTTGCTATGTCCTTTTACATGATTGATTCACATTACTTTAAACTTATTGTTCATTGTTATTGCACAATTGCAACCCACAAACATCATATTGGTAGCATTATCTTAGCTTGAGTTTTATTGAGGTTGCACTTAAAACCTTGAGCATCAAAGTTGTTATCACATTTTACCCTTAAAATTGTCATGTAGCCCACAAAGTTTACACAAAACTCATGTGTTATATTTAAATTTGATATGTTCTATAGAACTTTCTTGCCACTTCTTTGGATGAATGTAGGATGGAAAGTGCCAAGGATGCACCATGTTGCAAATGTGGAAGAAAAACTATTTCAAATACAACTTGTTTTTTTTTTTTTTGCAATTCTTGTGTGCACTTGATTTTTTAGTTTTTAAAAACCAATTGGATCTTTTTTGTCCTCTCACTTGAATTGAGTCCCTTTTTCATCAAAAAGAGACTTTTTCAACTACATTACATAAGCAAAAGTAGGACGAAAATAACCACAAAAAAAATTCAAACGTAGCTTTTTGGTTTTCATATAAAAGATATAATAGAGAATCACAAAGTAACCTTGCCTTTGGGCCCTCATTTCACCCTCAAACCTCCCTTTAGACCTTAAATACTATTATTTACAAAGCGAATTTTAATTATTGAATTTGGGTATAAAAATGATGGAAACACAACATTGGTACATTTAATGCATGGGATTTGAGGCTAATTATAGCAACAATACATGCAATAGTACTGAAGGCACTCAAGAAATTAAAAAAAAGACAAGGTGAAATCATTGGTAATTTGAGCTTCCCTGGCCGCTTGATAGCAATGTACTTTTTTATTGGTAAAAAAAAATCTCACCCTACTTGATGACCAAACTCAAGGTACGAGTAGTGGTATTTCCTTCCTTGATCACGAGAGTTTTCCATTATGTTAATTTTGCTAGCTATGCTATGAGTTATCTCATACTAGCTCTACTGATCAAGTATTGTATTAGTCAAGTATTTACCGATTGCAGGAGCTGTGAGAGCTTTGAATCAAATAGATCAAGTATTGCATCAATCCAGTATTCTCCAATTGCAGGAGCTGTGAAAGCTTTGAATCAAACGGTGACTCAACATAAAAATGACATCTCCTTTTTAATGAGAGTAATGTGTTTTGGAAGTTTCTAACATGATTAACTACACATTTTCAATGCACTTGAAGCTCTCCATTGAAAAGCCATGATTGTCCTTGTAGCAAGAAACAAGGGCTTATATGTCATGGCTTTCCATTAGCCTGAAGTGATCACAGTTACACAGAGTGTGCTGTCATCATCAGAGCAGCCTGAGGGGAATAAATAGACCCTAACCCCCAATCTCATCCCCAATCTGACGGAATCAATAAAGTTAGTGAAACTGGGTATCAACTCATGAAACCGGGTATCAGTTCAGAAGATTTGCAGGATCTTAATGCCACAAGGCTTGATTCAATGAAAAAGGTGTGCACAGCAAGCAGTCAAGGCAAAGGAAATGAAAATTGGGAACCGGGGCTGAAACTACTCCCCCCCTGGACCAATTTAGGTGAGAAAACTAGTTTGGTCCCTTGGTTTTTTTTTCCCTGTGTACCACTGCTTTGATCCTGACTTCTCATTTCGTCTCCAGTTTGGGATAACTCTAGTTTTTCACTTTGATTCTGTATGGACAGAAACAAGCTTGAAAATTGAAGACTGGGTTTGTGTTGATGATAAGTAACATTAGAGCTTGTGACAATTCTTCAATAGACAACATGGGGAAGATGCTCTGAATAACTCGGGATCTGGCAAAGGGTCAAAGATTTTTGGTTTGACATTGGAATCAATGTAGTGTTCTGTTCAGGAACCTTGTCATCATGTGTTGTTTAATTTTCTTTCTCTTTTTTAAAAAAAAAAACATACTATGCAACAGTTTGTTTTCAGGCAGGTAACTAGAAGATGCTACTACTAGCCTAGTATCGCATTGTCAACTTTTCAGTGTTGATTATATACCAGTTTCTTCCAATATGATCACTTTCAACAACAATACGAAAAGTCGTTGAAACAATCTTGAAATCAGATTTTGTATTGAGCGACTGACTGCAACATGTGAGAGTTGGTGAGAATTGCAGACAATTTATGTTATTGTCGGGGATTTTTTGAGCTAGTATTAATTTGAAGCTAGAGAGGGGGACGAGTTTGGGGTGTGGTTGCATCACTAGTTGCATCAGCAGCACACAATTTACTTCTTCTTCCTGCTAACGAATTATTCCTCCATGAAACTCAAATTAAAAGAGACTGTATTCCTGGAAATGAATTTGTTTGACAATCTCATTTTTGGTACCTGGGGAAATTATAAGAAATTGTACAGCTTACAATGAAATAAAAGACACTAATTTTTTTTTTCTCTCCTTTTTTTTTTTGAGAAAGGGCAGAAGCTGTTTTATCCATTTCAAGCAGACATTGGGCATATAAAATAAGTGTTCACTGGCCCCAACATTATATATGCAGGCAATACAAAAAAGCACTGCGTTCTCCTTTTTTTCTTTGTCTGACATTGCCCCAATTCATCTTTTGCACAGACACACTTTGGACCCATGTTATATGTTATGCACATTTTTGGGATTGTTATGTTCATCGTGCCCATTACAAGCCCAAAATGAGCTTAAGAGGATCGAAAGTGTGTTTGGACAGCACCAAGATGTGTTTGGGCACCACTCAAAATGTGCATAACAGGACCCAAAGTGTGTTTGAGCAGCATCAAGAAGTGTTTGGGCACCACCCAAAATGTGCATAACAGGACCCAAAGTGTGTTTGGGCAGCACCAATATGTGTCTGGGCACCACCAAACACATCATGGACAGGAAAAAGGGCAGTCCAGGAGTACAAAAGTACTGCCTGCAACACAACTATGGGCACATATAATGCTCTGACGACAGATGATAACAAAATGCAGGTCCATCCTATTTGACAAGGTAAAGGACTGGAAACATATAAATAATTTGTACCTAAGCATACGGTAAATGGGTCGCCTTATAAAAGCATAATCCAGATTACTGTAGCTTTTTCAGCTGCAGTATTGCCAAGAAACTCATGAGCTCATGTGTGTACAAAAGTGCAATCATCCAATTTTGCAGGTTGTTGAAAAATCCGTGACAAAAGTGAACACAGAAACTGATGGAATTGTCCACAATGAAACTGAAATTGGCATCAAAAAAGTAATCCACAACTAATGCACATCTAGTTGCAGGTGAAATAGTGTATATGCAAGCAAACAAAGTGGATCATGAGAAGCTCTCTGGGTCATTTCATTCATAAAGAGATGGAGGAGAAAGTAGAGTGTGCAGCAGCAATTACGCGTACTTTGACAAGATTTTGACAAAGCATTGCACCACAGCATAAATTTGGCTGCTGTTTGTGCCTGACACCATAATCACAGACATCAGCTTGAGTGTCGGGAGGAGGAGGAGTATAGCCAAAGGATATATGATTTGTTAATAACTCTGGTCATAACAATGGCACTTGCAAGCAAGCATCCCTGTGGAGCATATAGTCAAAATTTACATCCATAATTAAATTAGTCTTAAGTGGTGTTGGTCGCAGATCAAAATGCAGGCTGAGAACTACCAAAGTTTTCATGTTAATCTTTTTGCCAGCAAACCAACCAGTATTGCCTGCTGTAAAGAGCTCTTAACTATTCATGCTCAGAGAAGGAGATATAACACTTGGGTTGATCATCTGATTGGCCAAGGGGAACCGACATAAACACGGGTACCTTCACCTTCTTCAGTGAGGCCACTCAGAGGCTGTACTTGTCCTGGGAAATGTTAAATTTGGACTCAGAAACCCTGTTTTAGTCTGAGAACTGTGTACATGTATAATGTTTAGAAGCTGCCCAAAAAACTTTGGGTTTTTGTCATGGTACCAGTGTGTAGGTGTCACGCAAGGCTGATCTCATCATAACACAACAGTGCATTTTCTTCATGTGAAAGAACTTCTTCCCCTGCATGATGTCAAAGACTTTGATCCCCAGTTTTTCACTTTGCTCCACAACCAACCCATTACTGCTTTTGACCAGCCTCACATAAGAAAAAGCCCTTAATAAATTGGGGGGAAGATGTTAAATAAGCAAAGGGTCCTTATTGCTAGCCAGCCATTTGCCCATCCAAGATGTGACTGGGAGATGCCTAGACACATGTTGGTGCCTAGACCCATTAAAGACTTTGGGTCCCCTTATGCACACTTTGAGCCTGTAAAAGATACCATTATGCATGCTTCGGGCATATGATATAGAGACTAGGTATGTACTACAGGCTCAAACTGTGCATAACAGGACACAAAATCTATAATGGGCAGCACCAAAATGTGTCTGGGCTTCATCCATCTTTTTTCAGGTAAATATGATTTGGGAGGGCCAAGGGCAGATAAGGAAAAAAAAGAAGCAGGCAATCCTTTTGTACTGACTGCAATAAGGACCCTTTGCGTATGTAACGGATCTGTAAATGGGGTATAGTCAGATTTGACTGGAGTCGTTGAAGTCTAAGCATTATTTTACATGATAGCTGAGTTCATGATGCAAGACATTATACTTGGCATTTTGAACTTGTTTTCAGTAAAAAAAAATTCATTGTCCAGCATTGGTGCAATCTTGATTCTACCTTGCGATTAGTTTCTTGCACTTGAAGCTAAGAGACTAATGAACACCTGTCTGGAGCCGCATAGTTTGCTGGTTTTTTGGTCTGCAGCCCAGCCCTTCTTATTACTTACCAAGTACTATTTCAATCAAAACAGCTAGGTACCCGTTTAAGTTCATGAACCTCAATGTCTGTGGAGGTGATGAAAGGTCTCTCAATAGTTCATGTTTGGTAAAACTGTGCTCTGATCATCATTGAGTGCGGCTAATTGAGTGAGTGGAAATTTTGCAGCGCACCGTCACATACATACATACACATCCACTCATGACTACAGGTTTGCAGGAAAAAACATTCTTCTTTACACTCAGGAATAAAAGTAACAATGAGTGTGAAAATGCCTTCTTCATTCACCCCAAAATATTTTTTTTGAAAAATATCTTTAATCCCAAGTTTATAGTTAGCAGATTCAAGTTGCATTTGACAACCTTCCCCGATTGTGTCCTAAGTAGTGATATTGTACTATTGTGATTAATAAAATTTAATAATTAATTAAGGAAAAACACCCAGCAAGGGAACAAGAGAGAAACAAAAGAGAGAAAGAACTTAAGCCCAGACGAAAGACAACATATTGCTATAGGTGGGTCAAACAACTTATATAGGTTGCAAGAGTAGAGCTTTGGACAATGTGAAGCAAAAGATGTTTTTAGTGAAGAGGTGTCTCGCTTGAGTAAAGTGGCCAAACGTTCTTGGTCCCCAAGGATGCATGTAGCTTCCTTCATTGGCCACAAGAAATTTCTTGCCTACCGCCATCTTTGGTGTAGGCTAATGGAAAGGGCATGAATTTATTCATGCTTCCCTATGGCCCTCCTTCACAATATATGATAATATATTGCGATTCACATTGATAACTACAAAAACCAAAAACATTCAACACCCACCCCACCTTTCCCCGAAAGGAAAAACATTGAGCCTCTTTAGTGCAAGCTGCAACACCTCATTGGTTAAACAAATTTTTTATTCCTAACTATGTTCATCACCTATTTTTGCCTAGCCTAAACCTCCTTCCGAGAGGTAGGATACCCATCATGGCAATGCACCATAGTTAAAGCATATTCAAAAGCTTACTTCTATGAAAACAATTTGGTGATCACAAGCATTCTCTCACGATCTTATTGTAAAACATTATTTTTTTAATAGCATTCGTTTTGTGATCAGAACCCAATTCAATGTTTGTTCTCCCTTTGTTCAAGAGGTGTGACTTCTTTTTGTTTTGATATTGGTGAGCATCAATCTAATCTAGTAGTGCATGAGAATTCTTTCTTCTTACTAAACATACATACAAATTGGTGCTTCATGTATTCATAATGTTGGGGTTTGGAGCTTCCTCTTGGGGATGAGGTATATTCATAATACAAAAGTACAAGACTTGAAAAAAGCAACTCTTGATGAATAATCTCTCATACACAAGAAAAAAAGAGCATCAGAACACTGTTCAGATTACATAGGGTTCCAACAACCAACCAAAAAATTCCTACAAAAATTGAATGTCTTGCAATAAATACCTGAGAAGACACATAATAGTTATCAACTAATTATCACAAGATGTTATATTCCCCCCCTCCATTGAAGTTCACTGGGTTTTGTGCAGTTTTGTGTGTTCTACATGGTTCATTGTGTATGAACATAATTTCATGTTTTGCTTTGTAGAAAAAACAAAAAAAAATCATTTCTTTGGTTTTGCTACTATCTCTAGAATCAAACTTGGCACCTCATTGGTGCAGAGCACTCTAGTTACGGCCAAATTCCAGCTAGCTTATTACATCACGGAGTTACCACCGACATTTGTCTAACCTTACAACAGAACCAACTGGGTGACATGCATGGTGCTCCTTTAACCCTGTGAACTTCAATGGGGGTGTCAAGCAGCTTGCCTAATTACTCACTATGTATGTACATGGTCATGTCGTACCTATCACTCATATGACTCTCTATGTATGTACATGGTCATGTCGTACCTATCACTCATATGACTCTCTTTGCGTCTTTTGATTACTTGAATCTTGATGACTATACTTGTGTTAGCTCCCCACTTCAATTCTCTAGTCATAAAGTGATCTATACAAGCCCCTTGTGTTGCAACTGTGAGTGGCCAAGCACACTACAACTGGGCATACTTGTTGCTCAAGCTGGTTCATTTGGGTACTAATTTTGTGCAGCAGAGATGATGCCAAATGGTTCTAGCAATCACACCAACAACAACAAAGGGGACATGCTCTACACGCTCTTCAGTTCCACACTTTAAAACATTATGAGTTAGGGTCTAAGTTAGGAATCCAAGGCTTAAACCCTAGGAGTGATTAGTGGGCCCTTTTGCCATTGGCCCAAGTAGATTGAAGTTTGAACCTCCTATAAGGTCACCCATCCCAATACTATTCCAGCTAATGTGGGCTTAATCATTTCAAAATTCTTATGGAACCTTGTTAATATAAGTTTCAGCAAGGCAAATCACTCTAAATTCAATAACTTTAGATCCGGTGGTTTGAAAATTGTGAAATGACAAGCATGCACACTATTTCCTCCAAAGATTTCAATGATATCAAAAGTGGAGCATAGAGGGCTCACAACTTGAGAGGGTCATGGTGTGATCACATCCAAACAAACCAAAATAAACAAACAACCAAACAACTAATCTTAATAAACGGAGATAACTGGGTTACAAAATTACTCAGGTTCATCACAATGTGTGCTGTGAGTGATGATTTGAACACATAAGACACCAGGTAATCAATCTTTTGTGCAATGCTTCTTTGATTGGGAAGAGAGGCGGAGTACTATAACTGCCAGCATCTCTCAACATAAACACAAATTGTCATTGCTTCCTGCATTATGGTATCAGATTGCTGCAGCAGCAGTGTGGCATTCTGGGGACTCCAATGATGGTGCCAACAACTAACTATCTCTCTCATTGGCCTATTGCAGCCAAACCCATTCCATGAACGGCAGCAAATTGGAATATAAAAAAGTCTGGTGAAAAGAGTCCTGTACTCTCAAAACCCATTCATTCATTGGGCTTGAAATTTTCTGTTCAAAAGTCCTACATTACAACCTGTGCAGCTCTGAACACTGACAGACCGACCGGCACTGATCATGTTCCTCCATGAGGGCCATGATCAAGATCCGCTAGTTTTTCTTTCTTGTGTGCTGAACAATTCATCAGTCCTCTTTGGCTGTTGTACAATCACTTCTACTTTACTTACACTCTGTAGCTTCTTGCCATTCCAAAATAATGTTCCAAAACAGATGACATCTGAGGAGTGTAATGTAGTATGTACGGTGGTGCTGGTGCCCATGCATGCAATCAAAAGGGGTTTAGTGATGGCCAACGCGGTCTCATAACAACATTGGTGAGCTTCTTGTTGTTTCACCTTCATCCGAACTCATTAACATATGACACGGGCAACTTCTACATGCAATGTTATGACCAATTTGTACTTTTTACCAAATGGGAACTCTCAGATTTGTTGGCTTCAAAGAGAGATTGAAATCTTTATCCGACACCAGCCTGAACTGGCATGATTCTTCCCATTGTGAGAAGAGCACGGTTCCAACTTGAAACACTAGACTTCTTGGTTTGACTAGTGTTTTTCTCTCTTGTTTATTTCAATTTTGTGTTTTTTGCCCAAGTATTGAACCTTTCGTGGAGAACACATTTTTGCACACTAAAAACATCCATTTTCCCCAAGTTTTTCCTCAAACATAAAAATGAAAAAAAAAATCGCTACTTGGTTGGAACATCCCAGCTCCTTTTCCAACTTGGTTGTTTTAAAGTTCAAGTTTCTCTCATTTGAAAATCTTTAGGTTTCTAGTTTTCACCCTACAACTATATTCAAAAGATGGAAGTTTATTCGCACAAATCACCATGTCCCAAAAGAGGAAAAAAATTGCAATCAAAAGATGGAAGTTTGTTTGCACAAATCACCACGTCCCAAAAGAGAAAAAAAATTGCAGCCCGTCTTTCCATAGTCCATTCATATTAGTTCAATCCATAATTGATTCCTATGTGTGACCAATCCCCTCAACATCAACCTTTATTTTATTAGTGAAATTTCATCAAAAGGTGAAATTTAAATTAAAAACTTCAATGTAAGCAATTTTGGAGGTTTTCAATTGCAAGAAGTGAGAAAAAAATACATAAACAATCCATTTTTTGTATTTGGTTTTCAATATAAAAAGATGATTAAATATTTGTATTTCATGTTTAGTGTATAGCCATATTTGGTAAAATCTTCCTAGGTACGATAGTCAATTTTTCTACATCTTCCTATGAATTATCACCACTTTGGTTACAAACAAAAATCCCTTAAAAAAGCCATTGCTCAACATCAACATGTGAAACAAAGAATTCTTTGGGGGGGGTGGGGGGGGGGGGGGGAAAAAAGGTCATAGACAAAGGACTTGTGACGAGGTTGTTGTAAATGACCAATGTAAAATGTGCAAAAATTGCCAATGCTACTATCAACAAGTGGCAAGATCACCACCACCCATAGAGCCTAAACCCTTAAATTGCCATTATGTCTCTCATTACCACCTCTCCTTTGCCACCATTGTTACCATCATTGTTGATTTTTTTGTCATCAAACCATTTATCTCTAAATCAAAATCAACACCACATGATGATGTTGTATAAGATAATTATTCCCAACATGATTTTTGAGTAATTGATAATATGGTTGTTTATAGATTTGCATAATGGTGATAGGAATTTATTGAATTGGTGGAGCTTGAGGTTGCATGGTGCAGTATCGCAATCAAAAATTTTGAGTTGGGTTTAGAAATTAGGGTTTATTCCAATTTTGATTCTTGATGTGGCTTTGGTGATGGGATGAATCATGAAAATTGATGTTTGATTTGGGGAAATATGAACGACCAAGGTGTAACAATGAAGATGAGATTACAACCTTTTTAAGAACTTTGGGATTCTAGAATTGGGAATGTTTATAGCTCATAGGCAATGTGCACTTTGCACTTGAATGGGAACTTCACCATTTTATGAAATTGTCACAACTAAAGGCACTTGGGGTTGATTACTTTTATGAAGTGTTGTGTTTATTTCATGCAACTCCAAATGTCAGTGTTCTAGTATGAAAATTTAGGTATGCCTTTTGAGTTGGATGAAAGTATGCACAAAATATTGTCCCAAACGACAATTTTTCATAGTATTTGTAACAAAATACTTGATGCCAAGATGATATAAGAATATAATGATATTTGAATGATAAAATCCCAACATAAAAGAACTCAACTTTATAATCCCACGAGCATTTTAAATTGGGATGTGACCAAATTGTATTTTGATTGTATCAACAAATGTCCCATGAAATAATTTACGTGATGTTAGTATTATCAAAACTTGGTGTTTTGATAAAAGGAAAAACCTCCATCAATTAAAACATCCCAAGGTATACAAAAACCTATAAAATGTGCTTGTGCAACATCATATTAATTTGATATAATTTAGTAAGAATCAACCCTTAATGAAATTGTCCATTGAAAAGAGTACATCAAAAATTAATAATTTGAATTTTATGTTCAAAAATGAAATGTTGCTACAACGTTCATTGAGGCAATCACATTGTTAGAGTTTTTCAAATCTTGAATCATTTACTTGAAGTGAATATTGTCAATTCATTAACATAATTGGGTAATTTTTTTGAAAAAACTGGTGTGTCTTGACAGTCTCGCCAAAATCACTCGAAGTTTGGGAAGCACTAAATCATAATCTTAAAAAGTGATGTACATAAAATTAACCTTGGATTCATTGAAAAAAGATGCAAAAGTACATTCGATGATTCAACATCTTGAGAAATTCAAGATGAACTTGCTTGAAATTTCCAAATTGAATAGTTGTTTATGTAGGTCAATGTAATTTTCCTTGTAGGTCCATGTCACACGCTTCTAATAGTATATCCATTTGATTTCAAAAGAAAATATCCAAATTATTCATCAATAAACCCATCAACCATAAAAACATTTCCTATGACTAGGCCTTTTTGAATGTACAAAATATGTCCAAAAATTATACACATTAGCATGATTTCACCTAGCTCAAACTTCTCCAATTCTCTTTAATCCCTCATAAACATGCCCCCTTTTACTTTGCAAGTTGTTACATCTTTTAGTTGAGTTTGGAGCTATCATAATTCACTACATTGTTGCATAGAACATTGATTTCATATAGCTTGTGTCATATTTAGAATTGATTTTGGACATCACTCCCATGTTGTAAGTTCCAAATAACTTTAAGTTTCATTTTTTAAATATCATCACACCTTCAAAATGAGGTTGGTCCATCTTCTACACCACCTAATTTGTTCGATGTTGTTATGTCTAATGAAGCACGTGAAAATCTATTACTTAAGCAAGTTCCTAATCCTAAGAAAAGAAAGTTGACATACAATCGTTTTAAAAAATTTCAAGATGTTTAGATTGTTCATTTGCCTTGGGACAAATCTATGTTAAATGAACAAGGTTTAATGCGCCAAGTTTGCTTTAGAGTTTGTGGAGGGGAAAGATGAACTTTTAGCTTCAAATCTAGATAGTTTGTTGAAACATTTTGTGCATAGGAAATGCAAGGTTTCCATGTGAAGTGTTGATTTTGGCACATTATATTTCAATAAAAACTTTGTGTATGCAAGAAATGAGTTGAAATACACTTTTTTGAATGCCCTTTTGTTTTCGACTACTTTCAAGTTGATGGCCCTTTAGAACAATTTTTTTAAAATGTCCAATTTTTTTCTATCTATGACTTGCTTGCCCATGGACATCCAATTATGACCGATTATAAAAGCATGAAAAAGTGGTTTCAATTGATGAAAGTGAAAATGTTCTAGAAAACATTACATTGACACTTCAAGATGGGGTTGGGTATATGTTAATGCACAAAGTATTGTTAGAGGCCACTAAAGTTACATTTGATGCCGATGCCTTCATTTCAATGACCACCAATGAAGGTACCACCATTAACAACGCTCTTTGGTTATGAATTCACCTTTATACAGTCCAAGGATGGAAAATAGTTACTATCCTATTATGTGTTGAAATTGTTCGTGTCTTTATCACTTTTGAATCACTTTTGACAGCATATTTTTCTAAGGGTGAAATGTTTCTTGATTTTTGTGCTTTGGGGATGAAGGAATTAGTAAAGAGTTGGTGAAAACAAGCTACAACGGTAGTAATGTGTTGCAAGACCATTGATCCAATGTGACCTTACAATTCAATGAGAAGATAGTTACACCATTTAAAATTTGAGTTCATTGTTTTATTCATAAGACCAACCTTGTTGTTGTCACTTTTCAAATCTAGATCTTATGCATTAATTGAAAAGCAATTTTCATAACCTAGTTTTTTTGCTCACAATTCAAAAAAATTCCAAGAATTCCATAATGTTACAAATTTATTCAATGTTTTAAATAAAAGTTTTTTTGTGTGCTTTCTCTTGGAAAATGAATATATGTGGAATACTGATTTGCGATTATGAAAATGCATGTGGAGAGTGCAAAAAATGATGTTGTTTAGAGGAATTTGGCTACTTTTTGTGATGTTAAACCCATTTTGGGGCAACCTTGTATCAACCCTTTATTCAAATGTTTGCATGCATTAATCAAGATTGCACAAAAGTAGAATGTATTTGTGTGAAATTTTGTTGATCCTATCAAGTTGGCCCCTAGCAAGAACATTATAGGTTTTACTGTGATGATGATGTCTATTGAGGCTTTCACCAATGCCACATTGCCCATTATTTAGTTTTTTGACTTGAATGGTGGAAAGGTTGTTGAGTACCTTGCATTTTGATTTGTTGGAGACAAGTAACATGTTTACTATGTCTTAAGTGATGTTTTTAGCTTGTCACCAAGGATGCCTTCACATAGGTAACATCATAGATGAAAAAGGAATGTGAGGAAACAACTTGAGGCCTTATCATAAAGCATGAAATTATGATAGCTTTGAGTGTTATATAACACCAGTTGTAGGCTAAGAATTTAAAAAAAAAGTAAAACAAAATTTCACACCCACTTGAATGTGTTGGCCACCTTTTGTATCCTTCACAAGGTGGATGGCTAATTTGTGCTTAATTGCTCTCTACTCACACCCTTGATTTTTACTTTTTTTTCAAGTTGACTATGTTGTATAGTGTTAAAGTTGTTTTATGCAAAGGTAATGAGCTCAATTTGGTCACAAGACTTTAGTGTTAACCAACACTTTAGTGGAAGCTTTTCACATTTTCCATCCTCAACCATAAGTTTTCAAAATATATCAAGTTAGTTGAAATTGTTGTCATCCAAGTTTTGGGTTTTGTCAAAAATGAAAGAACCTTTAACACCATTAGTTTCATTAAGAGTAGGTTGCAAAATCAACTTAGCACACATTTAAATATATTCATTAGATTTTATAGTCAATGATTTTTTACTTTGCAAAATTTTGTTTATGACCAAGCCATTGCCAAGTGGCAAGGCAAAACTTGATATTATATTGATGCATAGCTAACAACAAGTCTTGGAAGTTTGCATTTGCAAAGTGTAGATTTGGGTGTCGAAATCACTGAAAAAATATCAATGTTATGCCACAAATTTTACAATAGTTTTTTGTCAATATATAAATTGGATTTTTGTCATTTTTGGAATCATAAGTTTTTTTTTTAATGGTTGCACTTATTGTAATTTGTTCATGCCAAAAATATGAGGTTTAAAAAGTTCCTACACTTTTGTATTTAGTTTATGTTTGTTTTGGAAATTGTAATCCATATGATGTTTATCTTTGCTACCATTTATTGTAAGGAAGGGCCATGTGTGATGGGCATTGAGGATTTACAATTCAAAAACCAAAGAAAAAAAAGGAAAAATTCCCAAAGAGGTCCTTTGCTTTTGTCTTTTATGATTATGTGTTTTGCAAAAACGTGAGACTATGGAGTTTGGAGTTTATAATATGTGTAACACATTGTATGTTATTGTTTGTGGCATGTTTTTAAATTATGTTTGCAAGTTATATGCATTTTATGTCACAAAGGAATGGCCATGTGTGATGAGGGTTCTTGAACTTTAAATTCCAAAAGCAAAAACAAAGATGGAAAAATTGCCCAAAAGGGGTTTTCTTTACCTTTGTACTTTTTGGTTATGTTTTTAGTTTTAATTTTTTGCTTGCAAAACTCTGAAGTTTTAGAGTTTTTATGTTACTTCATTGTGGCACATATTTTGTTTATGTTTGTAGATTGTAGTCATTTTTTCAAGTAGAGGAATGGTCATGTGTGAAACCAAAGCAATGAAAGAAACAAAGAGATTTTTTTTTTCATGGGTCGTTCTTTCCAAAACTCCAAGATGTGCTATTTTTGGTAGGGTACTTTGTGTTATTTATGTTTGCAAGCATTTGATTACATAATGCACATTGTAGAGTCATGGACTTTGAGCTTTAAGAAAAGGTAGGATAAAAATGAGAACTCAAAGTGCTGATTTCATAGTTCATGACGGAAATAATAACAATGACAAAGAAGCCAAAGGAAAAAAAAACACACAAAAAAAAAGTCTTTCTTTGACATTCACTTTTAAGGTTTTCATTTTATTTTAAATTTAAATTTAAATTTATAATAGGCTTTGTTTTCTAATGGGGTTATGGGTGCAAGTAGGGATTAGGGTGCAATGGGTAGCATTTTTGGAGGGTTAAGGTTTAAATCCCCTTCAAGTTCTTTAGGATTTAATTTGTTATTATTTAAGCTAACCTTTTTACGATTAGAAAAGGCAATGCCACAATTGATTCCTTGTGTCCATATGAAAGTGTAAATTTTTTTCTCTTTTTTTGGTTTCAATCCTTAAATTTGAATAATTGTATGTAAATTAAAAAATTGGATGTTGTAAAATATGAAATTGTAGCACATCAAAATACTTATTTCCCCACACCCACCCACCCACGGCCGCATGCAACCCACCATTCTCCAAAAGTCTAACCCTGAGTTGCCATGCAGTAGAATTGCAATTGAACAATTAACAATAGTTAAATACATGGGTACAACCGGACAATCCATAATGGCTACAGCTCATTGCCACCCTCACTAAGGACTCCCCGAGTGTGAGTTCCATCCAATTTCAAGCAATCCAACTAGGATAGTTTGATAAACATAAGTAAAGAGATTGGAACACCATCTCATTGTACAAGAGTGGTATAACACATTTCATTATTAATTTTTTTCATGACCTACTATGATATTTGTCATATAAGTAATGAAATTTATTTTAGGAGTGCAACATATCATAATTATCATGATTTTTTTTAACATGTCAATTCCATATTTTTCACAAAAAAATTGTTTTGCTATTTGGAGCATTATTTAATGACCAAACTGACCTTAGGGTTAAGGTAACTATTTTAACCAACCCATCATCACACCTTCAATGGTCAATCAACCACACATGCTGAACCAAAATGGTAAATCAAGTGCCATTCGATCCATCCATTGTTTCTCGTATCATGGCAAAATATATACATAATATGTGCATGCAACATGTCATGATTCAACTTCAAAGGTGGTAAACATCAAAGTGGAAACACATCATAACCATGCATGGCTCTTGAGAATCTCTCGAGAATCTGATGTGCATCATAACCATGCATGGCTCTTGAGAATCTCTCGACGCTCCGATGCCAAACGGTTTGTCAGCTTGCACGTTACGACCTTCAACCTTCAACCTTCAATTTCATTAGCAACCTACTAGTTACCCACAAGGTACCACCCTGGGCTCTCTCTCCCATTGGTCCAATGATTCCGTAACCCCTTTCGCTACTTGGATGAAAATTTCATAATCGCTCTTTGCATGGATGAAAAGAGGACATCTCAATTCTCACCCACGAGCTAGGTATGGTTAAGAACCTAACCAAACTCAACCTAACCAAGCATCTTACATATTACAAGATTTTGTAAGGCCTTGAAGGGTAAGGTTAATCTTGCACTCAAAAAATTTCAATTTAGGTCTTTATGTTGTCAGTTCAGGACCTTACAAATCTTGTAAGGTCCTGGCAAAGCTAGTGCAAAGGTTCCACCAATCAAATTTCTCTTAAGGTTTTTATGTCATGGAAGAGCAGGTCTGGAGTGACTTTCCATTAATTATGTATGAGGACATGGGTATCTTATCTTTGTACCTTCCCTTCCATGTAAGCCCTAAACCCTAAACCCTAAACCCTTCTCCTCCACCAGTTGAACCAGCACTCACCAGTGCACTTTGAAGGATGGATGGGAACTGGTCAGCAAACAGTTTTCTGTTGGGTTCCAGTTTACTAGCTAACCATGGTGGTTAGTTCAGTTGCTTTTTTTTAACTACCTACCTACTAACAACCCACTAGCTTGCTTGCTAGCTAGCTAGCTAGTGGGTTGTTAGTAGGTAGGTTGTAAAAACAGCCCTTATCCATGTATAAACCATCGACTTATGTAGTTGTTACCTATTTTCTTACCTATGAGACCTATTTCTTACAGAATTGATTACCAAGGTGAAGTCAAATATTAACTCAAGTTCAGGTTCATCCACAACTGAGTAATGATAGGCATCCAGTGGATGGTGCGCTGGTCGGTGCTGGTTCGCTGTGACCCACTGGGAGATTTTATTTCTTCGTAGTAGTAACTAGATTTTTATGTTCCGTTCTGGACCGATGTAGTGCTTCAACCCAAGGTGGAGGTGTCCCTAAACTAAGGGGGCCTAGGATGAGCATGATAAAAAGCACAATGGGAATGCAATCATGAACCCTAAACCTATATGTACATCAGGAGGTGTAGGTGGGAATAGCTCTTACACCTACTACTCCTTAGGGATGGATGGAAAAGATCTTATGTCTATAAACAAAGTCAGAATTATGGGGTGGTACAAGGTTTGGTGTTAGGTTAGGAATTAGGGCTGGGGGTGTTAGTTTTAAATGCAGCCTCATGTGGATTAAAATGGAAGGCGAGGCCATTTGGTAACCCAAGAAATAAATAAATAAATAAAATCTGGGATGTTTAAGAACCCCTTTGAAGTTTATTAGAGTGAAAAGGGGAATAGTTTTCTAATTTTGAATGGTTATTATTAAATCCCATTGAGAACTAAATAGGGAGAGAGAGGAAAGAAAACGCGAAAAATTGGAGACGGCGGGCATCGATCCCGCTACTTCTCGCATGCAAAGCGAGCGCTCTACCATTTGAGCTACACCCCCTCAGTCACCCCATGACATGGTGTGCAATTCTGTCTGGACCAAACGTATTTGTACCTTTTCAAAAAGCAGTTGCTTTAGTAGCGACCATCTTGCCAGTAATTCCAATCTCTTCTTCAAAACGTGTTTAATGGACATGTAGTGGTGAAAAGTGAAATGTTTGCAAGGTCTGAGTCTTCAGCTTCATCTTGACGACAAATCATGTGGGTCATGCGGTTGTCAAGACCACAAATTCATCTTGGTATTTGTGTCTCAAAAATAAGATATGTGTTTGTTTGTTTGTTTATGTGTTGCATGATACACAGCCAATTTTTTTCCCCTCGTCGAGCTCAGCCATAATACTTGTGCAAGTAAAGGTTGATACAAAATGGTTGGCTTATTAGTGGGATGTTGTGCCATTGGCTCAAGTATATTAAACCTCTTGCAATGTCCCTTATGGGGAACCCTTTTTTTTCCCAAAATGTAATGAATTTCCAAAGGAAAAAAATTGCACTAAATTTAAAAACTCTTATTTGGTTGGTTTGAAAATTGTCAAACAAAAATATGTCACATTAATAGTTATGAAACATGTAGCGTTGGTTCCTTTTAGCTTAAATGTACCCAAAAGCAAAAAAAAATTCCTTTATTATTGTAGGTATAAAATGAAAAATGTTGTCACGATGCATCAACATATTAGATGTTGATAGCCAATGTGTAGACACAAAAGTTGTCAACATGTATACTTTTCACCACTACATGTCCATTAAAACTTCATTTACTAAAAATCCATTGCTAAGCTACAAACATGATTTAGGTTATGAAATTGATGACCTATCATCATCAACCTCCATCTTTCCCTTCCAGTTGCTAGGGTAAATTTTTCACTTCATCACAATTGTTTACATAAGTTTGAAGCTTTCATTACTTATACATATTTGCTTAATTATTTCATACCATTTTTTAAACTTGCATCACAAAGCATCATCATTTTTTATGTATGGTGTCAGTTGTGAGGTTGTAATGTTGAGGTGTCCATTTGATTCATGATGCATTGTTGGTTAGTGTTGATTGCTATATTTGGGCTAAGGTGGACATTTGCAAGCTTGAGATATGATTTGGAAAAGTGGTGGTCCATGGGGTTTAGGGTTGGAAAGATTGGATAACAACATACATTTGCAAATGATAGTAGGTAGTGGGCATTCCATTCACATTTTTGAATATAAAGTCCAAGGATGCATGGTGGCCCTTGGGTACAAGGAATTGCAACTACAAGCTATGGTTTCTTTATCTTGCAAAACTCATGCAACAACCTTGTTTATTATTGTTGTAATCATGTTTTTGACCTATTAATTATTTACATGTTTGTGCATCCTTTTATTATCTAGTGTCCATTTCTTGCACATGTGTAATGTGTTCTTGATTTTACATCCAATTATTTCTTATGTCTAACAATATGTTGGAGGTCCCAACCTAGCTTAAACAAGCAATTGTGTTCTTGTTTATGGTTTGATTTTATTCAATGTTGGTAGATTTTACTTGTACAATTTGGGTGGAGTATTAGCAAATTGTGATTGCAAAAAAATATTGCAAAACTTGATAATTTTTTTGTTTAAAAAAAAAAGTTCACAAGATTTTTACATGCTTTATGGGCTTTTTAGGTTAGTAGGTCCACTTGAAAGTTAAGACTACCTAGGGGGAAGCATTTTAAGTTTTAAAACTTGCCCATGTTGTATGTTAATGTGTGCAAGATCATTATAGTTGAAGAATAGCTTTCAAGAAGGGCAAGAGACATTATGAACCATCAAGGAAGTGCAAAGAGTTTTTAACATCTTTTTTGTATGTCGAAATTTTGTGAAGAAATGACAACCACATGCACAATGTCAAATGCATCATGTACCAATAGGGAAAGACTTGATTCTGAGCTTGAAGTTAAGAACATGCCAAGGAAAGAAAGGCAACAAAAGACCTTCCACACGTGCAGGTTAAAATTTAAAATGATCAGTTTGTCAACAAAAGGTTTTGGCACTTGAAGAATGAAATGATGTACATAATAGAGAAATATATAAATTCACCGTGTCTTCACCTTGTTTTGCGGCCTCCTTTCACCCCTAACCCCTTTTTTAGTGGTATCCATAAAGTAAGGAAATTTTATTATCCATAAAGACAAGGTTAAATTCAAAAAACCATTAAATTGGTGGTTTTTTAAATTTCACCCCCCATTGAATGCTAATGTATTTTTTTGCAAGTTTTTTTTTAATCTCACCCTATTTACGACCAAACTTAGACTATTGGTGTTGTATTTTCCTAACTTTATGGATATCTCTAATGAGCAAGAGTTGAAACATTATGCTTGAACTAATGCATGGTGAGTTGAAAAGTGAGAAGGCTAAACAAAAATAATAGTTTGCCAAAAAATTTCATCTTCTTCAAGAGGGGCAACCCATATTAGAGTATGAAGCTTTTAAATCTTTTTTACTTTTTGGGTGTTCCAATGCTAATTAATCTAAGCATGCACAACTTGACACAAGTAGGTGGGATGACATATTTTATGCATAAATAGTTGAGATCTAAGGCGAAAGAGGTGTTACATGTTTTTTAATAACTAGTGTTTAATTACTTTGTTGAAGATCAAGGACTTGTTTGTCTACCTATGTTGATCTTGTTTGAGTTTATGATGAAAGGTGGAAAATGCACTAACAACTTAACCAATGTGGTAATGGATGTGGTGATGAATGATGAAGGTGTATCTAAATCTAACATTGCTTTGAAGTTGTATTCATTTGGAGTGCATTGTGTGGATGTGTTAACTATACTTTTATACAAGTTAAATTTACACAAAACTATAGTTGTTTGGGTCATTGCTCATTCCATTCGCTTAAGGATTAGGTAGTTGGCTAATCAAAATAGATGCTAAGAAAACCTACCAATTAACAACGGCCTATGAACCCCTAGCACTTCATCTTCTCACAACATCAATTTATCAATCAAACTTTCATTCTTACCATCATCTTTTGAGAGAAGGCGCACACCCCCTCCCTATGATACAACTCATTAGTGTTTATTGTACTACAAATACTTATTTACTAAACAAGTTCTTCCATTCCACTATAATCCAACTTTAATATGTTTTGGCTATGTAAGCACATACTCACTAGTACCATACATACACAATTTCACATGTCCATAATCAGAAAGATTCAAACAATCATATGGGTTATAAAGGATTCAATAACTAATATTTGCATTACAATATAGGCTTGTACAAAAATGGAGTTTTATTGGACCTTTAGATCACTTAATTAAACTACTTATACATTTAGTACGATGATTGTACATCCTCTAACAACCTCTAACAAAGTTTAACCACTAATAGTTATATTACTAATGTTGATTTCCTAAAAGTTGGGTTGGAATAACTCAATTTTTTATGAATCAATTTGCAAAACCTTGGTTTGTTGATCAATGTATAAGTGTTTTCTTGATATTTTTAGTTTTTAATCATTGCATTTTATTGTTAAGTCTCATAGATTTTTCGGCTTGTGGTTTAAGTTTTGAAATGCATGTGATGTGTTTATTTGAATTTTGGTGAGGCAAGGAAATTGAAGGAAGAAAAATTGTTAAAAACATAAAAATTATGTTGATAAGTCTGTTGTCCCCAACCAAACAAGTTATGTTAGAATATATATATATTTTTGACCAAAATGGTAGAGAATTGCATTGAGCTTTAATTTTCACAAATTATCTTTGACTTTGTATGTGAAATTATTGCTTCATTGTTCCACTCCTTGGCAAAGTTTTTTTTCATAATTATTTTCCATGAAATTGTTGATTACTTATTAGATCTTCATCATGAAATAAAAAAATTAGTTGCTTACAACATGTTGACCAACACAACATATTCAACCCCATGGTCTATTTCCACATGATGAATTTAAAAGTAAGGCAATTTAAGCATCGTGGTTTTAATGAATAAATTAGGTTGTTGATGAATATGTATATCATTTCATAGAATTGTTTGTACAAGATGTAACTTGAAGTCATATCAAGTTGTTCCTCCTATTACAACTATAAAAGTGAAAACTTAAATATCTTCCCTCCCAAAAATAATATTCACATCTTTTTCTTTACATGTGCCCTAAACCTCTCAAATATTGGTTCAAAGTATATAATGAATCAAATAGTCATTTGGTGCCCAAAAAGATGCCATTTACAACTATAATCATTATTCCCTCCTTCTCACAACCCTCTCATGCCCCATTCATCATTCAATAAGAAGAAAAAGGAGTCAACAACAAGTTCTTTGCTTTTCAACTCTTTGGAGGTGCCATTGGTATTGTCTTGCCCAAACCCTAATTTCTAGAAGTTTATAGGAAGCATCCTTCACCCTATCCATACCCCCTTATCCATAAAGGTTAACTAGTTTCGGACAAGGATAAGAAATATGACCTTGTCCTAATCCAGCCAACCTACTTTAGGCCCCCTTATCTTAACCAAGCCACCTTCCCTCAAGCCTTAATGGGATAAGGACATATGTCTTAACCTAATCCCTTAGAATTAAGGTTAACCCCAAAATTTCCTTAAGTATCCTACCTTTTCTTAAGTAAAATTAGGTTAGGCTAATTTGAGCCCAACAAACATTGAATGCCCTCTATCACACATGGATTTCCAATAGTAAATGGTAATGTCATAGCCCCTTTTTACAACTTTATTGTCTTCTCACATTGTGGCAACATAATGATTAATTTCATGACAAATCTTACAAAGAGTTTTTATATTTAAAAATTCATCAAAATGTTGATAAATTGTGGGATTTTTGTAATACAAACCTTGGAAAGTCCACTAAATTTCCTTGGCATTGACTCATATCTTAAATTTTGTTTAAACTAAGTGGAATTAACATAGAACTCCTTGATTCCAAATGGAGGTGGAGTTTTGGGTATGTGAATTCGATTAGATTTTGATTGTCCACACCCATGTTAAGATTCCCCATGCCCAAGTCCACATCTTATCATTTCAAAAGTGGTGCAAGTTGATGTATGCCCATGAAGTTGTTTACATCTTTAGCTCGATTTCAAATAACAACACCACATAGTGAATTGGTAATGATGGGAAAAACTAAAATTATTACTTCATGGCATGAGGATAAATCATGTTCACTTGAATTAGGAAGCACATATATATTATCAAGTTTCAAAAAAATTGGATCAAATGCATGTTCTTTTTCATTGTTAAAATTAAACCTAGCAAAGTTAAATGAGTAGGAATCATCATCACTTTCTAAATTAACTAAAGAATTGTTATCACAAATCCATCTAGGATGTTTTTCTTGTTGGAAGAATCACTAAAAAAAATGTTCAAATATATGACTAAATTTATGATTAATATTTTGGTCATAAACGACAAAAATGACAAATAGCCTTAAAGTCATTGTAGACAAGTTGTTTAGAATAATAGTTAACTTAAGACATGATGTGGCACATTTCATCCATTAGTCATAAAGGACATATATGTGTCATGGACACCACCATCACTTGTCGCTTGCTACCAAGCCACTCCACTTGTTGCGTAAATACTGTAATGTTTATTCTATTTAGATCATATTTCATTTAAACATTACACAAAACTTCAAATTTGATCATTCATATCCTATTGATAATTTGTCCAAATGAAACAATTGAAAATTTATTCAGAATTTTTTTTCAATAATGTATACAATTATATAATTTTTCAAAAAATCATTTCAAAAGAAAAATATTTGAATTTTTTTATTGAATAACATTTTGATGACCATTTTTTGGAAAAAATAAATTCAAACACATGATTTGTAAATGGAAAAACCTTTGTCATTAACACAAGAATTAATGAAATATATGTTTCATATCTTAAACCTTCATTTGATTTAGAAATTTATATTATAATTTTTTTCTGATATATCATAATTTTACTAATAAATTTTATTTTATGTGTATGAATGCTTATAATTTATCCACATAAATATTTATAAATGGATCATAAATCGATTATATATATGTTATATTAGTTTTATTAATTATGATGTATAAATTTAATCTAAATATTTTAATTTAATTTGAAAAATATTAACTAATTTTCTGAAATTCTGAATTTTATTCATTTTTACACATATAATCTAATATAATTGCGTAATAATATAAATGATTTATGCATGTATTATATATATATATATACTATTAATGTATTCACATAATATATTTTAAAATGGATCATATATCAAATAAATTTAAGAAAAAAATCAATAAAAGTTTATATATATATATATATATATGTGTGTGTGTGTGTGTGTGTATAATATTAATCAAAATTAGTTCTTTACATGCCGTAATTTTGTATGTTTTTTTATATTCATATTAAATTACTAATAGTCTTTTTTGAATCATGGTAAGTAATTTAATGATCACATCATTTTGTACACATCATTTGCATGGTCATCATAAACCATTTTTAGTCACATTTGAAATGATTTTATCCTATTCACATTTTCAAATGATATTTTGGACATCCATGTCACTTTGTCGTCAATTATGGATGCCATATGGATGAAAAATTGTAACGAATTTTTTTTTTCAGCTTTCTTGTTAGCACATCATCATCTACTAGTCATTAACATATGACCACAATTTTTTTCATATAAGATTTGAAATAATATTCTATGATTACAATCAATTATATAATCATTTAAGACATGTAGTCGTTGATTTCTTAATTGCAAAGGATATAATTCCTTCTAATGAATAATGTCTTGTTGTTGTAAATTTATTTCATAGAAAACCAATTACAAAAATGTTACATACGAAACTCCATGGAAATTCAACAATTAAAACTTTTTCTAAACTTCCTATGTCTACAAAAGTTTGGATGTAAGTTCCAAGCCCCCACCCTACATTACAATGTTCATGTTCCTCTCCACCCTCAAGCCACAAAATCAACTTGGCAATTAACAATCTAAAAACAGAAATTGTGAAAACTTGCCCAAAGTAGGATCATGGCCTAGTTTGCTAAGTGATGACATAAAATTGGCAACGGTGACAAATTTGTGAGACACACTAAATTCAAACATGCAAGAATGTTGTAGACTTGCTCCTAGTTGCATGTTGATCAATTTTGGCCTAGTTTGCAATCATTATGGTCGAGGGAGCCAATCATGACGGAGGTGCCAATGCATCCAATTGTCTCATTGCCATCTCTCTTATACAAAATTGCAAGTCCTCACAACTTCTGAAAGGCATATTTTACAACTCTACTCACCAAATTTATCAAATTGCTTTTTTAATTCAATTTTGTAAATTTGTATTCATTAATAGTTCAATTCCTCATTCAAGATTGTCACTCTTTTTTGTACTTCAATTCCATGCAATTGGCTAGTCACAATGATAGCTCACAACTCTTTTCAACAAATAGAAAGTTATTTCACATTCACAAGAGACCAAAATTCATGACCTTGAATCCTCTTGTTGTTGATGATGCATAAACATGAGGTCATGTTTGTTGCAATTTCAAGGAGATCATGAAGGAGGCCATAATGCCATTGAATGGCAACATAGTGATGTTGCCATGTACCTAATTTCAGGGCATGACATTGTCAAGGACGCCACCAGCCTTCAATTCTCAATGGGAAAAGTATGGCGAGAATTTCTACCTGCCCTTTTAGTAATGGTTGTATATAGAGATTACAAGCCCATCCAAGGCTCTTTGGGCAAATTTGTGCTCAAGATGCCTACCTTCCTCACCTATCCACTAGCAAAAGAAAAGCTCAAAAAAATTATTTTTCTTCGCTCACAAGCTTGTCAGAAAGGGAATCAACACAAAATGGGTCAAATAGGCATTTAAGGGCTAACAATCCTCATAAAAATCAAATCTCTTGGCCATTGATGAAAACCCACAATAAAAACCTGACCTAAATTTTCCTTGTATTTGCATGTACCTTACAAAGCATAATCCTCCTCCTAGCCTGTGATGCACCTTGCAAATCTGTTAGGTGTTTCCAGATTCACATGTTCCAATTAGGTCACATTTTTATGTTGAGGAAGGGCAGTTCACATGGGGTTGGTATTGTTCTCCAGCTTGGAACTGGAGCTTGTGCCCATGTTGCCATACCTTCAAAGCAACACAACACTCTTGGACCTCCTCTTGCCCTTACATATTTAGAATAATTGAGGCTTTGTGTGCTGCCATGATCCATGATCCATGATCCATCAACTGGGTTGTGCCCCTGGGTCTCAGTTTCCACAATTGTTGGATCTCGGTCACTCTCGATTAAGAGGCCAATGAGATAATATGTTCTAAAGGGGAAATTGTGGCCCAACTACGGACTGCCTGTTTGAACTAGACTCCCATGGTGTCCATATGTCATATTCATGCTAAACCCTAAGACCTGTAACCTGGAACTGACACACAAAGTTTCAACAAGAAGACGACTTTTCAGAAGAAGGTTTTGCTATAGACCCCACCCACTGGAAACAAAGGAAACAACCAACACAAAGCCCAACTTTCAGCCTCAGTACCACATTTCTAGAAGCTGATATTGACAAATCCCATGCCCCTTTCATCAAAAGCCACCCCAATGCACATCTTCATTTCCAGCGTCAGATGAGTTTGGAGGTTTCAAATTGGGTCTTACTTAGAACCACTCTCTAATGACAAATCTGTTGCTTCATGACAGAAGCTTTTCAGAAGGTGCCCATCCTACCCTACCACACTAAACAAACAGACCATTAATGTGCCATATCCCTGTCTGGTATTGTGAAGAGTAAAGCTTTTGAGTAAGATCAAACAATGATGTAGACAAATAAAAAAATAAAAGCTCCAAATTCTTTGTAATTTGCATGTAGTTTGTGTCCAACATGTAAGCACTAGTTCACTCTGAGGCACCTATTAAAAAATAATTCAAGGTACGGATTTGATCAATCTTATTGACTGCAATTTTTTTCTTGCATCTAAGGACAAGCCTATTATGTTATTACAACATTTAAGTGCTAGTTTACTGACATAAACTTCTCAAAACAATTCAAGGCTCCCCATTCTAACAATCTGATTGACCCTATAAGCTTTCTTTCATCCTTGGGTACAAGCCTGTCATTCCAGAGACCCCATATATTTGTGTACATTTTCTACACTAACACAATTCTACATTTTCTACTTAATCCATGCCTGTATACGGACAGGCACACAAAATTAGAGAGTTGTACTGATGTTTGGCAGGGAACGTTCACAGGTCTAAAGTTGTTACAGATCTACTGAAATCCCCACAGCTGAATAAGCACAATTGGCTCCTGGAAAGAGGTCCCCCCCGATGAGTAATCCATATGTGCCATATGCCACTCCAATTGAATTGAATTGAACTGCATATGTGATCCACCTGGATCAGGAATGAATAGTGGGCTTGTAGAAAAAATTGCAGCTACATCTTCCCATTGCAGTTTCAAAGGATTCATGCTTCATTCTGCTTTGGATCTACTACAGCTTGCACTGAATTCCTTCTTCTGGTGGGATCCAGCAGCAAAAGCATCTTCAAGGTAATTTGCAACAAGGAGGAGCTATGTAAATTCTGTTAAGCTTAGATCTTTCACAACAGAAGGAGGAAAAAAAAAAAAAAAACAGCTTTCCTATGAACTACCTCTGAGGAGTTCTTCACCAGACTCTGAGGCATGACATCGGACGTTGACCTCTTCCACAAAGTGGCAAAGTTCCAATGACAGATATCAGGGTATGATTGATTGATTTTTGGTTAGGTACCAAAGCTGTTAGCCTGCTGGTTGATCAGACAATGAAAGAGGCAGGTAATCAATTTCGACACTGGAGTTGTGTTTTTAACAGATTCTTCTAGAACAATTTGATGGTGAACCTTCCTCCTGAGTAAAGCTCTGAGTACTCCTCCACCACGTTGTTTTCTTTTCAGGTGTCATGGTACCTTCTTGCCTTACAACAATGACCTCTTGCATCTAAGAGCATCTCCACCCACAACAGTAAAATAGCATGGACAAAACTATTTTGGATGAAGTACACAGCCTTCAAATAGAGTGAAACTTGGTTTGAGCTTGTAAATTTGCCCAGGATACAGGGACCTCCAAGATGGCTGGTGCAAGGAAATATTGAATGGCATTGCATGCAACTTGAATTGAATCAAATTTAAATTCAATTCAATCGAAGAAAAATGAGATGCAAATTTGTGCAGAAGGTACTGAAAATTTGCTTTGTGACTATAGAGTTGGAAACAAAAAACTTTGAAAAAACATAAGTTCAAGAACACACTTTTTTGTTCCTGTTTTACTTGGGAATCAACAAAATACATTCTAGTTTCAAACTATCATCCAAAAAGACGACTTATAAATTGCATAGTTTTCATACCTAAACCAACTTCTATAAATCATATAGTCACTAGAATTATAACGGCCATGCCGCTGAGCCATCACCCTGGGTCATCTGGATGGGAAATAGTTTTTGTTGGATGTGAAAAATATTGATAGAGGCTCAAATACGGGGGGTGTGGCAGGAGATGCTCTAGTCTTTTCTTTACTTTGTCTCTATCCAGTTTGAGGGCTAGACTTGAATGACACCATGTGTACCCAATGTTACTAGGAAGTACTTCTGTGTAGACCTTTTGGTTTTCCAGTTCATGTAATACTTTGAGTAACAAAGCAAGTCCATGTGATGTAGAAGAACTATTGTCGTCTGGAGATGGGTTGTCCAATGTCTAGCATCACATTGAAATTTCTGATAGTACTTGTTCATTGAATTGAGCAGATTTCCAGAGTGTGTGTAACATTACCCCGTACCCTGCATGACTTGGGGGACTGATTGTAGTTTTTGCGTGGGTTTTGTGCCTGGCAATACACACAAGTCAAGGGGCTTCTTATCTTGTCAATCAAACGATGCTTCTTAGTACACTAGCCTAGAGATGTCCAGCTCTTGACAGAATGGGGAGGGGATTTAGAGCTTGGATTGATCAATGAGCTTCCGTTAAACACAGGGCCAGATTATTATACCATTTGTTAGACTCTTTAGTTAATTCTGTGCAGAATCAGCCCCTCTTGCTGAAGGTTCTGTAGTAGGTGTCCTGTGTTTGCAGGGTATCAGCAGCCCTTCAACACCAAAGAGTGGCCCACTCTTTAGTTACATTACTAGTGTGGCCTGTGCCGTTGGCCCAAGTGTTACCGCGTCCTCAACTGATTTTTCCTTCCAAAACCTGGTTTTTTGGGGAATTGATTTGAATTTTCAGCGGCAGAAATCACTTAAAAATCAATATCTCTCACATTCTGGATCCAAATCTTGCCAAATAAATTCCATTAAATTCTGCTCATCAAGATCTTTCCAACAACACCACATGCACATTCCAATTCCTCCAAAAATTTCACCTACAATTTAATTTAATTTTTTGTGAAGAATTCATTCAATATTCAAGAACTTTTGCACCGCAAGTCCAAACGTCATGGAACCAAGCCCATGCACCCCTCCTCGTGGAGAGCTTTCCAAAGACACCAAGAACATGATCTGAAGCATCCTGGTTCAGTGTATATCATAACTACAAAACAAAACAAGACAAAACAAACTACCTTCCTTCATAGATAGATGGGATACTTATGCCCTTGTTTTGTTAGCAGATGGGCGGTTTTACAAATGGCTAAACAACAGATTTGACATGAGCCATGAGTCAGCCCAATGTGCTCTAGACAAAAAAGTCCTGGAAATCAAGCAGATGGGCAGTAGTAGCATGGACTTCTTACTTCTCGGAAACATTGTCAGGAACTGGTTTCCCAGGCAGAGTAGAAACTGAGGTGGGGAGGGGGGAGGCTGAGAGAAGTCATTTTGTCAGTCTTGTTCACAAACTTCAGCTGCAGCTCCTTCCATGCTTTTTTGTTGAATGCCAATCAGAAAGCATCTTGACAATGGAATCCGCTGGCTCAGCTTTGAAATAGAAGCCCCAAACTGGAACCAGGTCTCTCTGCATTCATTTGCTTGAGGGTATGGGGAGGGGAATGGCAGAGGGATCAACTTTCAAGCCAAAGTTGTGATTTGAGTCAAGGTCTGATCCCAGGCCATCAGAACATCCATGAATCTACAAAATATTTCTCTATATAGCAACAGAGTCAGATTGGCCAGAGCTTACTAGCACCCACCAGCACACTATGAAGGATGGATGGTAAGTGGTCAGGAAACAGTTTTCTGTCGGGTTTCAATTCCCTAGCTAACCATGATGGTTAAGCTCAGTTGCTCTTTTACTATCTACCTTGTAACAACCCACAAGCAGGTTGTTAGTGAGTAGTAAAAAGAGCCCTTATGAATGTATAAAACCATCTACTTACTTAGTAGTTACCTATTTTCCTATCTATCTATAGGGCCTACTTTACTTTTGACTGAAATGGGTTACCAAGGTGAAACCAAATATTGACTAAGTTTCAAGTTCATCCACAACTGAGTCGTAACGGGCATCCAGTGGATGGTTGCACTGGTTGGTGCTGGTTCACTCTGGTCAGTCTGATTAAAAATTGCTAAGCCCTGCTGCATTGGGTGATGTGCAAGGGTCCAACTAAGACTTAACTTAAGTTGGATACACATTGTTTAATCCTCATGAGAGGCTAACAAAGTGACTAGGGTTTCATCAAGTGACCTCTATTGTGAGTTACTTCAAAGTTCACTGATCATTCCATTGGACAGCTGAAAGTGGCTAGAATAAGAGCATGGCAGTTTACAAGAAGGAAGAAGGCATTGCCATCTTCACACATAGTGGGAATATAGAAGAGAGTTATCAACTATAGTGTCAACTATGATTATTCATCGTCACAATAGTTTTTAGCTCCAATTTTGTCATAGTTGGTCTTTTTTCTTTTTGGTGTTGACAAGCAATGTTATTTTCTTTTCTTTTACTTCAAAATCAGTTCTTTGATGTAGCATTGTTAGGGATCACCCCAAAAAAGATTTAGTGTCATTTGATGAGAAATCAGTAGAAAATTGATGAAAATCGACACATTTAAAAAAAGAAAACAACAAGGAATTGGTGACAAAATATCCCTAGTAACTACATTTAGTCCCCAACAAATTTCTAGGGCATCTAGGTTGCACTTGTGCTTTTGACTTGTGATATTGAATTCTAAAGCATTTGGGTAGAAACTAGAAAATGTTGTAGGATTGAGCTATGTTGTAAGGGTGCTAATGTGGATTCCAGAGTCCATATGTCAATGGTTATTTTACATCAAATGGGTTTTTTTCATTAAAAAAATGTTGCAGAATACATTATTGGATATATGAAACAACCAATGTGGAATCTAAGATAAAACTTCCCTAGTAACATCACTACACCATTAAAAGAAATTCCCAATATTTAAAGCCGTCTATAAACTTAGTACAGTTCAACTAACTAAGGACCCTAGTGGCAATAATCAAAGGATCTCCCCAAGAAGGATTTGAGAATGCTTGTCTATTGAGTGTCTATTTGTAGGGTGCTCCTTCTTTCTTTGAAATGTCCAACAGGATTAAAGGAAACTCTCCTTGTGGTCTAAAAGTGGATGTAAAGTACTAGCATGGCATGACATGTCCAACATTACAAGCTCTACAACTCAAAGATTTGATTACATGGTCAAGAACAAAACACAATCATTTAAATTTGTATATGGCAAAATTGCATTTGAATCATAATACATGAAATCCTCTGTATTATGCAAAAAAATACAACAAATTTAACATCAAAAAGTCTAAAAGACAAAGCAAACAAACAAAAATAAACAAACAACCTTCCGGATTAATAGATACATAGCATTGTATCCCCATTCAAGTTTAAAATAAAAGCTTAAAGTATGTTGAAATGTTAAAAAAGATAAATGGCCAAGTTTTGTTTGGACACATTGGCAATTAGCAAGTGGACATCAAATGGTTGATACAAACAAGTTCACTTGTTAGGTGAAGAATACACAAATTCATGAACATGAGGGATTGAACTTGGCATGTTGATGATTGTTAAGTTGATATTGGCAAGAAGTTATAAAATCAATTAATTTTTTTAAAAAAATGTTAGAATATGTAATCGTCAAAAATTCTAGTATAAGAAACAAAGAAGAGGACAAAAAATGGGTTCATAATTTATTTTTTATAAAAGTGCTCCACATTTTTGTATTGTTTTTTTTGTCAATGAAAGGAGGTGATTTTGTATGTATGTTTACTACTGTGCATTTTGGAATAAAAAGATCATGTTAATGATGAATGGGAATTAAAATGATGCTAATATAAATATTGAGATAAAATGTTTACTATGATAATAAACATATGACGAAAAGAAAGAAATACATATGTGTTGAGACATTTGGAAACTAGTAGCACTATTTTTATAAAATATTCACATTCATATCAAACTATGTGAATAGTTGTAGTATTATACAGAGGTAAAATGGTTATGGCCATTAGGTACATGGTACTTAGATGGATGCAAAAAACAAGAACCTAGTAACTTTACTAATGATGATTTTCCTTCTTATTATGTTCCCATATGATTATCAATAATTTGTCATTATTTATGTCAATATCAAATTTAATTTCAATTAATATGAATACCATGGACATGAAAAGGCACATATTAATTTGCCTTTTCATATCCATGTTGGTGGATAAGGAAAATTGTGAAATAGTTATAAGGATAAGAGATGGTTATTAAGAAAGAAGTGAGGTAGTTATATTTAGAAATGTTTTTGGAATTGTCCAAAGACAACCATATGAAGGATTATGCAAAATCAATAAAGAGCCTACAAAAGATTCTAGAAAACCATCATATACCAATTCCTTGAAATTCTTGTCCTTGGAATTAATAAAAATATACGAACCATGAAAATATAGAACTAACAATCCAATATATCATTACACAAAATGGGGTTCCTTTTGGATGATTGAGATGAAACATCTAAAAATTAGGGCACAAGTCAATGATATTACTTCAACAAAGCTTTGGTTGACACCTCTTTCAAATGAATGGTTCAAGATTTAAATGATTTGGTGGAACTTCCCATTTGATCAAATGGTTGAAACAAGATGTGCATTGAATGAAATCTATTGATGCTAGATAAATGTCATCAATCTATGGTTGAAAATCAAGGACATGACAATATATTTTAATGTTAATTTAAACCATCAAAAGTTTCTTGTGACAACCCAAATTTTGATTCGATTTTGGCCATTAATTCAATCAACAATGGTATTATTTCAAAAAGAAATGTTGTTGCACTATTTGAATGTGACCTAGTAGCTTCAAGCACTAAGGGCTTCAATGTCATCTTTTAGTTGAGAATGGATTTTGACTCCATTTAATAATTAAGAATGATTCATCAAATGAGGATTTTTTTTCAATTTACTATAAATACACATGTTGCTCTTGATCTTTTCCCCCTTCATGTGACAAAACTTTCTTTCTCCAAAGCAATGCTTATTATGTGCTTCCTATTTTGTCACTATACGGTTCTACCATTTTGCTCATTATTAATCTACAATGAGAAGCCAAAGTTCATTGAGTCCTTTAATATACGTTAGGTTTTTTTTCATGTTTGTGTTTATTGATCAAACATTTTGATCAAATTTTGTGTTCTACTCTTAGTATAATAACACAATTGATGTTTATCCAACCTACATTTTGACTTTTTTTTATTTGTGCAATGAGTTTGGAGTATCAATGTTTGTATTTCATGTATATATCACTTTATCTTGGATTCTTAAAATATGTTTTCTATACCTTTTTTGCTTGTATTCAAAGGAGATATTGGCTTTTTTTTTTGTTGTTTATTTTTACTTTTCTAATTTTTATGGTTTTTGACTTGCTTGATTTTGCCTTTATTCGTTACTTACCTTCATGTAAGATTTTTTCAAGATGTGGATTTGGTATTTAGCATTTGGTCTTCCATTGGTTTTTTAAAACTCTTTGTATCATTTTGACATCTCCATAAAGTAATGTCCATGATTGTTATTTTTCTTTGTGGTTGTTTTTTTAGAGGATATTAATATGCTTATGTTGTTTTATCGATGTTTCTTTTTCTTGTGTTTCATTTTGTTATTGTTGGTATTTTATTTAACTTTACTAACATTTCATGTTTGTTTTTCCTTAGGTGGAGGTACATCAACCTTGTTTTGGATTTAACATTTTGTACATGATTTGAATGTTTAGTTCTTTTAAATAGTTGCTACAATTTGTGTGTTCTTTGTCTGTATATTTTTCACAATCTATTTGTATTTTTTAAGATTAAATTTTGTGTTTGTTGATAAATTTTTAATTCCAAATTTTTGTTTTCTTGTGAAACTTGATATTATATTTGCAACATTTTTTACTTAAACTTGTAATTTTTCTTAAGACAATGTATTAATTTTTATTATTAGATTTGTGTGTCCAAATGTTGTAAATTCTTGTGATGATTTGTTTTTTTGGAGGTGATGTTAATCATAACAATCCTATAGTTTTTTGCATGTTATAATTCTATTGAAACAAGAATTTTGATGGCTTGTGTGGATGGCATTGACAATGATGATATTGTTCACAATTTACCTCTTGTTTGTCAATAAAGTTAAGACTTGTTTGAGGAAGGAAAGGTGCTTGACATTTTTTAAAAAATTGATTCCTTGTTCAATTATTTAATCAATGTAAAATTTCCAAATCAATGTCAATACAATGATGAAATCAAAAGACCTTTGAATTTTGATGACAATGTTGATGGGTAAGAGTTTTTGAATATTTAAAAAAGAAACTTGGACCCAAAGGAACTTAAAAATACAAAAGTTATTAGTTGTAAATGTAAAATTCATTTAAAATCTAGGGCCATAAACACATTTGAAACATGGTAATGGTATAAAATATTTGATACCACTCTATCAATTGTGACTTCCATGTTTTATAGCTTGTCAATTATCTGGGTGAATTTATGTTCAAGATAGTGAAAAATAATTTGGTGAGTTGTACCCACCATCCAAGTCTATTTTTCACCTTCGCATTTTCTACATTCTTTGTTGTTTATGTTTAATGTTCCTTTTTGTTGTATGTTCTTTTTTTAATAATTAATATGATTATTCCTTTTGTAACATTGCCAACCTCTTCAAGGCTCTTAGTGATTGTAAGGTCATTCATGATCAAGATACCAAATAAGGAATGACCAACTTTTAAAGGATTCAAAATCCAACTTTGGATTCTTTTTCAATTTACATTATTATAATTGCAATGGGTTGTTCTATGCCAATTTAAATAATATGATGTCATATTAAATTCATGATTTTTTTAAAATGGTTAAAATACTATGAACATGTTGTTTTGAGTCCTTGAACTAACTATGCCAAGTGGGTGTAGTTTTGCAAACATGTGTTCAAATAGTTGAAACCATTGTTTAATTTTGCGTATTTTACATTTTAGATTTTTTTACAAATGGAATTTTTTTTATACAATGTTATGTTCAATATATTGATATACATATCTTAAAATTTTGAAATCAATCTAATGAAATAAAAACATTTGAAATTCTTATATTCATATTTAATTATTTTTGGAAATTTTAAATACCTACCTACTTTATTTTTTGGAATTTAAAATTACAAACCTGAAAATAGTAGTATAAAAAATGTAATTTAAAAAAAAATTGAAATAAAAAAAAAAGATATCAGGAATATTATTGGAAAAAAAATTGTGACCTATGAAGGTGGGTGTGGTTCATAATTGAATGCTTGCACCCAAGTGTCCGAATTGCACCTTTTAAAAAACAATAAAAAGAATGCTTAAAATCATGTAATTTTTTTCAAATTTTTGGTACAACAAAAACACATTTCCCTTTATGCAAATACATATTTTTTAGGTGAATTTGATAAAAACCCATATCATATGAAAATTTCAAAGTCTTGAAATTTTCAAGAAAAAGGTTGCAAGGGAACAAAATTTTCTTTAAAGCATTTAGATAGTTATTTATATTGATATTGTTCAAAAAATTTAACTCCATACAAATGTCACATTTATAGGAAATAATATTGCCAAAAAACATGTTTGGTTATCCATAGAAATTCATTTAAATATTTTATTGTTTTTATTTGTAATTCAAAATATTGATGCACAATTAAGTATGCATGTGAAAAACCACCACCTATCATGGGCATGAAAATTGTTGAGACAATAAAAGTTTTGAAATACACAAACCAACCCTCATAAAAAACAATCCTAATTATAAGTCCACACACTAAACATGAAAATCAAAAACATGAACATGAACTATGCACAATATAAAATAAAAAATTTATTATGACAAAATACATGGAAACTTGAAAAGAATAAAACTATGGTATTCAAAATTTCATAGCCAAATTAAGCAATGATCATACCCAAAAATAATATTGAACAAACTAAAAATAATGAGGTCCTACATTTATTTATACACTTTTGGGGACTTATTTCAAAGAAGTTTTTATGGAAACTTCCATACGTTCGTCATCCAAGGAACTTTTTTGAGATCCTACTCAAAATACAAATGAATAAAAAATGAATTATAATGAATTAAAAGTTAACTATAAATCAATTACAAACAAATACAAGTGAACTATATTTGTGAATTTTTTATTAAATTCGGTAAACATACCAAAAAATTAAATGCATGAATGTTGGTTGAAGAATCTATTGTGCTCAAATAAAAAAATTGTCATAATAACTCTTCATGTAATTAATTTGAGATTTGGTTATTTTTATACTTGTAATTTCATTCTTCATGGGGCAAATGACTTGAAAAAAATTTGTGACACAATTTTTCATTGCACTCTACTGAGTTTGGAAGATATTCTACATAAGGTAAATGTTTTGGACTTCTTGGACAATTTCTAAGCTTTTTACATAGTGGAATTGCATTGCATATACCAATATTGTCGCAACTCTACTTTGGGAGAGTGTGAGGATGAAACTCACATTCCCAAAATTGGGATTTGGGAGTCCTTTAAGACTCTCAAAACTTTAGAGTTCAAATTCAGGGGTCAAAACACTTTGCATTGGGGTGTTTTTTATATCATTAGAAAGTTATCAAAATTTAGATGTCGAAAATGGCTTCGCATGGGCCATTTCAACATTTGCAGCACAAGTTATGGCAAAAAGAAGGGTCGGGAGTCAAATTGGCAGTTTGACTCACGACCACTAAAAGTCAAGAATCAACCCGACCTTGGTGCGTGCAGTGAAGTGCGACACATTGTTGAAAAGTTCTTGAGGAGAGTTACAAGTTTGCTTTATACCTCATCCCAATTGAAGGTCTGAGCAAAGAGTTATGACCACGCAAAGTCCCGGGAGTCCAAATTGGGACAATTTCAGGACTTTTCCTTGTGAGTTTCGGGACAAAAAGCCATTCGGATGTGGGTGCCATAGAGAGGCACGAAATAGACTATATGGGGGAAGGTGGTGGCTTCCCCCGAATTCGAGCCGTGGTGAGTCATGTGAGTTTAGAGTTGCCTTTGGCTTGTCTTAGCACCAAGGGTGCTCCAGAAGGTGAATTAACCAACTAACAGGTTGGATTGATGTAGGTTCGAGTAAGTAAATAGCTCGTCACTTTTTCTAGTCCCATCCCGGAGCTTCACCACGCCCCTCTACCCCTTCTAGTGCTGAGAGCTGAGAGCGTGCCTCCAAATCTTTCACAATTCCGTTGTTGAGTAACCTAGACCCATCTTGAGTCTAATTAGGGACTTGGGAGCGCATCAAATATGGACTTAACACAAATAAGAAGTTTCATGTCATGTAGTGTAGGGCAAATGATCATTGTCCACTCATGAGCATTTTTGGATGTTGTGGATACCTATCTCATCTTGATGGAACATAGACCTTAATTTTGGGATCCTAAATCACAACCTTTGTTTTTAATTTAGAGTTAAAGTTGTTGAATGGAGCTAAACAATACATTGTTCTTGAAAATGCCAACTATTAAGAGAAAATGTTTTTTTTTCTTAGCAAAAAATTTACTAAAAACACCCCTAGCTTTAAATGTAAAAATATTATGAATAAGATAGATCATAATGTCACCATTACAAGAATGGCACAAAGGCACTTATTCTAGTAGAATACGATATGAAAATATTTGGGCACAAGGACCTAAAGAACTACTTGAAGTAAGTATAATTTTTATTTCTTTTCTTTTGTAGGTTAATAGGATCTTATCTTCATGTTTTTCTAATGATGTTTTAAAAATAAATGGGTGAAAACATGATAAAATATACAACTAAACATACTTGATTGTTTACTTGTCAAGCCAACAAAAAATAAGACCAAAGCTCATCACAAAATAATTATTCATTCAATGTTTTTGTTTGAATGATAAAAACACAAAGTACTTCATTATTGGGCATTAGTTTTCGAAATTTGCATTGTTAAAATAGGTTTAAAAAAATACAAATAGTTTTTGAAGTTTACTTTTTGTAATGTAACATTTGTTTCAAATATATTCTAACAAAAAGGAAGTACAATTTATTTGTTCTTATGCCCTTGAATATACAATGATTTTTATGTCATAACTTAGTACATATTTATTTCATTAAATATTGTAAAAAAAACATTTGAACACCATATTGACAAATTAATTTCAAAAGTACATGTTCTTTACTTTTACTGTTCTAAAGTTTTTCAAATTTTATGTTTAACTTATTGTAAATTCAATGGAAGGCACAATGGTTTCATAATGAAATTTAAATAGATTTTGAATACATTTTCTTGTGTTTATGTCAAAAACTATCAAACCATTTAAAACTTGATTTTAGTTTGTCCACTTTTTATGTATATTTTAGTAAGCTTTCACCCATATATGATGAGATCTGATCATGAAATTACAAGCTAAGCAATGTAAGGAATTATTTCCAATCAAGTAACTAGTAATTGCACTTTGATGTATGCACAAATGTTGAATGTAGAACTACAATCATTCAAAAAATAGTTCAATGTGCTATTCAATTTGAAGGTTTTTTTGTAGTTAAGTTCTTACAATATTTTGTCAATAATTTTTTGCAACTTCTCATTTTTTAATTTTTTCTATTGTGTATTTTGGTATTCCCATGGTAGGTTTTTGTTTGTGGGTGTCATATGCAAAATGTGCTTTGTTAATTGTGGTTTGCCACCAATCAAACACGGAATGAGGGGTCATCCATTTTACCAAACATGATGAAAAACTATGATCACAACCTTACAATGGTGACAAATGTAGGTGAACATCAATTTCATAACCTTTGAATTTTGAATAAACTTTGAAGCATTTGAATTTCGTGGTCCACCTGTGGATTGATTCGAATTTTAATAAACTTTGAAGCATTTGTTTCAATTTTTTATTCATTTGACATTTTATCACTTATATTTTAATTTCCACTTATATATTTTTGATTTATATGAATTTCATTTATTTGCAAATTTATTTATTGTAATTATTGAGACTTGTTTACTCCATCCAATTTGTGGAATTCTACTTTGAAACTTGTATCCACAAATCATTATGTAATTTTGTTCTTGTTCAGATCATCTATTGCAATCAACCCAAACTTTTTTTAATAAAATGAGATCCAAAAGTTCCTCTCAAGGGTAAATGTTTGATAAGGTAAAAATTGCCAGATTTATGTATTTGGTCACTAAGTAGCAAATTTTTTGAAAGGATGATTAGAGTTTTGTATTTTCATATCTGGTTTATAGCCAAATTTGGCTAAATCTTCCTTTGGGTGATGGCCACTTCCTATGGATGGATCGCCCCTTTGGCTATATCACAAAATTCATTTAAAAAAAAAAAAAAATACCGAATCGCCAACTTGTGCTCGGTTACAGGTTGTTCGATTGGGGGACACCTGAGGATGCCCAAAACCCTAATTTCGGGAACAGGATTTCCGTTCCTCGTTCGCGTAAGTGTTGTTTCAGACACTTTTGAGCGCTTCCCACCAGAGCGTCCACCGCAAGGTCGCGGGAAGCAAGAGACGATGGGTAGTGCAGATATATTGATGCTGGAAGCCGGGCCAGATCCGGAAGCGAAAGGAAGATGGAGAAATGAAGAGATGGATGATGCCTTTGACGCTTTGCCCTACATTGATAATGACTACAGCGATCCCAAAGTCAAGGCCGAGGTCGACAAGCTCATTGCTGAAGAGATGCGACTCGGTCCCAAACGACCTGCTGACTTCCTTTCTCAATTACCCCCTGCACCCACCTTCGATCTTGAGGTCTGCGCACTTCCTTTTACAACACTCTCCAATGCACGCAACGCCAGTCTTGAGTTTTGATTACATTGAATTAGGGTTAGGGTTTAGTTTGCGTTTGATCGGATTGCAGCTCCTCGACTGCAGAAATTTGCGTCGATGATACTTCAGCTTGTCAATGTAATCATCTCACCTGGGATGTGAAGAGCATTGAAACGGAGATTGATTACAAGGTCTGCATGATGCTTTAAGCGATTTCAGAACCAGGAGGAACCACAGAGAGTAGTGTCATGGGAGGCAACAGATTTACACAGTCAATGTCTGTATAGACCACAAGTCTTTGAAGAATCTGCATTTCCTGTGTGAGAGTGTGATCTCGTGTGGATTTGGATAAACCCTAATGTGAGGTTTCCCATTGTCCATTGTAAGGTTTTAGTTTCATATGGATGGTAGGAACACTTGTTTCCTCTGTTGGACTTTCCTATCATGATTGTGTTCAACTGAATGAAGTTGGTGTACTTTGCATGACTCAGAAATACCCGATGCTAGCAAAAGAGTTTGAGAGAGTGCGTGTGGGTAAACCTCCAGCTACACTTGACTTATCACGCTATGGATTGGATGCTCCGCCCTTGAACAAGCGCAATGATGTCAATGCATGGAGCAGTGCACTTCGTAATGCAGAGAGCCAGCTTCACCACCAATCGATAAGGTGCTTGAATTCTAGTCTCTGTTTCTGAATTTGTGTGTATAGACAGGCCATCCAGCTGATAAAACCCTGTCATTTGTTGTTTAGCCCGCATAAGATGTTTAGACTTGTTTCTGAATTGTTCAAGGTCACTGAACATGTGTGTGACTGTTGATATTGTTCAAACCACTCCTCAGATTTTTTCTATATTCTTGAGGGCTGTATCTCCTTGTTTTCCTGTTCACTTATATGGTGTGAGGATCTCAAATCTCTACAATGTTCTTCTCAGGTCATCTCTCAATGCTATGCAGGTTGAAAGTGTAATTGTGGGAGTGATGTCAGTCTTTATAAAGATATTATTGTTTCTGATCTTCTCTGTATCTATAAAACAGGCTTGAGAATCTTGAGTTAATGCTCAAGTATGGCACAAGTGTGTGGAGGGTCTACAATCAAAATCTGGAAGGTTTCCAGGCCAGGTATCCTTCTGCTTGCTTTCTATAAGCATTTACAGGGCTTTCAGAAGTTGCTTGTGTATGCACATCATCAAGGAATGCTTCAATAGTTTTCTGACAGAATAACAAGAGAGTTCTGATGGATACATTATCAACTGGGCCTTGGTGCTGTAGGCTACATGCAATTGTTCAGGATCATACTCATGAGATTGAGGTGTTGAATCGAGAGCGCAAGCTGAATCAGGTTTGCTGTTCTGCCTGCCTTGTCTGTCTAGCTCATGTCACCAATCCTGTGGAGCATGTTGACTTTGCTTCTGTCTTTTTTTCCCAAATCATTGCATTGCCTTTTGTCCTATTGAAAGCTCTTCCTCTCCTATCTCACCCTTTCATTTTCTCCAGGCAATCTCTCTTCCATTCATCCAGCCAATTGTGCCTCCAGTTCTTTTGGAGAGTCGCTCTAAAGGTTTCATGCATGATCATATGTGTCTAGCCAAAGCCATTACATAGAGTCTAGTAACAGCAGATCGATTTGCTTTTTGTGTACACAATGTGTATTGGTAAACATGGAGCCATTGACTTTGCTTCAGATGTGCCTGAAATTGACTTTAGCAAGGATCTGGTTGTTATTCATTATGTGTGCTCAATGGTTAATACAGCAAGCTGCAGCAGCAGAGTTGAACCGTTGGGGCTTGCAATGGAAAGAGCTCTGTCAAAAGAATCTCGACATAGAGGCAGCTTGTTTGCAGCTAGAGGCGGAAGTCATCAGACTTCGGGATGAAGCTTCTCAAAAGTGAGTGTGCTCTTGCCTTGGCCACTCTGTACTGTGTGTCATTGCAGCCTGGTGTTATCATGATGGATCAGCTTGTTTCTGGACCTTCTCAAGAAGCAAGAGAGTTTGATCAGTGTTCCCATTGACAAGTCGTGGTCATTTCAGATTGACCGTAACAGGTTTCATGAGCCATGGGAGTCCAGTAGATGTCCATGGATGTGCCTAGAACTCTGATACATTTGTGGGTGCTTTGTCATGGATTCATGTTGCAATTTTTTTACAGTGGTGATACTGCTTTGTGGATGCAGAGGTGTGGACCTCACACTACGTGCTTTGCCGCGTTAGAATCACTCTGTTGTTGAAGTCGATACGGTGCACCAATGTCAGAATGGAGACTTCTCCTTTGATTTTTGCAGGATATTGATAACATTGCCACAATTCCTTGCACTGTGTTTTCACTTTGCTTGCACTCTTCAGCAGGAATCATTGATGATCCATCTCAGCATACCTGCTGTTAGAATGTTTCAGTCTGGGCAGCTCACTTGTGCTGGTAGTTTGTAATATTTATTTCTTGTTAGCCCAGCAGAGGTCCCTGCCTCAGAACCAAGGTTTTGTAGATGACATTGTGAAGTTGGAATGGCTGTTGTTGGTTGCAATTAGGACAGTCTCTGCTTTGGAAATTGGTATTAAATGCAACTTGAAATAGCAATCATGACTCCACTGACAGTTTGGTGCACAGGCATTGCTTAGTTTGAGCAGGACTTGGTTGTTTGATGATTTGTTTTCTGTTGAAGTTGGGGGGGCGAAGGCTGGAAAACTTTCACTAGCATTTGCTTCATAGTACACACTTTCGACACCATGTCTTTCCATCACTTTACAACTCTAAATATAGATAGCAGTGACACTTCGCATTTTGAACTCATACTAAGTACAAATCTCAATTTATTCACCATGGAAGTGCTTCATTATGGATGGAGAGGCATGGACATCACATTCTGTGGTTCACCATGATCAGGGCTCATGACAGAGCGTAGGCGAGGTCTATTCAATTTTTCATGCAGTGGTACACTCGTGATCTCAATGTCCAGCTGCTGTCCAGTATAATTTACACATAGGTCTAGTCTTGGCAGTTAGTAGCAACAGAAGCAGCTGGATCCCGTAATCTTTCTCTTCTCTTTCATAAGATCTGGTGCATCATTTGCTTTAGGACTTCACAGTGTCTTCCCAACAGAATCAGATGATGCTTTCATTCTTCATCATCTCAATTGTGAATTTGTTTTTGCTCCTGAATCTTGACTTGCTGCTTTGGTGATTACATCACAACTTTGCTTGGCTGCAAGAAGTCCAGGTCATACATTGTAAAACTGGACAGCCCAAGATCTCATCCCTCATACCTTTTTTGAGGTGGGGAATGCCATAGCCACACCTTGCAGGTCATTGTCCTTCCATTGGGATGTGACCATCTTGACCTGTTTAAAGAAGTGCACACCAACCTTCCCATAGAAGTTTAGGTCTCCAGCAAATGATGGTCTGGTACCTGTGAAAGAGAAGAAAGGCAGGGGCACTGGAATTGGAATATTAATTTCCACTTGGCCAGCATGAATCTCATGTTGAAATGTGCATGCAACTGCCCCTGATCTAGTGAATATTGCTGTCCCATTCCACACTTGTTGCTGTTCACTAACTGAATAGCCTTTTCAAGACTGTTGGCCTGCATGCACAGAAGCACAGGACCAAATATCTCCTCTAGTGAATATATTTCACAATCAAAGGCCATGGGGGTGAAGAGAAAGCACCATGATGTAGAGCTTGAGGCCTTTCAAGACCTGACTACACTAGCAGATTTTGGATGGCAACACCTACCCTAGCCATGGCCATACACATTATGTTCCTAGTATGTGCAATGGTGCCACATTGACAAGAAACGATCATTGTTTCGGCATGATACACATCACAAGAATAAGCACGCCGAGTTTGCAAGTTGCCTAGATGCACAAATGAAGGAATGTGTATTAAAGGTGCACATAGCAATGATAGGGAGTCTAATTTTTGCCAAAAATCAAATGCCTTCTGACTATGGCATGAATGGTGGACGTGGAGGTGGTGCTTGGGGTTTGAGTTGATTAGGGGACCTTTCCAAGCAGCCTAAGGGGCAATGTGCCTTTGCATCAAGCAGAAGCAGTTTAAACGCATCCCATAATTACTTCATCACACCCACCAATTGTTTTACCACATCCCCAAATCCCTGCTCAATGGGTACCACCAATACTTGTTGTAGCCCAATGGATGATGGGTGTGGAACCATCCATTGACTGAAATATATTTCCTAAGGTTGTCAATCAACTTCTATGATGCCCATGGGAGCAAAGTCACCCATAGATGAGGCCGTGGATGGAAATGTCACATCCGAGGCCCATTTGGATGTTGTGATTGAAATGGCATCATATGATCCATTTGAAACTCTAGTGCAACAAGGGGTGTCAGTAGAAGGGGCAAGCACATTGAAGCCACCTCAATATTTTGGGGAATCAAATCAAAGAGTCGAAATTGGAAAACATGTTCTTGATGCCTTGCAAAGGGAAATGACTTCAATGCATCTCCAACTGATTGAAATAATAATGGAACACAATGTGTTGCATGAAAAATTGGTTGGGACACAAAGAAGGGTCAAGATGTTAGAACAAGAGATTGCCCTTAAACATGAAGCATTACTAAAAATAGAAACAAATGTAAATGAGGCTGAAAAAAATGCCTAAATTCAATGGAGGAAGTTGAATGCAACGATCAAACTTTGATTGAAATGAAGGAATAATATCAAACAAATGTTGAAGCATTCGTTAAAAGGACCCAACTAACTTCAAATACCATGCAACTTACATGTATTTTGGGTGCATTTTGAGCTACACAAATGGAGGCAGGGTTAGTATGCATCCAAGCAAATATTGTGATGATTGGAGATTTCGATCACACAATTCAACGTCATGGCCTAGGGTTTTTGAAATGTTTCCTAACAACTTACTGAAATTACATGGTAGGTGGTAATTGTGGATTGACCAACATAACTGAATTTGGATTAAGGATATCTCACCCAAGTTTTTTTAAAAACAAGGAACTCTTGTGGCCACATGTTCAATAATTCACTAAAAATGGGGACATGTGAATTATTTGTTGTAATACATTTGGACTAGTAGTGTGGTAATTGGGCACTTGCCAACACATGTACATCCACAATGTTTGATAATGTTGATGGTGGGTAGGAGGAGATGTCTAATATGTAGGGCTCCCATTCCATTGGCAATAGTAAAAATAATTTAGTTTCCAAGTTGTCACTATAAGAAATCATGGTTTTTCAAAAGGTTTAACTTGACTAAAATGTTCACATTGATCAAAAGCATGTTCATTTTGATTAAAAATATGGGGCATGAAAAAATATGGTTTTTTTTGTTTGTTTTATTGATTAATGTGAGCATTTAGAATAAAATATTAAATTGTACATCTAGTGAGAACAAATTTTTTCTAAAAATGGTCCATCAAGATGCCCATGGCTTAACAAAATCTATAAGAAATGGTCATACTTAGTCAAATTGGCCATATTAAATTGGTTAGCTAGTCTATTTGTTATGTCTACTAGCTAAGTTACTGACCTACCTACTTACCTAACATATACCTATCTACTTACTTACCTACCATTTACGTATTTATGTTCTACCTACCTATTTATTTACCTACCATCTATTTATTTATGTCCTACTTACCTATTACTATTTATGTATTATCTACCAAAATTACTCATTTATTTACCTATTATCTACCTACCTACTAGCCTACAATTATTTATCTATCTACTTATTTATTTATCAACCTACTTATTATCTACCTACATACCTACTTATATTTTACATAAATAAATATGTATATTTAAAAACATAGCTAGGTAGGCATGTGTACATACCTTTCTACTTAGTTAGGTACCTACTAACCTATTTATGAAAAAAATTGAAGTTAAAATGTTATACAAATTGACAAAAATTTTCATGGACATTCAAGGAAACATGTTAAATCCAATTGCTATCATATTGTTTAACAAGGTGTTGGGGTGATTTGATAACCAAAAGATGCTTGTGGAACCAAGGAGACCAAGGTTCAATCCCCTTTACCATCCACATCCACCAAACTTTACATGCTTTGTGACAATTCTAGATCTTGGATTTTTACATCTTTTCTTTTTTTGGGTGCATCTCCAACTATGAATAAGTAATAATAGACCTATTGCTTCACTTCATTATAAGCAACCATGTTTCAAGGCATGTGTGTGTATCAAATGTAGCAATTCATGAATGGTGATTCAATTTGCAAATGAAATTTAGTTTTAAAAAGTCATTTTCACACATGAAATATAGCTTCATATACTTTCTACTAAGTTGGATTCACATTGAGATGATAAAAGGAGTAAATTATGAAAATAAACTAGCACTAACTCTCTATCAGTCACACAAAGACAATTAAAAAAAAACCTATAAACAAGAGTTGGTGAGTCACATGTCACTAAGGATTAGAAGGGATAATGTTTTAAAATACCTTATCTCTAAAAATAAAGATTTTCAATTTTTCTAGATTTGAGTTCAAGTTAAGATCAAATACCGAGGTTACTTTGACCCCTTGATTTCAAAAGATTAACATTTGGGAAGATCTTTAACAAGGAAAAATAAAATTACACGAAATCAAAATTTTTTTACCTCAGAACCACACTGAAAGTTTTATCAACCTAAAGGTTGAAGAGCCAGAACCAAACAAACATTGGTTTTTAAATTTTTACCACGGTATGAGTGTGCGTGTTTGGTTCACACAATGCCCAACCGAAGAGCAGTTTGCCTGGATCAAGTACATGCTCAAGGCAACGAGGCAGATAGTGTTTGTGCACTTGGGACCAAACACAAGGTTTTCTCAGTTCTCCGATGAAATTGAGTGAGGTCTCTCCATACCAATTGGTAAAAGGAATTGTCACATCATCATTGAAAAGCATAACCCTAAACCAACCCATTTATTCAATGTGAAAGCCTTCAATGTCCTTCACCATTTGGAAAGACCAGGCGAAATTGTTTTAGTGTCGGGGCCCTTGTCACAGTGACTTGTTTGTCCTCATGCCTTACATTACACAAAATCCCCCTGAATAATGGGAAAAACAAATTCAGAGTTTAAAAAAATTCCCAAGGCTGAAATTTTGCGTTTATTTGGATTGATGAAAGCCTTCAAAAAGTAAAATAAAAATTACACTTGTTTGGCAATTTGGTGCATCATCTTGGAAAAATGGTGGCATTATGTGTTGGGGGGGGGGAAAAGAAGGTCTCAAGGGAATTATGCTGTTTGAGGGCTTGACAATTATGGCAGGAGTGGGGAGTTCATGCCTCAGAATACATAGTTCCTTGTGTGGCCTGCTTATCAAGCTGATATAATTTGAAATTTGCAATCCTAGAGACACCATCACAATTGTTTGAAGTTTGTGAACCAAATTGTGATTGACAATTGAAGACTTAGTTACCATATTACCTTGGCCATTTCAACATATGTTTGTCCAATAATTAATTCATTTTGAAAAAATCATTTCAACAAAATGGAATATTCCTAAATATTCATTATTATTCTTCACAATAATTTTTGATTTGGAAGAACTAATTTTTGAAAATTTGAAAATTCTGAAAATAATATAATTAGTGTCAAACTGGCCAAGGTACTAGGGTGTTTACTCCTGACTAATGGGTTTTTTTTAAAAAATCTTTTTTCAGTTTTTGTGGGGGTAAGTGGACCCTTGATCATCCACAAGAGGACTTACCCAAAGTTGGTTACAGGTGGTCACAGAGGAAAGTAGAAGTTTTTTGGAACCTCACTACTTTGGTGACATACTAGAACCTGTGTTAAAATTAGGGATTTCAATTCCTTTTCCTCCAAATATTGCAACTTTGGGCCATTGTCCCACAAAAAATTCATTTCCACAAGTTGCAGCCTGCCCTTTTTTCTCTGTCACCCTGTGGCGAAAATTCATTAAAAAAAAACAGTTCAGGCTAGCGGTCTAAACATTATCAAATTCATTTTGCATTCAATTTACCTAACTAAGTTACAGGATTTCATATCACTCATTATTTTGTTTGAACCTGCCCGGAAAGGCTAGAGCCATTATTAGTCGTGCAGTGAAGTTTCAAAGAAAAATTGAATATATCAACTTTCAAATCATATATATAAATTCACTTAGTCTGTCAGTCTATCTGCGACGGTGGCCCAGCACGGGCGGGCTGGGCACGAGAGAGATTTAGGTTCATCCACAACAAGTTCAGGCATCCAGTGGATGGATGGTGCGCCGGTGGGTGCTGAATCACTCTGCCCAGTGTGATCCAATGGAAATCGATGTTTAGCAGCAATTGGAAAAATATAAAGAACCGTGGGGGTGGGGAGGGGACCAACGGTTGTTTAAAAAGAAAAGTTTTTTTAAAAAACCCAAAACATCAACCAAACATTGTTGAAATAACACACTTGTGCATTATGCACGGGGTTCACACTAGTGAAAGCTATGGAAGTAAGTTTCGTGATGACCACTAAAAACCCACACCATTCATTGCATTCTGACTAGGAAACTATGAATGGGTGCGGTGTTCTTAAGTTTGACAATATGTATCAAATTATCTAAGTTGTGAGGTGCTTGTAAGATACAAGCAAGTATAAAACTGTACATATTATTATTGTTGCAAGGGTTTTCTCTCTTTTGTTAAGGTGGCTCGGCAATCTGCTGCTCAACTTCACAACAGTGGTAGGACAGCAAGAGCATCCTAATTTGAGGAGATGCAGTGAAATTTAGGAATCCAAATAGGAAGAAAACAATGCAGTACATGTGATTCTGTCATGGCCCACTTAGCGTTTTCCTGAAGGAAAATCATTGTTCTCAATTGAAGTGAGGAAACAAACATTTAGCATCAGATTATTGAAAGACCTAGTCTTCCAGACAGCAGTGACATTAGAGCTATGAGACACTGGGCGAACTTTTTGAAGGATTTTGAAGAAGACATTCTCAAGAGAAGCGTTGTTCTCAACAAAGTCTCCTCCCTCAAAAGACAGAGAGCCTTAGAAGATAATTGGCATCAATGACTGTGGTTGGCGCGCTCACTCATGGATGCTCTGACCTGCGGATTGATGGGCATGTGCTTCAACTAAAACCTTGATTAACACAGTAGCCTGGTAGGTTCAGTGGGAAAGAATTATGAATAAAAAGTTTCAACAATTTTTTAGAAATTCTCAACGCATATTGTCAAATGTCTTTGAAACGAGAGTAAATAATTTTTGAAAGTTCCTAAACTAGGAGACTAGACAGAAAGAGTGAACAATTAGTGTAGGATAAACTTGTTCACTCTAGCACTTTGTTTATCTTTGGAAGTTCTTCCAAACATGGTAGAAATTTGTATCTGCTATGTTATTATTTTATTATGTTACTATGCTTCTCATGATGGAAGGGGTTTGAGTACTTGATTTGTTCCTGTTCCCTTGCAATTCACCTTCTTTGAAAGATTGATCATATTCCAAGTCTTAGGTCCTTCCATCTTGTACTATTTTCTCCCCCTTAGTTGGGTGATTTGTTTTATTGATGATTTGTCAGTTTCATCATCAATACTAGTGTGAACCCCGTGCATAATGCACAGGTGTGTTATTTCAACAATGTTTGGTTGATGTTTTTGGTTTTTTAAAAAAACTTTTCTTTTCAAACAACCGTTGGTCCTCCCCCCTCGCCCCGGTCCTTCGCATTTCCCACTCCGGTTTTTTATCCCGTCGATCTCCCTTGGCCGGTTCTTCACATTTCCCACTCCGCTTCTTTAACCCGTCGATCCGCCTCGCCCGGTCCTTCACATTTCTCACTCCGATTCTTTACCTCGTCGATCCCCCTCGCCCCGTCCTTCGCATTTCCCACTCCGGTTCTTTAACTCGTCGATCCCGTCAAGTAGTAATAGCAATGGCTTTTTTTTATAAATTTTTTTTTGTCTTTGATGGCCAATTTTGTGATGTCACCAAAGTGACCATCATCCCCAAAAAACAAAAAAGAGAGCCAAATTTGCCAACATTACCAAATATGAAAGTTGAAAAAAGAAAAGAAAAAGGGGTCCCTTCCATATTCTTGGCTACCTAATAGAACTTATCATAAAAGTCTGGTGTTTTAGAATTATTTTTTCCCCAAAATTTGGCCAATTTGAGACCATTTCTTTTTCATGAGAAATCCTTCAGATAGGTTGAAATTTGAAATCATATTTTTCAGGTGCAAATTTGGTCAAAAAAATGGCAATAAGAAAAATCACGGAGCTGCATGTAGGCATTAGTATGTACCTTACTACACATACTGAGTAGGCCAATCACGTGGCTGCCCGAAAAAGAAATTAAAAAAATATAAATATATAAGCGAAACGAAAAATGGGGCAATGGATGATGGGGAGGTTAATGACGGAAAGAAGGACGGATGGACGGAAGGACTGACGGACGGACGAACAAACATACAGACAAAAAGAAAGAAAGAAAGACGGACGGACGGACGGACGTATGTAGAGCTCTTTCATCCCATGGCTATTCAACCCTTCCTCAATGCCATCGTTGCAGAATTCTGCCGTTAGATGGATCGTTATATTTAACTACTTTCCTAAAAGAACCGACGAAGAACCACTGGTTGTGGTCCTTTGAACACACACACACTCTCTCTAGCCACTGTCCGTTTGGAGTTAGGGCAGGCTTCATTTTTCCTTTAATATATATAATATGTAACTAGTGTGTGCCCCGTGCCTAAGGCACAGGTGTGTGTGTGTGTCAGGGAGGAGAAGCAAATTTCCTTTTGATTTTCCCACCTTCCTTCCTTTCCCTCTTCCTTTATGTTTTTCCTCTCCACCTTCCTTGGTATGTTTTATATTCCCTTATGTTCCCAAATAATTCCCAATAGCATCATTTTTTGACAAAAAATATCACAATTTCAAGGGAGAGGATATACCAATGCCCACTACCACTTTTTATAACCGTCGGATATATGACACTGACATGGGAGATTAATCCTTTTAGGAAAAATTATTTGAGAGGATATCCTAGAATCTGGCATCTTATAGGCACTTCCATTCTTGTAAGTTGCCACTACCACCTTTCCCCACCTTCTCAATAAAAAATATTCATAAGAAAAAATGGACTTTGTGCTATGTTGTATAGGTATTGTGTGCTTTGAGTGACTCTCATGTTGGCAAGCCATTTGGGTGGACAGTGGAGGCCTTGGTCAAATTTCCCAATCCAAAGATTGCACAAACAACAGTTCGGGAAATGCAAGAGAAGTGTTTAATTATGGGTGACAGGTATATGAGTCTTCTTCCACTGTTGATTTTGTTTACATTTTAAAATTGCTCCCACTATTTCAATCACAGTGTAATGGATTGTACAGGCCAGTGGCAATAAGTTTAGCATCAGCAACGAACATGCTGGATTTATTCAATTGATCAGTTGTTGATGCTAAACCTACTGCCACTGGCCTGTACAATCCATAACAATGTTAATCTTCTCACCATTTTGAGTGAGAGGTTGGAGATCACTCTTCTCAGGTCTAAAACAGCCTTCCAAACCATTTGTTCCAGAATCTCCACATGAGCCCTAGAAATCTACAACAGAAAGCCTTTTGACTTGAATGGCCTTACTATCCTTCACTATTGTATGTACAGGAGAAACAAAATGTAACAGAAAATTAGGCTATTAATCTGACACTGATCTCAGTTTTTTTGCAAAGGGTTTTTGTGTTGTGCAAACCGTGGAGACAGCAGCAGGTGGTGCTGCTGATGCAGGAGGAAG
>Ga0116227_10001569_pt1 | contig 51369 bp, 42 predicted proteins | sample S1TSphgellanicum_FD_89693 | JGI IMG/M metagenome (GOLD analysis project Ga0116227, IMG submission 89693) | Host-associated microbial communities from peat moss isolated from Minnesota, USA - S1T2_Fb - Sphagnum magellanicum MG | ecosystem: Host-associated > Plants > Peat moss > Unclassified...
AGTTTTTTTTTTTTTTTTTTGGTTTTGCGGCGGGGTTGGACTAAACGCCATTGGAAGGAAGGAAATCGATCTGCTCAAAAAATCTTGCGGATAAATCTTCCTCAAAAGTCGCGGTCGCGTTTTTTCTTTTTGGGGTTTTGTTTTGCTCTTTGTTGTTTTGCTAAAACTTTATCCTTTGTGAAGTTGTTGTTGTCAGTGGAGAGAGAGAGAGAGGGAGAAAAAAGAAAGAAAGAAAGAAAGAGAGAGAGAAGAGAGTGTGCGTCGATGGACGCAGATGATGGACGGCGGAAGAAGAAGACGACGAAGAAGAAGATGTCCATTGTCAACGCCCACTCCTCGTCACGAAAAAAAACAAAACAAACACGTTGTCCCACACCTCCAAACCAAGACAAAAAAAGACCCACGCATGCTTTATTAAGATTTAAACGACAACTACAACGTTGCCATTGCCTCTCACCCGAGCTAGATTTTTCTTGTGTTTGCACAAGATGCCGACGAGAATAATTCCATCAAAGCAAATCGTGGTGCGTGCGATTCCTGTTTAGGATTTTTTTGTCTCTCTGTTATTTTTTCCGCCCCCTTCTTTTCCGCTTGTTTTGCTGCACGGAATTGTGAGGGAGGTTTTTTTTGCGCAGGGCAAGAAAAAGAATATGGATAAGAAGAAGAAGCGGATTGCTGCGAGGCATTGAAAGGGAGGTTTTTTTTAGGAAGAAGAAGAAGAAGAATCACCATGTCTTTTGTCAAAAGACATGGTGATTCTTCTTTGTCTTCCTTTTCTTCTTCTTCATGTAGGGTTTCCAACTTTCAACACTTTTTTGTAGAAATGCTTACCTATTTGCACCACTTGCAGCTGCTTTTTTTCCTCAAATGTATATGCTCTTTGCTAATAGTTTTTACAGTAGTATATGTTTTCAAATTTCCTTCTCATTGACAAATGGAGCAATTTCAGATCATTATTGCGCAGCTTTGAATGTGAAGATATCCTCTTAGGACGGGTCATTAAGTTCTCTCAATAGTCTATCTCAGATGGTGTGTTTTCTAAAACTAAGCTTGCAAGAACATGATGTCCAGGTGTTACAGTATGTCACAATCTGCAGCCAAACCAAACCAAACCAGAATGTTGGGACTCATGTGCAAAACTTTACTGTTTCTTTTCTCTCTAATCATGAAATCTTCTGAGAACATGTCTGATATGGCTTCAGCATCATCGCCTGGATATGCATATTCTGGATGCAACATACTACTCTGCTTGTTTTCTGATGCTATGGAGGAAAGAGAAGGTTTTTGAGTTTGGTAAAGGTATCTCCATGGAATATTTGCTTGCCCTTTTTCTTGGAAGAATATATTGTGGTGCCCAATTAACCAGGATGATTCTGCAATGGACACTACTACTACTACTCCAACTTCTATAGTGGACACTACTCCATTGACACCCCTCCTTGTTGTATTTGGGGATTGCTAATCAAGGGTTGTCAAAATCATGGAAATCAAAAGCCTTGCATCCATTCTCTCTTGATGATCAGTTGCTGGGTGTCTAGTTTCTTTTCAAAGCTATCATTCAGTAGCAACTGCTTATGTTTGTGGTTGTCTACAGCATGCAATTTTTCAGCATTACATGAATGTGGATATCTCAAATCATGTCATTGCTGTTCTTCGGCTCATCATGTTATCTGATCAAAGAAGAGAGTAGCACATATGCATGTCACATATATTATTTATAGCTTTGTCCTCTGTATTTGTGGACCAGGGAGGTGAATGGATGTGCAATCCTGGTTGAGGTACTTTTATGAAGAGGAAATGGTGGATAGACACTTTTGTGATGTGGGTAACTATTCACTTAATTGTGACCCTTATGTCTGCTGCTGAGCTTTACTAGGTATGTGTACTTCTCTCCTGGATGATCCTTCCATGGTGTTTTTTGTTTTTGTTTGCGACTTGCACTGACACTTTGATTCTTTGGTTGTGGATTTCCTGATAAGTTTTCCAATCTTAAATCTGTAGAACGTCCTTGTCATTGGGTCATCTCTCATTCTATTCAGCTTGACTTAAATCCTAAGTATGGAGAAGTTCTCAGTACATTTGATGATATATTGCAATTATCCTTCTATGTTTTGCCTTCCATGATTCTAATACCTGACCATAATTGTTGCAAATCTACATGCAACCAGGTAAAGAGCTTGTTGAGATTTTCCAGCTCATCTTCTAGCATTCATCACAAATTGTGTTTATTGAAGGGAGAGTGACTACTCAGACTTTGCCACTACTGGAAAAGCTAAGAGCTGCTTGAGTTTCTACTGCTTTTTCAAAGAGGGCTTTTGCTTTTCACCTTGTCGTATGGTCAAAAAGTCCATATCCAAGAGTCGTAAGTGGGGAGTTGATGTAGTAGCCCACTGGCATTTAAGCATTCATTTCCACTTTTCATTATCTCAAGCACTTGTCAGAACTTTGGATTTTGTTTCCTGGTTCACAATCAGTCTAGTTTGCCCATCCTTGGGAGTTTGACAACACAAGAGGGACCATTGATTGTGATCGGAGGTGAAAAATTTACGAGTTGGGCTGTGTATTTGCTAACCCATTCTTTGCTATATGACCTTGTTGGAGGACTTGACAGGCTCAATTTGATAAAAAATGATGTATCATGTTGTACAAGTGCCTGTTTACTGTATTGGAGGGTATGGAAGTTTCAAGGAGACAAGGCTTAGTTGGTGGAGAGACTATTGTGGTTCAAGTACTTTCACTTCTTCCTCTTAATACTGGTATTGTTGATTTACTTCTTCCACTGAGTGTACTGGTGTGAAGTCTTTCACTGGGGAGGTGCTCTGCTTGAATATAAAGTGTACAATTGGAAAGTCCACAGCTCACATATCTGACCAGATCAAATAGAGGTGACCACTATTTGAGCTATGGACTTTCCAATTGTACACTTCACATTCTATCCCTGCAAGATCCTGCCAGAATCCAGACACCAGGAGAGGCATAGTACCTCTATTGATCTGGTCAGATATGTGAGCTGTGGACTTTCCGATTGTACACTTGTACACATGCAAGCCACTTACATCAGGAAAATTCTATCGAAGAGGTCTGTTTTGAACATTCTTTGACAAACGTTACAGAGTTACTGGAGACTTCATACATCTCCACATAATGTATGGACCTCCCTTGACCCATCTTGAGTAGGACATGGGAGCACAAATTCCCTTTTGGATGTAAAGAACCAGTTGAATTTTTCTACTGTAATGCAGAGGGCGCATTACCCTCAGTAAAACTTCTACCTCAACAGAGGATGGCACCTTACACATAAGGTTCCTGGAAAATGAGGTTCCTCCTCTCCTGTCAAATGAATTGCAGTCATCAGAAAATTCAACCAGTTCTATAAGCAGGGCAAGGACCAAGACCAGGGCTGTTCTGTGTATGAGGGCCCCAGGCAAGAGACACACTTATCAGCCACAATGAGATATTGTTTCCAGAGCATAAGCCTTACTCTAAGCAGTCTTGGAAAGCATCTTGTGCTGTAATGCAGTTGTGATGGTCAAGCTGTTTAGACACATCATGCACTTTCTGGACAACACATGTCCTTATATACTAATGCCTGCCTACATCACGATCTACTCTGAAACACTCATAACCATGGTGGGGAATATGAGTTCGGGGAGGCACTGTCACATTGAATATGCATAACTTCTTTTCACTTAGGTGTTTCATTTGACGTTCTTGCATCATTAACTGTGTTTCATCTGGTTGCCACAAGTACCTATCTCACTTGTAGAGCACATGTATATGGGAGTTCAAAAGCATGAGGTGACATACAGAATCACGCAATATCTCACATGGGTTTTCACAAACTTATTTTTGTTGCTCCAAAAGGGTTTCATCTCACTTTATGGAGAGACCAAGTTCCTTCACTCTTCTGCCAGGTACAAAAGTTTTCCTCCCTAGCAGACATTCACTTCACTTTGCTAGCTTGAAATTCAAAATCAGCCGGATCATAACTAAACCGAGATCAAAGCTGAAATGGCCCCATGGTGGATTTCAACTCATGCAAATAGCATGTCTTCACCTGAATGATTGGAAATGAAAAAAGCTTTTAACATCTTCATGGTGATTTCTACTTGGAGCTAACTAATCCTCCTGTCTGAAGTACCTAGTAGCATACTAGCATGCATAGTTTACTTGTATCTGCCATTGAAATCCCAAATGCTCATGATGATGGTTTCTTGATCGTCTTGTGGAAAATTGTATATTGGAAGTTGACCTTGGAAGATTTCCATTCACCATTTTCTTTGTGAAATTTTTTGGGCTTGAAATGTGGGTGAGAATACCTAGTTGATTGACAAATTTCTTAATCAAAACCTTTGAAAAGACGGGTTCTGCTTTTTCTCTATCACTAACCATGTTGTTGAATAAGAAATTATGTCTTTCATGCAAATGCACTTAAGTAGTGCAACAATTTTCTTTCTCTTCTTAACAACCCCAATGTATGTACGTACGTATGTATGTATGTGTCACATGGATGAATTTCATTGCATTACACATACATGACATTCTTTTCACTCATTGCTAACATGCGTTGCATGAAAGACATGATTTCTCATACCCTTGAGAGATCCAAATAGACGGTTTTTTTTCTTTTAAGTCTCGTCCTGTACCAAGTTTCATGTTTCAGGGGTTGGAATTATAGGTAGTTAATGGTAGGATTTTATTATTATTATATTTCTTTTTGGTAATATGGGCAATTGCAAAATATATTGGCCAAGAGTTACTTAATAACATTTAATGGACACAATTGGAAATTGGGGGTTTATGAAAAAGCCAAGCTTACAATTTTTTTATGCTTGAATTTGTTTTGAAGTTAGGTCAAGACTGGTCAATTCAACTTGGTATGAAAAAAATGATAAAAGATGTGTCAAAGATCAAAGAAAATGTTTTATATTTTTTGCCCATAAATCACTTTTGCCAAACCTTTGAAAGATTTTTCATATACTAAAATTGCATACATTATCTGCATGTGGAACTAAAATAATTATATATCTCAGCCTAGCACAAAAGGCATCTTGGAAATATCCCAAATCCTCCTTTAGCCCTTAGGAGCTCATATGGGCAATAGAGTTAAAATTGCACAGCCCCCACTACATTTTGCAAGCAGTCATGCTTCCTGGCTTTCGGCTTTTGATTTGAAAGTTAAAATAGTAATGATAATAATAATATTATTAAAAGGATGCATTTTAAATATTTTAATAATAGAGGGTTTTTTGGTCACCAAAATTGTTTCAAAATTTGGGGATTTCAGAGATTGCCATGTCAAGTACCACATCATATTTACATTTCATAGCATTTTATATTGCAAACACCTCTTATTGTACATTTTAAACATCACATGTGAAATGTTTTAAATAAAATATTAATTTTGAAGTCATGTATTCTCCACCAAATATCTACGAAAATTGTTTTGTAACATTGATGAAAATATTCAATATATATCAAACTTATCTTCCTCTATTATGAAAAAAATTATTTGAATATGTTTGTATAGAAAAAAACCAATGTTTTGTACAACTCTTCAACATAAATTGTGCAATTGTAAAAAAAATTGAAGGATTGTTTGAAATTCAATTTCTTGTTGATACAGTGACAAGTTGAGTTCTTTAACCCCAAACACTTCATTTGCATCATATATCTAAATGTTTCCTTTTATTTGGCTGTGCCTTGTAAGGCGGGGATATTGTGTTGAGAATCATTATAGAGTATAGTAGCTTCAATGGATGCTCATATGCAAAAATTCATGTAATTGAAAATCTGACATTGTGATTGAAAACATTCAAATACACATGTCACGACTAGTTTTTTTTTTTGGTTTGAAATTTGCACAAATGTGAAAAAATATATGAAAAGGGAATATTTGATCACTCCTTTTTTTTGGAGAAAAAAGTCATTAGATTTGCAAAAAAATTGAAAATCGTGTTGGAACATTTCCTTATTGATTTTGGTTTTGTAACAATTTTTCAAATGTTTAGATAGGTTTGTAGAACATGCCATAATTTAATGTGAGATCCTTTTAGCTTTCTCATAACTAATGTGATGTTAAAAAATGAAAAAAAAATCATGACAATTTTTCTTTTACAACAACATGATGATGTACATTAAAATAGATTTATCTTTTTATTTTTCCCCTGGCTATGACCGATTTATCATACACTATCAATTGTTGATATTAAATTAATGGTGGGGCCATTGTGTATAACACAACTTGTTCAATATCCATTGTCATAAGGCCACACGACATATGTACTTAATCTTGTTAAATTTTTTGTGGGTTTGCAAGTTGACAAGGTATACAAACTTGTGGTGCAATAGAGCATTGCTCATTTTAATTTGCAGATATCATGGTAAGCAACCTCCCATGTTGTACTTCAACACATTGTGTTTGAAGATTTTGTTCAATTGAACGAGGTCATTTCCTATAACTATTTTTAAAAAGCTCAAATGCCCAAACAAGCAAGGGCCATGATAGACAATCGACTCCTTTATACACATCTCAAGAGTCCTTTTCCCCTATTAGGCTGAAATTTATTTAATCTTTTCAAGAAAACTATCATAATTTGGGTAATTATATTTAAGCAACATCATAAGAACTAGCATTTACTTACGAAGAAGTCAATGATATAATATGAAAAACTACATCATAATGAAAAACTTACTACAAGAAAATTTGTTCATTGAGCTGTCTTCGAGCAAATGGTGTAAGTGGTTGTCTAAGAATCAACACTCTCAAAAATAGCAATGTTTGGATTTTGGATTCTTTAATGTGAGAATGCAAATGAGCAAAGGTTCAGTTAAGAACCCCCATCTTCCCAAGCTTTACCACTTGGCACAAATTTGCTCACACATGCAAATGCATGAAACTCCCAAGGCAATTCCAAAGTTTCTAGACGATGAAGATGATGAAATCATATGATCATTATTACTTATGCACACACAATCCATACCTTTGGTGTGCACATAAAATTTTGCATGGAGCACTTGGAGAAATTTGCTATGTGTATGTGGAGAGCACCTTAGATTAATGAGTATATCTCCCAGGAAAGGAGGAGGGATCTTTAGACATACTCCTCAAGAATGGGACCAAAATTATGCCTACTTATAATCCAAAGATGATCCCAATATATGAAGACCATACCTCATAGAAAGGATTTTAGAAATACCTACGAGAAATTTTTCTAGTGTATTTTGGAGGTACTCTTATAGGGTGGAATTTTTCATGTACAAAAAAGCAGGCATTTCAAAAAGCATGTGGTGGGCATTCTCTTTTACAAAATGCTTACTTTTTTTTTCTTTTCTTTTTTCTTTTTTGGAGAGAGGATTTGAAATAACCAAAACTAGAGAATTTGTTTTAATACTTCAAATAAACTGCCCAAGATTGGTGTTGTTCTATATACCTAACCACAAAAGGCATACCCCCCTCCCTCACCCCCAACAAAGGGTGTAGTTAGAAGGCTTTGCGAGCTTGATGATCTTGATGTACAGTACCCTAGGATCAGTTTTCACATTGACAAAACAAATAATAATTTTTTTCATTTTCAAAAATTGAATTCATTTTTAATGTTTGAAATTATAATTTTTTTCCATCATCTACTATAATATTGTGATACGAGTAATGAAATTATTCAGAGTGTAACCTATGATAATAATGATGATTTAAACCATGTTAACTTCATATTTTCACAAATTTTCATTTCACTATTTTCAGGATTATTTAACAACGAAACTGACCTTAGGGTAAGTAAGGTATTTGAAGAGAGAAAGTTGATTCTTTGATCTCTTTTCGGACACACCAAAATGAAGATCATGTTTGTGGGAAAAGATCAAAGATTCGTAAAACCAATGTTGTGCAAGTGTATCATCACCAATCAATCATTTGGTGGCCACTTGCGAGAGATATTTTGGTCCAAAGTTCGGACTCACAATTGCGGCTATGGAGTGTGCGTTGGGGGGTGGGGGGGGGGTATCAAGAGATACTAGCCATCCACCTTGTGAGCTCAGAAGCACACACCTGGAGTGCACCCAAGGCTTGCCTGTTTGTATGCTATTGGTTGGAGCTTTAGGTAAATTGGGGAAGAATCAATTCTCAGTTGGCCATGGAGTCCGAGGGAGGGCACCAAGTGGGACCCAGATTTTATTAATTTTCATTATTTAAACAAAAACTTCAAATGCTGAGGGAATCATCATCAATCATTTCATGCCCAAAAGTTGGTTTAGGGTTTTAGGCTAAATGGGAATTTTTATTTTTGTTGGGTCTTGCAAAGAAAATTTCAAAACAAATGAAAAACCAAAGGGTTGAGGGAGGCATATCATAATAAAGGAGTAAGGTTGTTGTTTTTTTTTTTTTAGAGAATGGTATAATTTCTTTGTATCAAATTGTACGGAGAAATTGTATGCTAATGTGATTCATGGATTTCGAATGAAAAAATTATGGATTATGGAGAAGTGATGTCCTAATGCGATTCATAGATTTCAAACAAGAGAACTAAGGATTTCTATAAATGGTATTAACTATTATTACATTTCAAAAGTGTATGGAGAATTGTATGCTATTGTGATTCATTGATTTCAAAGGAATTAAATACAAGTAGCCCTCCCTCTAGGGTGTCTCAAAATTATATCCTATTTTGATTGTATGAAATCTGTAAATTATGAATATTTGAGATTTTGTGATAATTAAAAAGGTCACCAAATACATTTTAATTTCTTTTCATAATGTCAAATTTGAGGAAATTTTCCAGTGATTCCAAGACTCCTTTTGGGATTGGAGACTCTGTTGAGATTGGTCCTGTGATCTTTATTGACCTGCCTAAAGATCTGACCATTGGATATCTAGTTCAATTTCAGAAATGTGACAACGATCATCAGATCTTTGGAATCCAGCAACCATCTTAGAACATAAAATTCTAAGGGCTATAAATTGTGTTTGGGCCATGTGGCAATCCAATGCTTGATTGACAAAATATAAGCACTTGTGTGGTTGTTGTTGATTGGACGGCTACAAACCAAAGTCCTAAAAGAAGAAAGTTTTCAGTATAGAAATAATTATTTAATCTTAACACAAAGCAAAGCAATGAACCTCGCCAAAAGGTTACATATACTAGAGTTGTCCGGAAAGTCAGGCGATTAGGGGGCGAGAACGGCCAGTTTTGGCATAATAGGGCATCAAACACCTAACCAGGAATGAAAATTTTACAAAAGGACATAACTGGGACCCAAACTAGTTTTTTCCACCAATTTTGGTGGTAAAATGAGTTTCATCCTACGTTTCCTTTTTCCTGAGTGCCCCTGCACTGCTGCTACATATATTTTCAGTGCTCCTACATGTACAACTACAATAATTACTCTCCACCCTTGTGCATTAGATGCTGAGTTTCATACCCAGATTTAATAAAATTTCCTTACTTTGTGGATACCACTGAAAGAGGTGATATGGGGTGAAATAAAGGGTGACTTTACTATGGATAACTCTACTGTGTGTGTCAAAACCTCTTTATGTTTTGGCATTTCCTTGTTGTTGTACTTCCTTGGCAATGAATGAACTTGGTATGTTCCGTGAAAATGCTGTTTGGAAAAAGCTTTTTTCGCAAGTGGTGGTGTGCATGAATTATGCCCCTGTCCAAACCAAAGGCAATGCCACGAATTTGAAATCATGACCCAAGGATTTAACAATTATTATTAAAAATCTCACATTCTCCTTTTTTCCTTTTGAAAGATTTCATTTATCCTCATGCTAAGGTGTCCGGATAGAGGATGAAAGGTAATAATATAAAATGCATGATTGGAATGAAATGTACCATAACAAACACCCCCCAACTGTTACACTGAATACCTTATTGCCAACAATTATCAAACAAGTGGACCTTTGGCCCACATATAAACTTGGGTGTTTGCAGTTAGTGAACCATTTGCTTTAGGTAAGGCAACTACGCAAACAACCAGCATATAACAGAGTTCAAACTCCACATACATAGCTTGATTGCTTTTGGAGTGTGAAGATGAATTGTAGAGCTGGGCTGGGTGCATCTAGAGCCATAAAGAGGGTTCCAATCTGTCAAGAGAAATAAGGAACATCTAAGGTCCGGAACTAAGAGAGAGAGAGAGAGGGGGTAGGGGGAGGGAGGTTTAGGGTTTAAGATTTCTTTTCAATTGATTTTTATTTGTTTTCTCAAACATATTGTGATATTTGAGCATACACTATTCACCCCACAACTGGACAGACACCTGCTGTGAATTGTTAATTACCTACCCTGTTTGCAAAATTTTCCATGTGCAAACCGTGCCATTTTCCTTTAACTACAGTTCATTTTGTGGATGGTCCAGGTTTGATGTAAAAATGGGTTTCAAATTCTATGGTCTACATTTGTGTGAATTGGAATGTGACAACCCTAAACCTAACACCAAACTTGGTTTTTTTATATGATCAAAACATTTATTTGAATGATTGAACACTTTTAAATTTTCAAAGAGAATTTTTTCTCATTGGGCATTTGATCGGGTTTGATTTTAGGGTTTAAGGTTTATGATTTCGCCCTCAACAATTCAGGTGTTCACTCATGAGACATGTTTGATGATAGGGGTAGCTCCCCTAGTGTGGCTGGAAATTAGCTTTAGCTGACCAACAACCTGAAGCAACTACCAGCAACAAATGACAATGAGCTGAATTGCCTAATTAACCACCCAAGCCAAGAATATTTGACACCCAGGTTCATTCATTTAGTCAAGTCCCACAGTTTGTGAGTAACTTAACTCGGAAAGACAAACCTGAAAAACATGCCTTGTAAGTTTTCTGGAGCAATAATGTTCAAATTTATATTGCTTGGAAAAAAATTTCAACATGCCATTTTGCAATTGGAAAGATCCAATAACCCTAAAAAAATATGGCCATAATACAGGTCCTTGCACCTAAACAAAGGGACCCTATATAATCTCCCCTCATCCAATTACTTCTCTTCTTTTCTTGTTCAAGCACTCTTCCCTCCATTGCTATCCTTTGCTTTCAAATGTGCAAAGTCCATATATGCTCATCTCCATCTCCAAATGTTTTCGGTTATTGTGTCTCTTAAGAGGGGATGAATGTGTGCTTGAGGTTTTGTAGTTTGTTCAAGTTATGCTCCCTCATGTTGTGCGGGTACATTTTGCATAAGAGCTATGGAGCAAGGCTGCTCTCCCACAAGGCAATTGCTAAAGCACTTGACAATTGCACTTGATCTAGGCCTTACTTTCTCTTAAATCGAATGGTGGATTTGGCAACAATTCAGTATCAAAAGACATGTATGGATACTCTACCCCAATTACAATTTTGTCATTCAGTTCAAATTTTCACAGATTTTTCCTATAGGAAAAATATTAAAAATGGTAAATTTCAGCCAAAAATTCCCCCTCTTCTCAGTGTTTTTTTAAATTTTTTTTTAATTTCACAAAAGTGGCAAATTATTGCGGGAAAAATAAATTACACTGGAAAAACAAGTTTTTCTCAAAAACAAATCTCACAAAATAGTGAACCACCACACAATTTTATTTTTTCACTGGGCTCCTTTTTGGACTTTGGTGGTAAAATTGAGCACCAATAGGGTGCCTCTTAGAGGCTATATTTGACCTGGAAAGTGTTAAATTTGAACTTAGAGACTCTTGATTTGTATATTTGTAATGTTTAGAAATAACTCAAAAATAAAAAAGAGGTTTTGATTAGTGTTGTGCAGTTCTTCCTTTTGGAGAGAACCTCTAATCCCTCCCACTTTTGACGTTGTAAAATTTATATGAAGGGTCCTTGTTGCGAGTTTGAGCTTTTTTTTCTTTAACAAACTCCTTCAGTTTCAGTTTTAACACCTTTTTTCAACTTCAAGAACCTTCAAGCCCAATTCCATAATGTACATGTTACATATTCCCCAATGCTAAAAAAAATTTGAAAATAAAACTTCATAACAAGTTAAAACAAGAGTCTATATAGGTATATCATTCAACAACTAATTAATAATTAATTATAAAGTTCAAGTAACTTAAAAATATTATAAAAAATCCAACTTTTCCTATCTAAATATCTTCACGTTTTGTAAAGAATGTTTTTTTCACCATTATGGTTTCAATTCCAAACCTAACAAAAGACAAGTTTCATCGGACTTTGTGCCAATTCTAAAACAAAAGGATGTGTACTTAAGTCTAAATCACAAGAAACCTAAACCATGGTTTTTACCATGGTACCAGTGTAGGTGCTGGTTCACCCAAGCTGGTGTGCCACCAATAATAAAGCTCATTAAATCATTGGGAATTTACCAATATTGGGTTCTTATTTCTTACCCAATTTGGAATGTGAGAGTTTAGAAATGCTTGTTCCGGTTCTAGTTAGTAATAACCACACCAACATCTGGTTTTGGAACCAGTTCTAAGGTCTAGTTAGGTCAGAAAATGGTTAGCTAAAAGCTTGTCTTGGTACATGAAGTTTCTCAGATTACTAACCTCGGTGCAAGGCTCTCATGGATGAAAACAGCTACCTCATCAAAATGCATGATGCATCATGTTTCATCCCGAGGGGGTTTTGGCAGTGTTTGTAAAAAAAAAAAATTTTTAATCCATCTTGGGTTAAAATAAACTATCCCTCTGGTTTAAATTTTGAGATTCACCTTGATAGGTTCGGTCCGAGGCTTCAGGCTCGGTAGCGTGGCGACTGCAACGTGTCCAGACACAATACGGCCAACACAAACGAGAGTTTGTTCGTTTCCTTCTTGTTTTATTTTGGGGGTTTTTTTTTGAGGTGACGATTCTTGTTCCTCTCAGGTGACAAATTGAGGTCTGGCACGTGGAAGTTGGCCAAAGGAGACTGCGCTGCTTCCCCGTTTATAGCCCTTGCGTTACGCACCTCAGTTTCCCACTGACGGACGTTCTTCTTTAGCAAATCCGCTGCCACCTGCTGCCGCTGCTTCTTCGCATCTGTAAGCAATCTGTGGTGCGATTTGGATGGATGTACGATTGAAGCTCGATTCCTGATGTCAAGCTGCGCATTTTGGCATAAAGATCGCAGGTTTTGGTGCACTGGGGTGCCTATAGTGTGCAATTCCTTCGGAAGTCCTCTGAGTAGGTAGTAGTACTACCAGTGTAGTTCTGTCGGCAAAATATTGCATGTTTTGTGGCGCATTTGCGCTGATTCTTGTGTCTGATCGATCTCGTGTTTTGGATCCGTTGTTGAGAATCAGGTGTTTTTTTCTATGTAATCCCAGTTGAGAACTTGGCGTGGGAGGAAGGAGTCATGGGAGGAGAATCGAGTTCCAGTACTGCAAGCAGTGGTAGTGTCCCTGCCGATCGTCAGCAGCTGCTTCTTCCCCCCTGCATGGGTAGCGAGAAAGAATTGGTGAAGATTGGTGGAGCGCAACTGTGCTTGATAGATGGAGAGGAGAGCATGGTGATGCAGAGCGGCGAATTCTCCTTGCGTTTGCTGAAGCAAGCATGTACGCCACTAGCAGCTGTCGTCGCTGCCGTAGGACAAGTGCAATGGCCGGTGGGGAAAGATGCACCGGTGTTGAAAGTCTGGAACCGACGCTACACTTTTGCTTTGCCTGGTTTGGTGTATGGGATTGTCTTCCCGGATGACACTTCCGCGGAAGCCATAGAGCTGTTAGAAGATGTGATGGATCGGTTCTGCACCTTCCAAGTGCATCATCAGGAAATCGTGGTAGCAGCCAACAACAACAACGCTGCTGCAGGTAAAGTCTTACGTCTGTGCGGGTGATGAAATGTCGCATGGACGTCGGGACGCCGCAGAAAGAAAAAAGCTTTTGTTGAGAAGAAGTGGGAGAAGCTGGGGTTTTGTGAGCTTCACGGAGGAAAGGTTTTATATTGACTCTTTGTGTTCTTCTTCTTCTCCTATGTCGCAGCAGAGAAGCTGTTGGAGATGATGATTCCAAAGTCGTCGTCGACTCGGGAAGGAACTACTAGTCTTGATGTTGCGGAGTATTGGACGGGCGTGGCGCCGGAGGTTGAAACCCTGAGCTCCAGAATTGCACGCCAGATCTGCAGCACGTCAAGCATTGTGGCCAACAGCATTGTGAAGAAAGGACAGTGCGCGACGCTGGGCATTCAGCAGCAAGCCGGCAGCTCGACGTTAGCGAGAAGAAGTAAGGGAAGTGCCGCGGGAGCCGCATCTGCGTCATCGTCGTCGAGTGCGGTGGCGGAACAAGGGATGACCTCAAGCTCCTCGCGGACGGGAGTGAGTCCGCGCATGATGAAACGCATGCAGCAAGCTCGTCGCATGTCTGCTGTGGCCAAGATGATGTCCAAGACGCTTCTTAACGGTGCTATCAGTGCAACAGGTCACGTCGTCGGCAGTCTTCATGGCTTGCAGCCGGATGTTGCAGCAGTGCATGCCACCAGACTTGCTCCTCCTTCTCCTCTTCACAATACAGAAGCAGCAGCAGCAGTTACAAATGAAACTGTGACGGTAGCAAGTGTCGATGCGTTTGCTCAAGTTGCAGAAGCCGTGGAGACGGCAGGAAAGTCGGTATACGGAGCGAGCAGTGCAGTAGGCACAGATTTTCTGCAACAAAGGTTCGGTCTTGATGCAGGCAAAGTTGTGCGAGACAGTATGGATGCCGTTGGGAATGTCATCAACACGGCATGGACGTTGAACAAGATGGGATTGAGAATGCTCTTACAAGTTGCTGCCGCGTCAACCGCCCTGAATCATAATCCCCGGACTGCAGATGCTGCAGCTCGACCATGGAAAACTTCTTCTTCATCGCAATATTCCAGCACTGCAAAAACAACAACCAGCAGCAGCGATGAGCTGCAGCAACAACAACCCACATCGCCAGCATCGGCTACATCCACCATGTCGCCACTACTGTTTCATCAAATCACGCTTTCTCCTCCTCCTCCGCCACAACAACAACAACAACAACAATCGGATGAGCAAGCTGAAACTGATCCCGTCCTTCCCTTGAATCTTCTGCCACCAGCAGCTTCAGAAACTCTTTCTCTTAGAAGAAGACCAACGCGGACTCAAACGTTCTTTGGCACAGGAGTGCCCAACCAACTCCAGCTCCACCAGACTGCAACTTTGTCCAGCTCCTCCTCCTCCTTCACGCCAAGAGGCAATTTCACTTCCTCACAACCTCCTGCTGCTGCAGGCTCTGCACATCCCAGTAGTACAAGCCCTGGATTCCAGCAGTATAGTTCTCGATCACAAGCAGCTCCTATTTCTCCAGTTCCACCTCCATCATCCCCTTTCAACTTCCCATTTGGTTCTTTCATGGATCAATCCAAAACACCGGGACCAAAAACTCCCTGAAACTGACTCCATGAAACTGCAGTACTTGGCAGACAAGAGAGTGCACTGGGCAGGTCTGCAAAGGGAGAGGGTGCACTTGGCAGGCAAGCAAGAGGGAGGGTGCTTCCCAGCAGTTGGCAGGCAAGAGGCCGGTTCTTCCCAGCAGTTAGCAGGGACTCAGGGTGCTTCTCAGTTTTTGGCAGAAAAGTGTCAAGAAAATTCCCGAGCAATGAAGAACTTGTGGGACCTGCTTGAGAAATTATTACACAAATTTGTGGAGTTTCAGATCAAATTTCTGGGTAATCTTTCTTTTATAATGATTTTCTACCTGGCTGGAGTTTGGAGGATCAGATTTGAGAATCATGTGAGATTTTTAACTTGGCATCATTATGAAAATACATTGCAAGTTTGATATGTTCAAATGTTGCACACAGATTTTGACAAAAAAATTCGGCACGAATTTGCATTCTTGTTTATAGTCTAGAGCTAACACCAGAACCCCCCCAAACCATTTAGCTCTCTGTGTTGTCTGTACCTTCCCTTCTTTCTGGTAATTCTGGAAATGCTTCAGTGTTCGACAGATTGAAGAGAAAGAAACAACAACAAGAATGGGTTATCTTTTTTCTTTATTTTTCTACTTTTGTACACAAAATTGTGGGATGTTAGATATTGCAGAAGGTATAATCCCAGAAGAATGCAGGCATAGAAAGCCAGAGTTCAAAAGTGGGAACTGGGCCAAGCGGTTTTTTACTTGTTTTGTTCCCTGTATCTCTTGTGGATGATTTAATAGGAATTTGAGAGGGAAAAGAATTTAAAAGAGTTGTGGGTGGGATTCTGATGAGTGAGGGAAGATTTGGTATTAGATATATGTAATATAGTAATGTGTGCAGGATCTTGATAGTTAACAATATTTGTCCTATGTTAAACAAATTGGAGTTTGAATATTGGTTTTGTTGTCAAATTTTGAAGTGGAACAGAAATTGGATTTTTGAACAAAGGAACGTTCAGAGATCTCATTTCCTGAACTTGTCAATTCTTTCTTGATGTATGTCATTTCTTACGTGGTCTGCAAGAAAAAGTTGTACATTGCCAGTATTTGAATTATATTGTAGCAGACATAAAGCACTGCAAGAAATTTCTTAGTGTATTGGAGGAGTGTATTTGGAGACGAACTTAAAAAGGTAAGATTCACTTCAGTCCAGGGGAAGCATCTTTTGTTTTGCAAGGAGGAACCTTACATTTTAAAATGTTTGTCTGCATAAAACTTGAGGTTTCTTCCTGTTTTAGTTCAAGGAAAAGAAATTTCTAGTGATGCTTTTCTTAGGATAAGGCCCTTGGTCCAAGGTGTAGCCAAAATTCATGTACCACCCTTGGATACCTTCAGGTAACACATTGGACGAGTTATGGAGATCAAGATTGAAAATTTCCCCTCATCTGCAGCTCTTGATGATGCTCAAGCGCATAGCAATGAGATTTGTATATGTGGAAGGACATTACTGTAAAATCTGTGGTTATATTTCAGTTTTCAAGAGCAAAGAAGCACATGCCATATTGACAAGAGTGAGTAGGATCACAAGTGGTACCAATCCCAATACCTGATGACATAGATGTTCTCACAAGTCTAGCCTTCCCATGAGCCATTTCTTTGCCTCCAAAAAGGGCCACACTACAAAGCACTAATCTCACACCACCACCTGATCACTTGGAGCTTAATCCAATTCCTGCATGAGCTGTGACAACAAAAGTCCAGGATTCATAATTCCCTCTCCCATTGTTATAGAGGGTTTAGTAATATAGACATCCAAAACAGTGCTTGACGATGCAGGTTCATTGGACAACACATCTTTGCCCCTGAAATCTTCCTTGTCTTGCATGAAGCTTTTGAATCACCTGATCTTTCTCCAACAGCTTCCGATCTAGCTCTCACAGTGTTTCATCTTTCTCAGTGTCTGATTTTTCTCACGCAATGTTTGATCTTTCTCCTGTAGCTGCCACCAAAGATCATGCAAAAGTACATACATGTCATGCACTCCATTTATCAGTTTCAATTTCTGTATCAACATCCTCTGGAGCCATCCTAAATGGCAGCATGGCAAAAGTTTGACTGGGCCCCACGCAATCTGATAATTGCATCAGCCCACAAGAGAAAAATGTCGAGTCTCTAGAACATAGATGGTATTAGCTGGTTAATATGGCATAGACACATTGAACAAAATTGTGACCACTCCCCTACCAATGACATGATACACAAAGTTACAACTTGAAGAAAGGCAATGATCTTGAAGACAAGGATCTTAAGGCATGGATCATTCCCAAATACCAACTATGGAATGCAGGTCTCATTCCTGGCACTCACACAAAAAAACATTTCCCCTGATTGGCTAAATCAAAGGCCATTCAACATTAGTCCCCAGATTCTACCCTCTCCCCAGCTTCTTCCTCACCAACAACCTAGTACCTGTCAATTTATTTGCAAGAGTACTTACCATTTATCATGTAAATACCTTTCAGATGCCTGAGCTCAGTGGAGATCCTTGAGAAAGATGGCCTCCTTCCGACATCAGCATCCCAACAGTACTTTATCAGGGACGACAAAGAGGTGGGTGGGGATTTTGGCAAAGTTGGTCTCAATCCTGCCTTGACCTTCTCTCCTAATTGTGATGGACAAAGTTCTTGAAATAGTGTCCTCCCCCAGAGGTTTCCATAGCACATCATAGCATAGCCATATACATCTGATTTCAAGGGGTATTTCATTTTGCTGGAATCCTCCTCACTTTCAAACATGACCTCTGGTGCCTTCCATCCAGTTGTCCCTATCATCAGTGTCTGTGGAGAAATGGTAGTGGTAGCATTTATAATCTTTGATATACCAAATCTGACACTTTGACATCCATGTATGCTGCTTTTGCTATCTCTGGAATTTGTGCAGGATTGATCAGCATGTTTGTGGACTTGAGGTCCTTGTGTGTTATCTTTTGTCATGGCAAATATTTCATGGCCTATGGATGGCAATCATCTGTAGGAATATTTAGCCAAATCTCCCTACAAACCAGAAATAAAGTACTAATCTTTAATCGTCATCCTCATATATTTTTGACTACACAATGACAAAAAAAAATTTGGTTCTGGTAATTATTTTATTTTGTTTCATCCTCACTTCTGGCAACTGAAAACCTCCAAAATCACTTCATTTTCAAGTTTTTCATTTTTATTCTCGCTTTCTGGTGAAATACTGCAAGTAAAAAATAGGCCTGTAAGCACATGACTGGGTAAGCACATGAACAGAAAGCAAAGCCTGCTTGCTGGCAGGACCCATCTGCAAGGCAAACAGCAGGCTGGCCACTAGCCAGCAAATGGGCACATGATGACAAACATAGACCGGCTAACACATGGTAGGAACTATCTATGCCACAAAAGAGAAAACACCACCAGCAAGTCCACTCTCTCCCATATTCCAGTACTTGGTGTCTGAGTTCCAGAGCACACCTTGGAGAACATTTGTGGCAGAGGACAAGAGCCGTGGTGCGGCAGACAATTTTTACTCTTGCAAACTTGGGATGTTTCCCAGATTCTCATAGTGAAAACCTTAAGGTTTACTGTCACAAAGCAAACAAAGAGATGAAACAAACCTCCAGTCCACTTCCACCTGGTTGTTGCACTGGTATTGCTCAAGGGGCTAACTGTGGGCAAATTTGCCAGCATATTCAGTGTTTCATGTGCACACACCTACTCTCCTGTAGGCGTAAGGTGCATCTCCCTCTCTTACTGCCTGTTTATCAGTTATGTGTAAGGTAATGACCATGACAGACGACAAAGAAACAATGGTGCCGGGGCCTTACGAAATGTAAGAGCCTGCCCAGAACCATAAGATGACATAGGAGTGAATCTTACACATCGATTGAAGGCGCTCTCCAATTACACTACAAAATCTCTAACAAGTTATGTTACGCTCTAAAACTTGCCTTGTAAACAGGGTGCTAGTTGCCATGAAGACCTGCATTGAGACCCGCTGCTGAAACCCACCGTTCCCTGTTCCTCCCTCCTCCTCGCGCCATCGCCGCGCTCCGACCCAAGCTCTGCAACGCTGTGGCAATCTTCAATCTGCTCCGCAATGGACGCTTCGGCAGGGTAACAAAAAGAAGACGGAACAAGGACATAATCTTCACCCCAAACTGAATCAATTCGTGCTTGAATTGCATTCTTGTCCGATTCTTGAAAATTGTGACAAGAAAATAAAAGTAAAATGGAAATTGTGGTATTAAATTCGCTGCAGCTACAAAAAAAAAACGGCGCAGTGAGAGGACGAGGTCAAGGATCTTTCCACCAGTTTTGGAAAACCATAATCAATTCTTGAAGCTCCTCGAGCTTTCCAGAGTTTCTTTCACAACAATCCAGCGTGCATCCAGAGTTGCACACAGACATCCTTCACATCAGGATTGGTGAAGCAGCTCTTGGGATTGATTGTCCAGTTTTGGATTGATGACTTCTACCGAGAATTTCATTGTCAGGAATCACATACAAATATTCTTCCCATCAAGATTGGGAAGCTCTTTTAGGATTCTCTACTTTCTTATTGCTGCTGGCTGCGCTTTGAAGCTTTTGCATGGGGGATGTTATGTCGATAGAGAGAGGATTGGAACTTCACTGATTGAATGATCAATCAGTTGCGGAGAGAGCAAGAGGGATTGCCTCCACAGTGAGGAATAAAATGCAATGGTGGATGAGTGTGGGTATTTGAGCTGGGACTACTTAGCACATTACTGTTTCACTCAGTAACTGTCCAGAGGCGTGAAGCTTTCACAGGCAATGGGCAACATTGGTGATCTTTCATCGATTGTGGAGGAGATATCAAAGCTCAAGACTGATAAGCGACCACCTGCAATGGATTGCACCAAACTATTCAAGAGCTTTGGCTGTTGCGAAACGACTTCTTCAACACTTGCTGTCGGTATTTGATCAGTCTGTAAGCACCCGGAATAACTTCCTCCCACTCTCCTTGCTCAGTAGTAGTATTTTTCTTCCCTTACTTTTGTTTGCGTCTGCTAATGTGGGAATCAGCTCCATGACAAACAAAGCTCAAGTAAGCAGAAATCCCTCTAAATTAGGTCATTTATGTATGTGATTTTCCTCTCCACGCAGCACATCTTATTTCACACATCTGTGCCCTCTTCTTTCATGTGGCCATATGTTCAATTTTGCCCAAAGAAATTGTTGTCAAGGGCCATGCAAGTTGCTTAGCTTAAGATTATTGTTGTTTGCGCTGGACCTTATGATGTACTGGATTGTATGGTCTTGCAACAACAACCAAGCATGTAGTAATATCAAGACCAGAATTGTGCTAGGAAAGGAAGAATTGAGATGGAAACTTATCTGCTTGAGAGGATGTAATGTGCTTTGAGTTTGTTCTCCTCAGTCAAAGATGGTCTGTGGTGGGGTGCTGAGGAATAGGGTGCACTGTGCTCATTCATAATGGCAATACAGCATGAAGTGTTGGAGGGAAACCTTCTCCCTGATGGGACCCAAAGACATGGAGGGCTTAGTCCAAATGTGTATGGAGTTCTTACAACATTTCATGGCTCATACACCACCTAAGCCAAGAGATGATGACCTGATGTGTACACATTGCAGTGTGTGTTTAGAACACACAACTCCTAAAAGTGGCCTATTTGTTTTGTAGTTGAAGGTAACAAGGTACTCATTGTGTTGTTGTAGAACTGTTTTTTCCGTGTACCCTAAACCTTTCTCACATTGTACCTAGTGCAATAAGGTGGCGGTGACATAACTAGCTGTTACACTTGAGGTCCTGTCATCATATGATTGTCGCATCTGGACAGCTCTATATTTCCTTTGGTACCTTGTTGTTCAGATTGCTCATCATCTTTGATATGTGCAAATGAAAATTCAAAAGGTTTCTTACCTCACTGCTAGCAAATGGTAGACATATCTTGACTGATCTCTGTGTCCAGAGTATCTCAAACTCACTCATAGGATCAGGCAGTTGTATACTTTTGTGCAGCAGGAAAGAGTATGGAAAAGTATGGCTGGCAACCCTAAACCCTAAATTTCAGGTAAGATCTGCCAAACCGCACTGTTGTTTTTCAAACTCTCACAGTGCCCTTCAATTCATGGATAAAATCCCATGATCATCCTGATATTACTGTATCAATAGGAAGCTGAGGAAGTTTGTATTTCAAACTTTTTAACACTGGTGATTGTTGCAGTGCACATGGTTACAAGCAAAGAGAGTTGCTTTCATGCACCATTCATGCAATGCTCCTGCTCCATCTGCATTGCTGGACAGCAATTGCATCAGGTGATGAACCACAGAAAATAAATATATGAGATTTCAGTTCCATAGCAATAATAGAGAAACTGAGACAAATTTGTGCAGCAAAAAAGTAATTTTCATAGGTAGTGAGTGCTGTGTGAAGTCCTCGTTTCATACAAGAAATGGAAAGCAGGCTTAAATCTGCAACAGGTAAGAGTTTACAGCCCAAAGGGGAAGAAGCATTTTATGCAGAATTTTGAGGCATGTCTTGTTGATGATGCAGTGATGCATGTGGAGTGCAGAGGAGCTGCTGTGTCCATATCCACCAGGTATTCCTGTTATTGCACCTGGAGAAGTAATAACACAAGAAGCTCTAGAGTATGTGCAAGAGGTCTGATTCAAGGTGAGGGTGATTTTTTTGCGTTGAATACACAAGTGAGGATTGTGTGCACATCAGATTGATCATGCATTTTCACAGTCACTTCTCTGATGTCAGGTTGCAAAAAGCATCTTCTGCTTATAGAAACTGTCAAAGAAATTTGAGAAATGTCTGAGTACACAAATCTACCCAGACTGACAAGCGACTTCTCAAGCAGTATACATTGATTGCAAAAAGAACTCACATTGACTGGATACTGGTTGACAGAGATGATTGCCTGAAACTTGAAGGTCTTCTGTGTCCTGATAGAATGCAAGAAGAGCAAAGAGCACCACAAACACTGACCTGACCACCAGGGTGCAAGCAATATGTCTTTGACAAGTGCATCCACTAAGCACTTTTTGCATTATCTGCCTCTTTTGGTGCACTGTGCTTCTTCCAATAAAGATCTAAGACACTCTGCAAAAGAAGACACTTGATTACCTATCAAATCAGGATGTACACTTCTGACATGCATATGAATGACCCCCACTTCTGACACATGCAGAAAACCAATCTTCAGATGTGGTGAGACAGTGTATGTGCGCAGGTTGTCCAGCCAACGGTTTGATGATTATGATCAAAGCACTTCCCTTCAGTCTTTAAGCAAAAGAAGATGTAGAAACATAAAAGTGGAAATTCATGTTTGCTCATGAAAGAAAGTGAAGAATTACAACTTGTGGTAAGATGTTCAGCTCCTATGCCCCCAGAGTTGTTGACTGCTCTTTGTCACAATCTCCATCACCATGAAATCATCATGTGTTGTCAACAAATCTGTGCCTCCATGCATCCAGATCCAGATGGCCAGAATGATGTTGCTGCAAGCGGTCCAACCCTGCAATAGATTACAGAAAGAGGCTCCAACAACGTGAAATAAGGTTGCTATGTAACACAAGTTTTTCTTTCAGTTTTCAGAGTTTTGAGAGAATGCAGAATTCTAAGCCTGCTGCTGTTTTGCCTCATACACCAGCTACAGAGCTTGCACAATTGTCTAGTCTTGCAAAAACTGCCACAATGCAAATGCTTCATAATCTTCAATTGCACAATCTACTGGAACAAAGAAAATGCTAGTACTCTTGTCTCGGATGTCCTAGCCCAAAGAAGGAAGTTTGCATGCATGATGCAACAGTTCTCTTGGCCAGCAGTACAAAAATCTGTCAATTACTGGAAAACAATCATGCAACATGATTAACTGTGTGTCGGTCTGTTTGATTTGTGATCAGCCACCACAAGAGACTGGTCATTGCATTTGGGCTCATTAGCAGCACTGCTCCTGCTACTCCACTCTGCTTATGTTGTGTTTTCTACACTTCCACCAAGCTCATTGTAAAACTAGTAATAAAGAACAGAGAAACGGCAGTACAAGGGGATGTCAATTGCTTCCATCACTTTTACAAATGGTGTTTTGTTCTTGCAAAAGAAATGGTGTTTGTTCTTGCAGGAATTATTGGCAATTTCTCTTCTCAATGGTGTCCCGTCCTGGATCAGGTTCTCCTGCTGTATCATCTCAGTATCCTGCAATTATCTGACAGTGACTATGTAGTTGCAGTGCCAGATGGGAAGCAGTGCATCTTGCAGATGTCATTTCAGAATGTGTGGTCTTTGTGTCTTCTTCATCAAGAAGAAAGAGACTGCACATATTCTGATTGCAAACTTACTCCATCTTGTGTGCATCTTGTGTGCTTCATTCCTACTTTGAGGTTACATTCAATGTGTGTTGATGCCAACATAACAGTACAGAGGTCTTAAGGTTTTATCAAAATGTGTTTCAGGCGACCAACAAGAGTGCAAGAAGGAAGCAAATCTGAATTGAAGAAAAAATTTTGAGCTTTTGCAGATCGATCAGTGGCTGTCAACCACCTGATGCTTATCTCGACATCATTAGGAGTACTGCTTCATCATATGCCTCCCATTGAAAATGGAACAATTGCTGGACACTGCATCACCATGTGCCTCCTCTTTGAAGATAGAAGAATTGCCAGACACTGCTTCATCGTGTGCTTCTTCTTTGAAGATAAAACAATTACTGGATGCTAGTGAGCTTCAGTTGCAGTTTGTTTGGCCTATTTCGTGTTGATGGAGGAGGAGATAGTGTGATTGAACATTTCCTGGATGCTAGTGAGCTTCAATTGCAGTTGGTTTGGACCATCACATGTTGATGGAGGAGGAGATGGTACGACTGCTGTGTTCACAAACAGGATGAGAAGTGCAGGCCCATGCTTGTCATTCCTCAGCTGGTGGTTGGGTGTGAATGGCACAAGTGGCATTAATGCAATCGCATCTGACATCATTGAAGCAATCTGTTGTGTGTCTGTCAGGCAAATTCAATTCTTCACTCTCTTCTGTGTTCTCTCTTCCATCTTGCTGCATCAAGATTGCATAAGGATTTGGCTAGCAATCTCTCATCTCAGAAGAACAGTTAACAAATCTTTTGTACACTGTCTTATAAAGTGCAAACTACTTACCCTCAGAAGGTAATCTGAAGAGTGGGGAACGAATCCTCTGTACCAAATGTTATAAACTCTTGTCATCATAGGATTCTTCCAGATGGATATTGCCCTTGTTCTCACCTGTTTCCCTCTCTTCTCTGTCAACAAAATTGGTTTTGGAAGATCCTTTGTTATGCTTGCACTTAATTGGAAGTTTTCTTACTTGCTGTAGATGTGATAGAGGACTCAATTCCCCATATAAGAGTAGTGGGTGGGAGCAATGGATCCTACTTAATGAGCCTCAAAGCTCAAATTGGAGAAGTAGAGCAGCATTGGGCTTATTGCTGATTCATGCCTCTGTATAGACTGGTACAAAAGACATCTCAATCTAGTCTTGCATACAGAGAGGTACTGACATTTCCAGAACTCCTCCTCTGGAAAATATACTGCCTCCCTCTGGCCATGCCAGTATTCAAGATACTACTGTAAACACAGCTCTAACCACCCTCCTTCAAAGGGGAATTTATCTTGCCCCAGCAGTTTTCTATCTGCTTGACATTCATATCTGCCAACCATTTTATCCACTTTCAATACATCTTGTGATGCAATCAGACAGTGGTGGCTGTAAAATATGACAGCAACAAAGAGAGAAAGAATAGTGCATTGATTTGAAACTTTGGAAGCGTAAGCAACACTGTACCTTAAAAGAAGCAACTTGTGGAATTTAGGGAAAAGGAGGCACTCCTGAGAAAAGAGAGGTATTATATCTTGCAAAGTTTGCACCTGAATCACATTCCACTCTCAATTGTGATTCATCCAATACTTGACAGGAGGCATGGAAAAACTTAAATTGCCAATTCTTCCCTTGCTCTTGCACTAAATTGCTTGTAGAGATTTGACTTGTTAGTTTACAGGAATGGAGCAACGTACATCAGAAGCAAGATATAGGTCACCAGCCTGTGCCCTAACATCTCCAGAGAGGCTGTGTAGAGGGCATAACTTGAAATGGTGAAAGAACAAATCAAAAGGGATGCCAACAGTGACCAGGTTGTCCCATGGAAGCTCATAGACTCAATTACAATGTCAGCTAGCACTCAAGATGCATAGCTAATCAAACTCTTCTGATCTTCAGATCAAATATCACTTTATATGTTTCCACACTCGTACCTTCCATTTCTCTTTTGAGGCTCAGATGGAGGTGCAGTATGGTTCTGAGTTTTGTGTCGATGAGGAGAGGTTGCTCTACTCCATCACAATCGCATAACTACAGTTCATGAACAATGCCAACTACCCAACAGCCCTGAACCACACCGAACCTGCAGATACACACAAATTGCCAATAGTAATCCCCCTTGTTTTGAAGCTCAATCTTGTTGCACAGCTAACTACACAGGTTAACCTTATCAATATAGTTATGGAGACACTGGTAGCTAGTTGAAAGGGGGGCATACAAATTCATGAGCATTGCTCAGACTTGGATCAAGATGTTATGCTCCATTTATCCTAAAACTTTGGTGGTGGATAGAAGGCATGCATATGAATCATGTGGACAAAAATTGTTCGAAAAGGAGTGGAAATAAATGACTAATGAATGGTCAAATTTGGCCATTCAAGAGAAGTTTAGAAAAAACACGTTGATTTTCATCCTTTTTGGGGCAAACCAAAATCTTGGACAGTTTGAGACTTTGATAAGGAATGAATGGCACTCAATCATATTCAAGATACGATTTTCAAAATGCTCCAGTTTTCAAAATGCTAAAACCTTGTGTAACAAAACTTCTCATCGACTTTCACATTAGTGTTGTGTAGAGTTGTCCAGAGCTTTGTATCATGCTCGATAACTCATATAATAAGCGGCCAACAAGAAAGTTTCATTGCAAGGGTGGGACTTACTCAACAACATGACAATCATGTGAGTCAAATTTTTAAGCCATTGCTCCCAGCTAGCAGTATTGGGAGGGGGGCAGAGCAACTTGGTTTTCCCTCAAGTTTCAAGGGTTAAACATTTCAATGCTCATTGTTTTTGTTCAATGTTTTTGTTTTGCACATAAACATCATGAAAGAAACATCTTTGGAGCTAATCAAAATGAACATTTCTATGTCACATGATTGGACATAGCTCAATATTCAATATATTCATACTTGGAAGTTCAAACTAGATTTGGACTGAGAAATTTTTACCATTAGTGTATATACATGCTTGAACTTAGTGGTTTTTTTCTTTTTTGAAATTTCTAATTTTGCATCATGTGCAATCATCCTACCAGGAATTTACCATTAAATGGTGATAGGTTTCTACATCTTGTCCAAAAAGTTAAAAGTTGGTTTTTAAATGCCCCCCTTGTAAAACCCAACTAGAGAATTGACAACAAAAATTTCAATCTTTTTTTTTTTGAAATTTGGTGATTTTTTCCCCCAAAAGTAACTACTCAATAGAATATTCCTTGTTATTTTTAATTTGCACATTTTTGAGAAATTTTGCACCAAACAAAAAGTTTGCTTCAATTTGATCCATATACCACATGCACAATTACAATATTTGAATTACAAAAGAAAATTTAAAAGATTCTATACTTGCACCTCACCAATGTGTTTTTTTAAATTTTCATTAACATTGATTTAAGGTTTAAGATTTGAAGAACTCCACGGTGGCGCTCAATGCTACACCGCTGCTGTGTCCTTTCATTGTAGCGTCGGACATTTTCACATTGAAGAAGGACACTGCCAAGAAACACTGCAAGAATGCTGGGCTCAACATCCCAGACAATACACCCCCGACGGTAGGCAGCCTTGGCCGAGCACTGGCTAGTCATGGGTCTCAAGACCAATAGCTCACCTATTGACACACGGTTGTCCAAGATGGAGGCAACCATCAAGAACATTACATCTTTCACGGCCACTGGCAACCTCACAGTCAACCAGCTGATAGAGCACGAGGCGACTATGACTGTCACAACCAAAAGCTGCGTTTACAGAGGAGCCCAAGTGGACCACAGTGATGGCCAAGAACGTGTGCCAAGTGGTCAGTCGGGCTATGGAGACCCTAGCTGACGCACCCAAACAAGAGGAACACAAACTCAACCTACGCCTCACAGGCTTCAAAGCCAAAGAGGGCAAGATCGAGAAGGAACTCATGCAACGGCTCAACACAAAGTTGTTGCAGGGCCAAATGAGGCTGCACATCAAGGTTATCGTTGCTATGTGGCAATGGCCTACAACTTTGCGGGCTTTTGCTTCGACGACAGCAGGCACACGCCCCGGCACGGTGCTACTCAAGTTTGTAATGAACGAGGACCGCTAGGCCACACTGCGAGGGCGCAAAGGCCTAACGAAGACCAAGTTGGGACTAGACGAAGACCTCACGCCCACACAACAGGCGCGCAAGTTGGAGCTATGGCCGTTATTCAAGGAGGCCAAGGCGGCAGGCAAGCGCGCCTTCTGGCGTGCAGCCAAATTCTTCATCGACAACACTCAAATTTGCCCACCCTCCTCTATCTAAAGGTGCAGGGACCAGAGAAACCTATGTGTGGTATTATGGAACATGCACAGGGGTGGTGTAAATAAACTGGAAACGGGGGTGCAAATACTATAATTGTTTCAAGGTGTTGACCTCATTTTATTAATCGAAATTTGGCATTTCCCAAGCTAACATTTGCCACATGTTGAAGGGTTTGACTCATTTGCGGTAACACGCACTATGTAACTAGGAAAAACAAAAGCGATAAAACATAGCGAGGGGGTTACTACTTATTTTCGTAACCACCTTAGCCCAAACTTGTCACAGTGGAAGGAAGGAAGCCACGATTCTTATCTATGGCTACGGGTCAACAAGGGTGCTACCCCTGACTTGTTTGTTTGCATGGTGTACACTGCCCCTCTTGGCTCCAAACACGAGAACGAATCCTTATTCCAAAACTTGGCAGCAGATATTGTTGAAGTTCAAACTCTAGGGGGTATAGTATTATTGGGAGGGGATATTAATGCGCATATTGTAGCGCTACCAAATACCATTAACATTAATGACCTTTGTGAACTATTACAGGCACCTAAGCTCACTAAGATTAAGTAACCAAGGGCTATGGCTAAGTGACAGAATCGTGACACCAATGTTAGTTGCTACGGCTGCGAGCTCCTAGACCTATGCTATGACACTAAGTTGCTATCCTCAATGGTCGGACACCTAGTGATGAATTAGGGGAGTTCACTTGCTTAGCAAATGGGGGGCGCAACACTATTAATTATATTGTTGGCTCACCTATAATTTGGCAAGCTACTACAGACCTCGAGGTGATAATAGATGACATCCGCTACTGCGGGATGGGGGGAGACTTTGACCACAGGCCGTTGCACCTACGATTGAACATTGATTGTAGCTTTGTTGAACCACAACATACGATGGTAACAAAAAAATTCTTGCTTAGGTTCAACTATGATAAATCAAAAATTGAAAAGTACCAGCTTGCCCTAATAGTGAGTCTTAGAAACCTGTGGGTTGTTAACTTGATTGGGCATTTGGGGGTAGACGGGTTAGCTAACCTACTGCGACAATGCATGGGTGCTACAACAAAATCTACTTTTGGCAACAAGCCTTCAAGAGGGAGCTACAAAAAGAGACACTGCCATAAACCCTAGATTGACATTGACTGCCATACAACGAAATGTGAGCTGAAGCTCTAGCTAAAAGCCAACCCCGATTCACACGTCGTTAAACATCAAAAAAATAAATTCAAAATTTTATTAAAAAAAAAAAAAAAATTCTGGGAAATTGTAAAAGCTCAACATATGTGTGTGTTTGCTAAGGTGGATGCGCTTTCATTCTGGAAAAAGTACCAACCAAGGGCACCGGTTGTGGACAAGATCAGTGAAGTTACACTCTTAGAAGGCTTCCACAAGCTAGTTGGCTAGGCTCCACCACCCATACGGCTATAAACTGATCACTCAATTTAAGTGACCAAACCTCCACCTAGCCACACCTTGAACACAGATATCACACTTGTTGAACTGCTTCAGGCGTTAAAAAAGCTACAAAGGAGCAAGGTTGCTGGTTTGGATGGTATGAAAGTTGAGTTCATTTTGGATGTGAAAGAGTTGCTACACATGCCACTATTGACAACGTTCAATTATTTTCTAGGGAAAGGCTTTCCAGAATCCCTTTTCCACTAGGGTGGTCCACACGCTCTTTAAAGGGGGTGATGCCTCCGAATTTGACAACTGCATGGGGATAATGGTTGGGCCTATCCTAGCAAAGTTGTTTGTTGTGATCCTTGACAAAAGGCTGAACGAATGGGCTGAACAACATCAGCTACGTGCCAAAGGTCAAGTTGGGTTTCGTAAAGAATATCGCACTATTGATCAACTCTTCATATTGCGAACTTTGATAGAACAGAGCAAGGCAAAAAAAAAATTCACTTTATTGTTGTTTTTTGGATTTCAAAAAGGTGTTCAATATTATGCCACGTGAAGTGTTATGGCAGGTGTTGGCCGGCCTCAAGGTGGAAGGATGCTTCTTATAATGCTTACCAACAATGTATGCCAAGGATACCATACGTATCAACCACCCAGCGAAGGTGTCACCTCCAGTTTCAGGTGCCAATAAGATGTGAAATAAGGTTATCCTCTCAAGCCCCTATTGTTTGGGCAATATTTGGATGCCCTAAAGGGGCGCATAGACAACAAAGAATACGATGCACCGGCCCTAACAAATGTGCACATATGGTTATTTTTTTTATAAATGACCTCATTTTGATGTCGAAATAAGAGGTGGGACTATAGCAATAGTTAAACACACTCTAGCAATTATGTTCTAAACGTGGATTTATAATGAATATGAAAGAAACAAAAGTCATGGTGTTCAATTTTGTTGACCCATGCCAAGAGTTTGTGTTTGAAGGTGACATTATTAAGTGTGTGCAAACCTTCAAATACTTGGGGATCTTGCTCAAGACCACCCCGAACTTGGATAATGTAGTGGAACATCTAGCAGCTACCAGTAGGCACTCGCTATTCGCACTGAACCGCCGTTATGCAAAGCTACGTATTATGGACGTTAAGTTACGTTATGACTTCTTCAACACGTTGGTGCATTCCACAACAAGCTACTCCTATGCAGTTTGGGTGGACTCCAAGAAAATAGAGGTTATTAAAATAGTGTATCGAGAGTTCCTCAAGTCCCTACTTGGAGTGCGAAAAACAATCAACACGTCCATCGTGCTGGCAGAATTTAGCAAGTTCCCCTTTGAACACTTTGCATGAGGACAAGTGTTGTTATACTATAATCATGTGAGCACAGTCATTAAAGACCGCATCTTGAGAAAGGCATGGGAAGCCCAACTCGCTATGCTTACTGCGAGAAAGAAATGTTGGGCTGGATCCATGAAAAAATGGCTACTTTAAAATCAGCCCCAAGAGGTGGCAAGTTTTCTACTTATGGTTCAATCACCGTTGGAAACGACACCTTAACTTGTAACGACTCATGTGCTCCAAGTGAGGACGCTCAACTGCTGCTGGGAATAGTTCTTGGGACAATGCACATACATCCGACTCGTCTAGCAAAGGTAAGAGATTGGGCGAAAAGCCAAGTACTTTGATGCAACGCGCACAATGTACGAGTGGGAGCTCAGATGGCTAAGCTGGCCGTGCTACAACTAGTGCAACCGGTTAGTGGTAGATCTATGACAAGAGGCTCGATCAACCAAGAGGTTGGGGCCCCACCCCCTTTAGGTCTTCCCCACACAATGTTGAATGTAAAAAAGGTGAAGGATAATATGCGGTTGGCTTTCATTGGAAAGCTCTTTACTAACCGCGAAATTGGGACCAACATGCAAGCAACATACTTGTGTTTCAAGGGTATGTCATACGAGAGCAAAAGCTACTTATGCGACATCAACTATGTTTAACTGCGAATAACTCTAGCCCGATTTTGATGTGACAACACATAGCTTGAAACAATGCTAAGTGTGTGGAAGGGCATGCCATATGCAAAGAAGCTTTGTCGAATCTGCAACTTGAAAAAAATAGAGGATGAAGAGCACTTGCTCCTTATCTATCCAAATACACAGAAAGTAAAGGAATGCTTTTGTTTGACCTTACCCGTCACCCACACAAGCACTCTTACTGAACTCATGTAGACTACGAACACAATCGCATTAGCCAAATTTGTGACATGCTGCCAAATACTAAAGGACTATCTATCCTCCATGATCTACCTTTCGTCTAATGGACTCTCTAGTCCCAAACGAACATAAAATTGTAAACAATAAACATTTGGTAAACTTAAAAAATAAAAATTTGGAAAATGATTCTTGGTGGCTTTTAAGTATCAAATTTCGAAAAATGAATCAAAATCCATTAGGTTTCTTAGTATAGTGGCAACTTCAGCACATGTCTGCCATATAATAATTAACTAATTTTTGAATATTCCAATTGGAAAAATAATATTCTCGAACATTTCAAAAGATTCTTCATTTTCCTGCACAACACCTTTTTCTTTGAAAAAATCATCATTTTTAAGAATAATATAACTTGTGCCAAAACCACAATGGTTCTATGGTATTAATCACTGAAAAGTCTCACACTACTAAAAAACTAACAGAAAATCACAGTGAAAGAACCTGTTTTATTTTCTTGAAGTACCACACTGGCTTCCTTTTAGGATTTCAGGCTTCAAATATTTAAGCTCAAAAATTATTTCAAAAACTATATTAAAATACATTCTTGCAAATTCTCTCAAACATCCCTTTACAAAATTTTGAAACAACCATAGTATCTGTAGTTTAGCCAAATTGGAACACCCATTTGTAATAACCACATGGGCGCCCAGGCAAACATTCAATTTTGCAAGAAAAAGCACCACTGGCAAATTGCGGGTCCATATGGCAGCACCATACTGGCCTGCCTTCAATCATTGTGCCGGGTAATGCCCTGCTGCCCTACAGGGCATGGGCATTACCCTACTACACTTATCATCCTCCCCACTTCCCCCCAACAAAGTATACTCAACAGCAACAACCACCTTTGACAGTTATTGTTGTAGCAAATAATGAGTACCAAATGAGAACTCCCCCCTTCCTTCCTTCCTTCCTTCTTTCCTTCCTTCTTTAATTTCCCCCTTACATCCCTTGTTTGTTTGCCAACAAAGCTTGGGCATCCAGGTTGTTTGCACTCTGAGAAGTGCAACCTTGGGAAAATGAAATCCTGTCCTCACTTCTTCATGCAAAACAGAAGGAATTTTGAGTTAGCTATTAAACTAGAACTCAGGCAGATCCCATTAAAAGAGCCAGAGAAAGAACTAGTTGGTGAATGTAACCAGGAAGAGGGAAGCAGGAGGACGAGGACGACAAGGAGGATGTTGTGTGAGCACTTATCATATGTTTGTTGTTGATGGGTGAAGATGTCACGACAGTAGCAAGCAAGCTGTTTGTTGCTGTGATCCCCTTTCTTTAGGTTTGGTTTGCTGCCTCCAGTAGAAATGGATTCAAGGGGACAACAAAAAAGGAGCTGGATAAGACATGTATCGATGATGTTTGCAGGAGAAAAAAAGAAGAAAGAGGTAACCTCACTGGACTTCTGTGATGCAGTTGCATTTGGTGAAGTGCACATGGTTCAAGAGCTTCTTGACAATCTCAAGTCAAATCCAACTGAGCCAGGTCCTGATGGAAAGACACCTCTTCAAATTGCAGTGGAAACTGGCAACTTGGAAATTGTTGAAATGCTGTTGCAGCAACCTTCAGTGGAACCATATGCCACAGTTGATGAATATCTGCGAACACCACTCCACATTGCTGCTTGGAAGGGGCATGGTCCCATTGTAGAAGCTCTTCTAGCAACAAGGCCAAGCAAAGAAGATCAAGTGGAGATTGAAGTCAATTCTTCAAGGGTGGTGACTTCCACAGAGTCTTCCAATCCCGAAATTGTTTCTCCATTGCCTGCTGCTGTTGCACACTCACCCGATCTATCACAGATGTCTATTGTTGAACTATCCAATTTCCCTCTGGTTTCAAGTACTGTTGGACTACAGAATGTAACGGTGGAGATATCATCGTCTACTGTAGAATCACACAAAGACATCGGCAGCCAAGTTCCCGCTGACAGAAATCTAGGGAGCAAATCTTTTCGCAGACTGTTCAGTGCTCCTGGTCCTCCACAGCCTGATCAACTACTTCCAGTTGAAGTGTATGTTTCATCAAACTGTCCAACTATAATCTATGTATATAAACCTGGGAACTGATGATCACCTACTCCAAGAACTTGACCAAAATGTCTCTATACCTGAATCCCTCTCATGTCTGATGACGATCAGTGTCATCAGTCGCACTGGTAGCGACTATCTACTACACTACCCTTGAAATGCATCAATGCGAAAAGACAGATCTCCAAGAGATGTGATCAATCTCTTATAGTTCTCTCTGAGAGTCAGGATCAAAATCAGACATCATGACCCACAGACCAGAAACACATGAAACTAAAAGTTTGATGACCCATCTTCTCAAAGAATCCAACAACTAGGAAGTTTGAACTCTTTTGTTGCTGGCACACAAAAGATTGCATATGGCAGTGAGTCAGATCAGCCCAAGTTTATCATAATCATGCAGTGACCCTGATTCTCTCTGACAATTTGAATGTGGTTTTGTCCAGTGCACCTGTGATTCCACCACCAGTGGCACCTGATTTACCCCCCACTTTCATGGATGTGAATGCTAAGGCAAGGGAGTTGTTTGATGAGTCCCCATGGACTTCTCCTGAGCTTCTTGCTCAAGAGAGATCCATTTGGTTGGCAACAGGATTTACACCTCTGCATTTGGCTTCCTGGAGCGGTAGTGAAGAAGTTGTCAGGATCTTATTAGCAGATCCAGAGACAGACTTGGATGCTGTGACAATGGATGGGTTCACGCCCCTTCACATGGCAGCAGACAGAGGGAATGAGGGAGTAGTCCATTTACTTTTAGAAGAGCACAAAAACCGCAAGCCTGAGAGACTGATGCATTATGGGCTGAAATTTAACAGTGAACGTGACATGCGGTACATGAATCCTGAAAGAGATGAGAGGATGCTCAAGTTCAAGGACTTGAGTAAGCCAACCAAAGGAAATGGACCAACTAATGCACTAGACTGTGCCGGACGCACCCCATTGCATTATGCTTCCAGACAGGGACGTGCAATGGCAGTCAGAGAATTACTTGAGTGGAATGACACCTTTGTCAATGCTCCAGATGCTGATGGACTCCTGCCAATGCACATGGCTGCTCGGGAAGGTCATGTGGAGGTTGTGGAGCTCCTTCTTTATGAGTACCACTGGGCACCAGTCATTCTCAAAGGTCTTTTGGAAACATTGGATACAAAAGTTGGTGGCCTGAAAGACCTTACCATATCAGAGGGCTTGCACCTTGAGCTTCTTCCAAGGCCTGATCTTTCTGACACTTTCACTAGAATCACTGATGGTTCCACCCCACTGCACCTGGCATCAGTGCAGGGTCACAGTCAGGTTGTGTTGAAACTTCTCAAGTACTTAGATATAAGAGCTCAAAATGTGAAACAGGAAACTGCACTAGATCTTGTTGTCAAGCGGCTACAAGAAAACAACTGGGAGAACTGTATCACGCTCATTGAGGTTTTCAAGATACTACTGATTTGTATGCCTCGAGTGATTTCTATCTCTGATATGGATATCAACTTTGTCAAAAGATTGCAATTGAATTCAGACTTGGGTCGCGAAAACTTGCTATGGAAGCTTGATGCACTTCATGCCTCAACACTTCTGCATTGGGCTGCTGCAACAGGGAGTGCATACCTGGTTCAATTGCTACTAGTGCAACCAGGCATGGACATCAATGCTGTAGCTGAGTCTGAAAAATTCACACCTCTGCATTTTGCTGCAAGGTCAGGTCACACAGATGTGGTTAAGTTACTAACAGCACAAGAGAGACTCAGTTTAAATGAAGAGGATTGGCTAGGCCGTACAGCCTTGCAGATTGCAGCAGAGAAGAATGAGCAATTGAAATGGAAAGGCAAAAAATTACCAGAAGCTCTCAACCCATTTGCTGGGATCATTGAAATCAGCTGGCGAGATGTTGAGAAGCTGCTGTTGGAGCAGCCTGATGTAATGAATTACATCAGTTTCCTATATCGAGATAGACAGGTATTTGTGGATGCCGCCAATGCTATCTTGGTGGGTTCTGCTTTGATTGCAACTATATCGTATGGAGGATGGATACAACCACCTTTGGGATACATCAGTTACTACCACACACAGGTATATAACACAGTGCACAAATTATTCAGCAATCATATGACAGCAACCATAATGTTCCATGGTTGTTGATCCAACCAATTTCTACATGCAGGATATTTCTTAATAAACCAACCAAATGATGATGCTTGCCAGGGACATCCTGCAAATATTTATTCTGCAAAATATGTTATGGTTAGCAGAACAAACCTGACATGTGGTTTCTATGATGTGTTTGGCCAAAGTGTGAAACACCCATCACTTCACAACCCTAAAAACAGTAATGTTGACCAAGGAACAAACATCTTAATTTTGAAGGTCCTTGGTAAATTTTATATCATGCACACCTATAGCAGTCATAACTATAACAGTAGTATAGCATTGTTGGGAAGGGGAGAAGCACAATTATGGAAGGGTAATCACAAAATACTGAAAACTAATTTTGTTTTGTAATGATCTGTACCAGTTTGAATTGCCAGAGCCAGCACCACCAGGGACATTTCCACAGTTTGCAGCAATCGAGGAATACAGTAGTGTTCGAGTGTTCTGGGTATTCAACAGCTTCTCTTTCTTCTTCAGCATGGCTTCTGTGATTGCTGGGGCAGAGGGAATTCTTCCAGTGCAGGGCAAGTTTATTAAGGAACTTGTCCAAGATGCACGGAAAGCAGTTTCTTATGCCTCCCTCTTGCTTGTGGTGTCAGTTGTTTGTACACTTGGGGCTTTCACAGCAAGTGGAATTGCAGTTGTACCCCCAATAACCAAATGGACAAACTACATGGCCACTACAGTAGCTTTTGGTGGTATTGTAAGCATGGTGTTCACAGCACGCTTCCTTTTGCCAATCAGCAGAATGTTGCGATCCTATCGTCATCCTAACCAACGGCCCCTCAGAAGAAAAGTTGAAAGTTGGTCGTGGTGATGATACAAATAGGGACCAGTACATTATCCACTCCTGCCATGCATTCAATTTCATACCACAAGACTGTTGTAACACCTTAATTCAATCAAGTAACTGTTGATAACACATTCCAGATTGCCTTCAAAAAATTCCTTCATCCTCCTTATATATATGACACAAATGTTTTAGACACATGACATCCATGTGCAAAAGCTATGAACCTATCGACAACGAATTTCATTTCCATTACCAAATTGTTGGATGGAAAGCTTGTGATGTAGGCTAAATAACCCTATCCTTGAGCACACTCTTCTTATTGCTAGCCCAAGGACATTTCTCGTAACCTACCTGAGAGAGAGAAACAACCTATATGTGATTGGACTAGAGCAGAGTTCATAGTTTGGAGTACATACCTCAAATGTGAAACTCTGCATTGTGGAAAACAAGTCTCCTACAGTTTCAGGTCAAAGGCAGTTCTGACAGGACTGTCAGTGTTAACAATGGGAGTTATCTTCAACTTGTGAACAGATTGCATGAGTACACCAAAAAGTGCACAACACTGGATTTGAGCCTTACACTGTTCACTGATTCAGCAGAGTCACAGAGAAAAAATAAGCATTTACTTCAAGTGGCACTTCAGTATGAATGTTGCCTGGTTCTCCATTTGAACACAAATCTCTTAACTGAGCCATCAATGGATAGACCCATGGGTTGGTTCTCTGGCACCAGAGATAACACTAAGCACAGAAACCTAAAAGTTTACAGGCATTCTGTGCAGCAATGCTTTCCTCCACAGTGCAGGACAGAGTCCACAATAGAGAAGTTTTAATTGCAGTCATTGAACAACAAACAACCACAGTATGGGAACCAAAAACATCTTATGGACTTTTAGGAATCTGTGAACTCTCATACTTTGTCCTAACACTAAGATTTCATGGACTTTGTATGCAGTACAAAATTGCAGACCAGGCTTCTTATCCTTCTTCCCATCTCTTTGCCGTCTCCCCCTTGCTCCAGCAATGCCATCTTTTTGATGAGGCACAATAAAAACTGCAACTCTGCATCGCATTCTGAACTCACATCCCTCTATTCCTTTTGAGATCGGGGCACAGAAAGAGTCAAAATCAGAACAGGTCAACAATGTGAGATGGCTGTGTAGGAATTTTCTTCAATTCCCAATTTTTGCCTTTTTGTTGGAAGGACTGATCATCTTCAGCAACTCATTGGGCATAACCTGCTCTTCTTCTGTCAAAATCTCAACCAGCTCCTGAGCTCGCATCTGCATGGCAAAAATAATTAAAAATTCCTTCCTAATTGTGACGCAAGCTTCAATCTCTAGCATGGACTTTGCATCATGGCCTTCAGCAGGAAATGCATGCTATTGACAGGCTTCCATAACATCATCACTGATTTCATCAGCTCCTGGCAGTGGATCAAGGTCAGCATCATGCATCAACCAACATACTGAGTTTCTATCACCAGACCAGCACTAACTGGAAAACTCAGTCATGATGCTGGCTACCCCAACAAGACATAAAAGAGAAGGAGATGACCAAAGAAACTGAGAAGAAAGAGGAGCACAAAAAGAAGAAAAATTGGAAATGAAAAGAGAAAGAAAAATAGAAGAGAGAAGGAACACAGGAGAACTTAGAAGCATGATCTTTTCAGAAAAAATATTTCAAAACAATTACTGAAATTAACATCTGGCTTTGGAGTGCACATTGCACTAAACTATGGGTTTGAGTTTTGACTTAACTGTCAAGATCAGAAGGTCAATTGAGACAAATGTCTTACCTGCAGCACAAGATCTGCAGATGAAGAGAGCATAAAACACAAAGGTGATGGGCATTTGCATACATAGCTCTTCCTCTTCTTCGAGGTATGCACAAGTGCAGGCACTCCATACACCAATGCTTGTCCTGCACAACTCTGAGTGATTAGACCAAAAACCTGTGATTGTGTACAATCTTAAAACAGAAGTTGGGGATGGAGACACAAAACATATCAGCACCTTGATCAGCAATGCCAAAATCACAGCCCTTGAGTAAAACAGCCAAAACACGGGCCTGCAGTGGTGTTGGCCTCCCAATTTTTGTGTTGCAATCCAGCATCTTCACTGGAATCTCTGCATCCTTAAATGATTTTGGTGGCTGAAGAGCAGACTCCTCCCCTTCACACCCTGAAACATCTCCCTCAATAGATGATACATGATCCACATCCTCTGCTCTCTCCTCAGAGCTCCCATCAGCCCCTGGCAGGAACTCAAAAGAGAATGTTGAATGAGCTCCTGGGTGTGGTCCCAATTCCAATGGGCCCCTGTCCAAAACAACTTCACAAACCCATCTCTTTCCTAGACTAGTGCACCTAGATACATTTCTCCCTTCCCATCTTCCTCCTGATGTTGGCTCATTGTGCTCAAGCTGCACACCCAAATCAAGCTCTGCACTGGAAATGTGATCAGACCTCAGACTTGGAGGCTCTGAAATACTACCAACCAGACATTCTGAAACAACGGCCTGCTTTCTTGAACTTGCAAGTATCTTCTTCATATTCATCTTGTCATTTGGCAGTGTCTTCACAGCCTTGAGCATCACCCCACTTCCACTGCTGGTGGAATCAGCTTGTAGTAACATTTCTCCATACTTCTGGATAGTGAGGATCTCAATGCCAGGATTTCCCACTGAGAGAAGAGAGCAATCTCCATCTAAATTTGTCAATCCACAACTTTCAGTGTGAACTTTCCCAATCATCTTCACTGCATGCTGTTGCTTGGCAGTCAGAAGTATGTCATCAGCATCACTGCTGCTCTTTGAGACTTTTTGCTTTGGATGCTTCAGAGGTTTACCAGCATTTTCATTCCTGCTGTCATGATCTCCTTCACCACCCTGACTTGAAGCTTTGTGGACTCCAGCAGCATTGCTGGCTTTCTTTCTTGCCTCTTGTTCATCTCTTTCCTCTGCAAGTGTCACACATGGTGTGCTCAATGTGCTGCTAACTCTGGTTAGCTTTGCAATTGATGCATCAATGTCTTCTGTAGACATTGATGCATTGGTCACTTTCTTTGCAGCTTTGGAACCATTTCTTTGTGCACATGTCAGTTGCAGATGTAGATTTCCCAGCAGCTCCCTTAGCCTTGAAAGACAGACCAGGTTTATCTGGCTCGCAGTCTCCTCCTCCAAATCTGTATTCCTCCCTGATAGTGATTTCACTTTCTTCCCCTCCTGTTTCCTGCAGACTGGGGTCGACTTCTCCTTGTGTGAATCCTGCACTGCTGGTATCTTGAGAGCTTTACTCAATTTGTTCCCCGACCTCACCAACACTTCATAACCAAGCTCTTCCCGCTCGTCCATCGCTAGGGTTTCACCCCACTTCCTTTTAGGCAAAGCTTTCTGTCGTCCGCAAATCTTTTGAACAGGGTCCGTCTTCCCCGTCAATTCAGTGACCATTTTCTCCACTCTTTCTTCCGTTCTCGCATCCTTTGTGACTTCGAGCTTCGGTGTCTCGGTCAGGAGATCGTTCAACGTCCTACCTCGCGACCTTGAGCTCATCAAAGAATCCTTCTCCCCTGCTAAACTTCCTAGCTTCGGCAACAATTGGACCTCTCCTCTTTTCCCTAACGCGGAACCACTATTCCCAGCGCTTTTCTCCTCTGGTTTTAGCAGCACACCTCGTCCTACATTCCTTTCTACATCATCGTCTCCTCCTCCTCCTCCTCCTCCTCCTCCTCCTCCTTTTTCACCTGCACTTGGATTCGCGACTACCACACTAGGAGGAGGCCTGCCACGGCTCGTCCTCGCCACCGCCGCCGTCACCGTGTTTGTAACGTCCGCGAGAGGATTTCTTGCAGCTATTTGCGTCCGCTGCGTCCTCTCACGACGAGTCTCTGCAGACTCATGAGCAACGGAGACTCGTGTCCACGCGATGGTTCCCATTTCCAAATCCAACAGCTACACCTTCTCGTCAAGCTATGAATCGCTTCCACCGATTCTCAGAAACCCGCAAAGTAGACACACTTCACTCCCGACATCTTCTTGATCTCATCCCACAAAGCAAGCCATTGATCGCTTCACCCAAACAAGTCCACAAATGACATGTGCTGCACAAACTTCCCGGAAGAATGCCACGCATCAACTAGCAAAACAACAACAACAACAACAGAATCCACAGGCATTGATCAAGAGTTGAAGAAAACACACCGATCTGCACCCTGACAATGACGATTGTAACCCAGCTCCAAGTTTCATCTTTCGTACTCTCAAATCTCTGACACAACAACGCACCTTTTCCCTTCCCTTCCGCCCTCCCTCGCTCCTTCCTTGACTGTCCACTGCGAGAAAATTCTCCGTGCTACAAGACTCCAGACAACTTCCACACGCAAAAATTCTGCACACATTCTGCACTCTTTCTCACACAATTGGAGCAAAAACTCGTCCCTTTCTCTCGCGTCCGTCTCTCTCCTTTCTCTCTCCCTCCATCTGTCTCTGGCCGCGCCGCTGTCTGCAGCGAAATCTGCGCCATGCAAGAAACAAAACTAGATGTCAAGAGAAAAGATTTCCAAGGACAAAATCATCGAAGGATTTCGAAGCCACAATAATCGCCAAGAATTTGCTAGTGGAATTATTTCGACTTCTTGCTTCAGAAAGTAAGTAAGTAGGGTTTAGGGTTTAGGGTTTATGTCCTATGTAGATAGATGAATGTCCTAGACAAAATTAGTTAATTAATTAGGGTTTTTTGTTATGATCCATGGATGTGATTTTATTATCTCATCTACTTGATTCATGTTGTGAATTTTCATCCATTTGGACCTTTTGTCACCCATCTTGTCAATTTCACTTTCATGTCATAACTTTCATTCATGCAATACATTTATTTTCATGTGGAAACTTTCATCCATGTCATAACTTTCATTCATGTCATACATTTATTTTCATGTGGAAACTTTCATCCATGTCATCAATTTTCATGTCATAACTTTCATTCATGTCATACATTTTCATGTCTTAACTTTCATTCATGTGATGCATTAACTTTCACTCATGTGATACATTTTCATGTCATAACTTTCATTCATGCACATTAACTTGAACATTCATGTGATACATTTCCATGTGGTAATTTTCGTTCATTTGAAAAAATTTCATCTGATCACTTTCAATGATGTGATAAATTTCATGAACAAACATTCATCCATGTGACAAATTTCATAAACTGAAATTCATCCATATGGTATGGTTCATTATTATCAACTCAGGCTTCTAACTGTTGTGCATTACTAGTAGTGATGATGAAATGGTTTTTTAAAAGTGAGGTGATTTTGTGGAAATCAAGCTCCATTCAAATGAAAATATTGAATGGATGAAATAATTTATTTTGGTTAAATCATATGTGACAAGATTTAACCAAATTTAGTTGTGAACAAAATGTGAATCTAAGAATATTTAACTAAATCATTATGTGACCTTAAAAGTGTAATAGGTTCACCCCATCTTAATCATTTCACCTTGCTTAAAGTTATGTTACTATAAGGTCATTATGTAATTATCATATTTCATTAATAATTGACATAATTTATTATTAATTGAAGTTATTCAATATAATGAATTAATATTTTTTTTCAAATGTTGTTTTTTAAAATATCTTAGGTTATTGTAGCATGTGTTATTTTATCTTATGATATTCTTTAGTTTTTTTTTGTTATTTCAAGGTTATTGTATTTTAAGTTATTCTTGTTAATTTTAAGTTCTTTCAACCTAGGCTATTTTTATTTATTATAAACTAATACATTATAAATTATTTTAGGTTATTTCACATTAAGTTATTTTAAATTATCTACCTTAAGCTTTTTTTGGCTATTTAAAATTATTTTACCCTTGATCAAGGTTATCAACATTGGCCTTGTCACGTCATGTCACTTTTGGGTCAAATGTAGGGTCAATTTAGGTCAAAGTAATAACTTTCATATAAGGGTAAAAAATTTACCCAAATAACAACTGAAAATTACAATCACAAAAAAATAAAAATTATTAAATCCAACATTGGGAAGGTTAAATTCAATAGCCATGATTTTTTGTTGACCTATCCAAACCTTGGTTGCAATCCAATGACTTAAATCTGATCACCATTGGAAAAAAAAAAAACTTAAAAAATTTGAATTGTTAAAAGATGGTGATCAAATTTTGATCACCATTATGACCATAATTTTTCAGTCAACCTATACAAACTCCGGTCACAGTCCAATACCTAAATTTGGTCACCAATGCAAAAAAAAATTCTGAAACAAATTTAGACCATTAAAAAATGGCAACCTAATTTCAATCTCCATTTCAACAGGCACAATTTCTCATCAACCTGTCCAAACCATAGTCATAATCCAATGACCTAAATTCAGTTGCTAATGGAATTTTTTTTTTAATTTTGGATTTTAAAAAAATGGTGACCAAATTTTGAATTGCCATCTCAACGACCTTGATTTTTTGGTTGCAAATGGTCTTCACCTTGGTTGGCGTCAAACAACTGAAATTTAGATGCAAAATTATTTACTTATGAAATATAATTATTTTTGTTATTTTATAAATAATAATCAAGTTATTAAACTTATTTGCACAATAAAAAAAATCTTAATTTTTTGTTTACTTTGGGAATGTATAATCAACATCAATGTTGACATGACAAACTAATACATCATGACTAATGTTGACATGACAATCGACACAAAAATGGCATGTCACATCAATCTTAACAACCTTAACCTTGATTACTTTCAGTTATTCTAATTTATTCCACCTTAGGTTATTTTAAGTTTTTGTACCCTAAGTTATTTTTTAATTATTTTAGGTTTTTACACCTTAGGTTACTTTAAACTATTTTACCTCAGGTCATTCTTAATTATTTTAGGTTATTCCACCTTAGGCTATTCTAGGTTATTCCATTTTTAATTATTATAAATCATTTTTAATTATTCCAAATTAATCCACCCTGAATTATTTTTGCTTACTTAGATTATTATACCTTATAGGTCATTCCAAACTATTTTAATATATTTTACCACAGGTTATTCTAAGCAATGTAACCTTAAATGTTTTTAAGTTTTAACCCTATAATATTACAAGGTATAACATATAATAACCTAAAATAACCTAAAGGAGAATAACTTAAAATATCTTAAGGTGGATTAACTTAAAAGAAACAAAAATAATCCAGAATAACAAAAAATATTTAGGGTAAAATTGTTTACAATATGAAAAATGGAATAACCTGAAATAACATAAGGTGGAATAATAATAAAATAGTCATTAATAACTATAAATTATCTACAATAGAATTGCATAAAATAACCTAAGGTGTAATAACATAAAATAACCAAAAATAATTTAAGATTTGATAATTTAAAATAACATAAGATGGAATTGTCATGCTTGTATGCATGGCCTCATACATGACGACCAGTTATAAGCATGTCAATCACACATTTAGGGTTAATGTACGCTCTTAAGGTTTATGTACGTTCTTAGGTTACTGTACGCTATTAGGTGTTTTAGGGTTATGGTTTGTTTAAAGTTTCAGCTTTGTTGATAGTTGTATAAAAGGTCAAGCTCTTCCTTTTTCTTATCAGTTTTTCTAGAATTCTTTTGTCAAGAAAAATTTCCTCTATAGTTAAACTAGATTTTTAGATGTTCACAACGGCTATTACATGGCCACCATTTACATACACTATGTTTTCTTTCCTTCTTTTCGATTCAATTTAATTCTAGAAGAATTATTCTCTGTCATTTAATGTTGAAAGTGACAAATTTTTCCTGGCTTTGAATTTCTTAGGTTTCTTTTGCTTGCTGGTTTTTTGTGTTATTGAATTTTTGCTAAAATTTTTTTTCTACTATGGTATTGCAACTATAATAGGAACAACAACAACCATAACTAGTAACAGAGTAAACAAAGGAAAAGGGACATCGGAAAAGCCCACAATGGCTACTACTACAAGCTTTTGCAAGCCTAAGCTTCTGATTTCACTCACGCGCCTGTTGAATACCCGCCGAACATATACACACTAATCTACATCCAGATTAGTCTTCCTCCTCTTCTTTGTTTGTGCTTTAACTTCTTTGTTACTCTAGTTCCTTATGCAAATTTGCTAGAGGAACTCAAGATTAGTAAACACTTGGTTTTCTTCATTTTTTCAAAGATCATTTCCCTATTTCCATTTTTGTCTGCTCTCTACACGAATGATCAAAGGAACAAGTTGCAAAATTTGTTGAAGAAACAAATAAAAAAATAAAATAAAACACAAAGTAAAAAAAAAAAATTCTCTCTTCTCTTCTACATGCCATTGCCGCAAAGCTCGTGAACGCGAATCATTTTGCAGCGTTGTCATCGTCACCGTCACCGTCACAATCACCATCGTCATTGTTTTGTCGTTATCACCGTCTATTACAATTGTTGTCCGTCACCACTAGTAGTCGTCGCAATTGCTATCCATTGCCATCACCAATTGTTGCAATTGTCGTCCATTGCCATCACCAACTATCGTAATCGTCGTCCATCACTATTACTATCCGTCGTAGTTTCGTCAACATCACCCTCCGTCACAGTTTCGTTCAACATCCATTAGCTTCCATCCAACATCCATTAACATCCATCCATTAGGCCCTTCCATCCACCAACATCCATCCCTCGTTGTTCATCCCTGTCAACATGCCGTATTTTTCAAATCGTATGTATTACGTACATATGTGTCTGATACCGTATTTTTCAAACCATATGTACGTATTTTTCAAAATTGTATATAAGTTTTTTTTAATTAATACATACATCTACATACTTTCGTATTAATACATTATTGATGTATTAATACATAAACTTACGTAATCTTATTAATACATAAATATACAATTTTTTCTTTTTCTACTTCGTCATTTAACACTGGTGATTACAGAAATTGAAAATTGCTTAAGGTACGTTTTTCTTAAGCACTTCATTTTTTTGTTTCCATTACAGTTGCATTTAATTGCATAGGTTATGTTAGAACTTTGTAGTTAATGTTCTGTATTACTACAAAATTTTGGGGCATGGGACAACACCATGTCCTCGGATGATGAGAACACTACCGCTCAACCAAAGCCAAGGTATTAGCTACGAAATAACACATGGTCATTTGAGTCGATTTATTTGAGCTCACAATCTTCATGATGGTACCATCAGGCTTCTATAGCGCCACCGTCATCCAGTACAACTCCTACCAAGAATTCAAGTTCAGGTTACACTACATCAATGATACATCAGAATCCATTTGGAAGGATTAAATAGTGGGGTACGCTTGTTGTCTATCACAACCTTAGCCTTGGGCTCGCGACCAAATCAAGGGCTTGCAAGGTTAAGGGCCAAGAGGGAAACCTGGGGGGGGTCACATCTCATGCTCCCAGGAATGCAAAAGAGTGTGAGGGAATGAACCCTCACACTCCCAAGTGAACTCCCATTTTGGGAGTTGGAATCCCAATGGACTTTTAAATTTTTAGAAGGAAATTGCAGAGGTTTAAACTCATTGGATTGAAACGTTCCTTATATCATTGGAAAGTTCTTGAAACATAGATGTCTAAAATGGGCTTACATGACCCATTTGGACATCTAAATCATAAGTTATGGCCAAAAGAAAAGTTGGGAGTTAAATTGGCAATTTGACTCCCAACCACTAAAAGTCAAGAATCGACCCAATTTCCTCGCATGATGGTGGCGACATATCGTTGGAAAGCTCTCGACAAGGGCTATAACTTTGTTTCAGACCTCATCCCAATTAGAAATCTGCACACAAAGTTATGTGGCCCTAAAATCATGAGAGTCCCAACTTTGCGAATTTCGAGACTTGCATTTGGGAGTCTCGGGACAAAATGCCATTTGGATGTGGGCCTCGTGCAGAGGCACAAAGTATATTATAAAGGGGAAGGTGGTGGCTTCCCCCAAGTCCGAGCCGTGGTGAGTCTTGTGAGTCCGAGTTTGCTCGTGGCTCATCTTAACACCAAAAGTGCTCCAACTATGCATTAACTAACTTGTTGTTTAGTTGTGCAGGTCCATGTGAGTGATTGAAGTGCTTGTCAATCTTCCAAGTCCCATCTCGAAGCTCCAGCACACCCCTTTACCCCCAGAGTATTGCGAGCTAAGGAGTGTGCCCCAACTTCATACTTTTCTGTTGTTTTCATCTTAAACTCACATTTGAGTCTCTTCAAGAGGTTAGGAGTCATCAATGTCACACCAGCTTTCACACCATCACCGTATATTCCGTTGCAAGTCGTTACCTCTACACCCATATACACTATGGAGGTTAACAATTCCTTTGGGAAAATTGAGAAGTTTAGCGAAAGGCCAGGTGACATTTCTTTCAGGGAGTTCAAGGCAACTTTCTCAATTATGGTTTGTGAAATGGAGCTCAAGTATGGCGTTAATTACATTGAGGCGTTCGCATTTAAACAAGTAGCTCGTTATGTGCACTACGAAGCATTGGATGTCTACGAGCAACATTCTCCAAGGATTTTAGGCATCACCCAATCCCCAATCTAACTTATACCACAACCATCACCATTACCTCTCAAGTTACACTTCAAGCTGTCATTTCACATCATGGGACTATGCCTAATAATCTAGATCTGGTACCTACTTCAATAAACCTTTCTCTTCAATAATTCATTGTTACTACCGTTAACATTCTTCCCACCATTAGTGCACAAGTTTTTGCTAATCCAATGGGGGAGTTTTTTCAAGTTCTTGAACTGGAATTTCCAGTTAAAAGTTCTAAAAAAAATTTACAGTTCGCTACCTTCTCTCGACAAAAGGATGAAACCCTCAAGATGTTCTACAAAAGGCTTTTCAAGTTTAAAGAGGATACGGAGAGCATCACAAACTTGGAAGGTGCCCATTGGTATCTTTGTTCATTAGAAGGTATTCTGACATTCCATGTGTAGGTTTTGCAATGAGTTTTTGCAAAATTTAGAAACTCATACACTTTGTTGGATGTGTATAACATTTTTTTAAAGTTGGAACTAGTTCATGCACACTATGAGGCCTTCATCACATTCAAAGCAAAGCTTTAGCATCCACCAGTTACGCCAACCAAATCATCACATTCTTCTTCAAGGGCTAAAGTGGTGCACTCGGCTGCACCCATCTTACCTTCTTACAACTACTATGGTAATCTTGCCCACAAAGCTAGTTAGTGCAACATTCCTTCTGAGAATCTCTTTTGTGATTATTGTGGGAAAAAAAGACATCAGGAAGCTGTTTGTTTTGCCAAGTTCCTAAAACGGAAGTAACTCCGATTACCACAACAAAATCTACTGGCATCTTTTGCTACCCCTCAATTAAAAGCCAAGGCACCTCAGCCTTCCACTCACGCTTTCCCCATAAAGGGTAATTCCAGTAAGAATGTTAAGAAAAAGGAGCACAATGCTGACAAGAAGGAGGTGTTTGAAGCCCATGCCACTTAAATTCAAATTCTACAAAATGAACTTGAATCATTAACGGCCTAACTTGTTAATCTAAAAGGAAAATCTTCCTAACTAGCTAGTCATGCCCAACTTGTATAGGGTTCAGGATCGTGGGAGGGACCTCTTAGGTTGTTTTATGGCCTTTCACACGATGCCATGGTTGGGGAATATGTTTTTTTCAGTGCACACAATTCTAGTCTCACACTAAAATTTGCCACTTTTCTTTACCCTTTTTATTTCGCGGCACAAAAGGCTAGTGTGGCACCTAGATTTTCTACCACTAGGCAAGTAATTCAAACTGATTGACTTGCATTTGGTTCAAGCCCTATTACCAGGGTTAAAGGAGCTCAAGCAATCATGCCATAATCTTTTCGTCCTCTCAACATGGAAGAAAAACACACCTTGTCGGCAAGGTGGGAGGAGACTACTACACCACAAGTTGTTAAGGCATCAAATTCTTGTGTCCTAAGAGTACATGTACATCAAGAAAACACACATTTTTTCACTGATTAGCTTACGGAGTGTCAACTTCAAATGCGTGAAATGGCGCAAAAGCTTGAGAGTACATCATTGTTTAGTTTTCAAGATTTGAAGCTCAGCACTAAGGACATAATTGTTGTACTAAAGGATACCCTGAACATTACATCAGGTCTTCTACCAACCCCTAATCCACATGTTACACGGGTCCCATCCAACAACTCGAACAAACACTTGATTACCTCATGTGTTGCAGATGGCGTTCATAATTTGGTCACTAGTTCTAACATGGTTAAATTAGTGGGCTTTCCTACCTCTAATTCTACATTCATATATAAGAAGGGAGCTAAGAACATTTCACTTGTGGATTTGTTACTCAACAAAGGCGTTGTGGATAGCCATTCTCTCCACAAAACCTCTCACTCATTTCCAAAGGTGGTGCTTAGTGAGAGAACTTCCATTGCCACCAAAGTTGCCATTGTCGACAATACTAAGTCAGCAATCCAGATGGGAAGACATACACCCAAAGTGGTACTTCTTGATACAAGTGCCCAACCAATGATTCTTGGAGTTCAATTCACCAAGAAGATGGGCATGCTTGACTCTAAACTACAAAAATCTATGTGGCAAATTCGCATTGTTAATGGGAGCGTAAAGGAGGTACTTGGGGAGAACTTGGATTTGATTGCACTTAACTTCAATGAATGTACAAATTAGGAGCTTTGTCTACACATCAGATGTTTAGTCACTAATGCCACCAGTTACGATGTGGTCATTGGACAAGAGGCCCTATTTCCACTAGGTTTCACAATTGAAAATAGTTCGAACATGCATACTACTAAGTGGATTGGGAGACTAATGGCCACCACCTGGGATACATACCCCTTGATTTACATGGGAACCATGGTCCTATGGCTCACCATTGTATGTTCAAGGAAACACACACTATTTCCTACATCCAACAAGTTAGCCACGAGTGGATAGAAGGAAATGAAAAGGAGATAACTTACGCCCAAGCTACTGATTGGAACATAATTCAAGCTTTGTAGAGTGTTGAAGATAGGCAAATGTATTTGGTTAGGGTACCATGTAGTCACATCGCTAGAATTGCAAGCTGATTAAATTAATGTTAGTGTTGTGTACATTTAAGAGAATACACAAGTTACCAACAACCAAGTAAGGGAGTTTAAATCCATGCTTTTCCCAGTAAGCTTAAAGGTGAATTTACTGGGGAAAGGCATGGACCTGAACTCCATTACATGTTGTTAGTAACTTGTGTATTTTTTCAAATGTACACAACATTAGCACTGATTCAATTAGCTTGCAATTCTAGCGATGGGACTACATGGCACCCCGACCAAGTACACTTACCTATCTTCAACACTTTACACTTCACTTTTAGTGTTGGGGGAGAGGAGGTACCATGTAATTTGACTCAAGTTGTTTCTAATACAGCTAGAGGAACATCAGCTTCTAGAGAAACAATTACAACCTTCCACGAATTTGTGTAGTTGGATAATAAAAAACCCAATACACCAAGTTCTTCAAACACACTTTCCAACTCCATTCCATGTGTTCCCAACTACCCTTTTGTTATTAAGAACCAGCTCACCAAGAAGGAGAGAGACCAAATCACAAACTTGCTAATTAAGTATGAAAATATGTTCACATTATCAATGAAAGACTTAGGTAGGTGTAAGACCATGCAGTTCTCTATAGACCTTACAGATGAGACACCCACCTATAAGAGGAAGCATAGGTTGAGCAAACATGAATGGGAATTAGTAGATGAAAGATGCAAAGAGCTCCATAAGGCTAGTCTCATTTAGCCATCAAGTTCTGATGTCGTAATCATTACAATAATGCCAACAAAGAAGGATTCAGTTAGATTATGAACTGAGAATATGATGTGTGGGGATTATAGGCCTTTGAACCTGGTTACACCTCAGGACAAGTACCCCATGCCGATCCCTAGAATTGTTTGATAGCATTGGAGATTCAAACATTTTCACAATTGTGGATCTGAGGTAAGGCTTTAACTAAATTATGCTCGCTACGAAGGATCACAAGAAAACGACATTCCATGGAAGTAATAAGTTGGGGGAATGGCTTGTGATGCCTTTTGGATTGAAAAATGCACCTATCTTCTTTCAGCAAGTCATGGACTAAGTCTTCGAAAGGACAAATTTCATGATGTGCTACTTACACTACTACATATTGTGCCTTTTTGCGAAGGGCCAAACAAAAAACCGGAAGGGTTTGCGAAGCAAAAACAACCTGCCATATTTGCAATGCGACAGGCATCGCACCTTGTGGTTCACCAACCATCGCTAATTTATAATGTACCTTAAATCATCGCAACACTTTTGCGACATATACCACAAATAAAACTTTGCGACCCACTCAGTCTCCGTCCACCCTAGCGATATTCCACACTTCGCAACGTTTAATCATACTCACAACATCGCACATTTTACAATACACAAAGTATCGCTAAACACTTTGAGACTCACAAGAAATCGCAAGCTTGCGTTATTCGACGCATCGCATTTTGTGTTTGAATATGTATCGCAAACCTCATCACAAATTTTTACAAAACTTTCCGGTGGTGGACGTATCGCAAGTTGCGATGTGCGTTAGCTCGCAAAGCAGTAAAAAGGTTACTGGAGAAGGAAGTTTCGCAAAAGGTTTCGCAATGTCATCTGATTTATCACGACCTTTTTTAAGTCGCATAAAATCTCGGTGACATTAAGGTAGTACATGCGGTAGTGGAAAGGAGAGTAGTACAAAGTTCCCAGAGGGCCTACTTGCAGAACTATAAAGGCTGAAATTCGCTAAAAACTTTGACACAATGAACATTGTGCAGTAATATAGAACCACAAGCCTCAATGG
>Ga0116227_10001570_pt1 | contig 51367 bp, 41 predicted proteins | sample S1TSphgellanicum_FD_89693 | JGI IMG/M metagenome (GOLD analysis project Ga0116227, IMG submission 89693) | Host-associated microbial communities from peat moss isolated from Minnesota, USA - S1T2_Fb - Sphagnum magellanicum MG | ecosystem: Host-associated > Plants > Peat moss > Unclassified...
CCTTTCTGGCTGTGGTGACCCATGCGGCGTATGCAGCTACTTTCAACGAGAACTACGTTACTGGTGCCGACGCCAAACACATGCAAGTTTTGGATGGCGGGAACGTTGTCAATTTGGTCCTCGATCAATTTTTAGGTAATACATAATTAGGTTCATTATTTGATCAGCATGCTCGACCAAAACAAAAATTGGCATTGTTTTGAACTGTAGCTCAGATATCACCGACTTCAATTGATGATAATATAGCAGAAATTGAGCATCATTTCAGCTCATGAGCTGAGCGTAACCATTTCTCATGAGACTTGTACAAATTAGCTTGATGAATCCAGCTCTATCATCCCGCTTGGAAATTATAACAACGAGAGCTGTGTTTGCTTTGTTGAAAATTGGCAGCTCCTGAATTCGGATCCAAGGGGTTGTATTTGTTCGGAGCCATCGGCATTAATATCAAGCTTGTGCCTGGCGATTCTGCAGGCACTGTTACTGCCTACTACGTAAGATTCATACGACCACCTGACCTCAGTAGGAGTTTTGCAGATAGAACTCAGAAAAGCGTTGAAGAAATTATACAGTAAAATTGATTCATCCTCTTGGCATGTCGCGGACGACTCATAATAATTAGTTTGTTCCGCATTTCGGAGTGTGAAGGTGCCCCATAGGCCATAGGCCATACGGATCTCGAGCGTTTCTTCCATGTGATATCATGCGATATAACTCAGACTTAAAATAATGTTGCAATTGTGCATCATGTTGCAGTTATCATCGGGAGGAGATCATCATGACGAGTTGGACTTCGAATTCCTGGGCAATGTGAGCGGTCAACCCTACACACTGCAGACAAATGTGTTTGCCCATGGAGTTGGGGGCCGTGAGCAGCGGGTCAACCTCTGGTTCGACCCAACTGAAAACTACCACCACTACTCCATCCGCTGGACGCGGGAAATCATCATGTAAGACGGCCTGCCCATTAGTGATCCAAGGAATTGAACCGTCTGGGCAGTGATTTACATCCTATCCCTGGAATTTAAGGACAACAATGTAGTCTTAAGGTCAAGCACATAGAAAAACACGGATTCTTTACACCACAACCCCAGCTTGCGCATCCTCAATCGGCTGAATGTGCATGTTTTAAGGCATTTGGTCTGGAAAATATTCTACGTCTTCTGAGTTGGAAGAACTTGAGGTGTGGAATCGGAAGCAGCAAACAGATATTGTGCAGTAGGAGCCAGCTTTAGGCATCTAGTCGGCTAATTACCTCCAGGCAGGAAGACTTAGATATGTCCATCCACCTGAAGTGTGATCTGTTTTTCATGGATTTATGCAGATTCTTTGTGGACGACACACCAATTCGTGCGTTCAGGAACAATGAGGATTTGGGGGTGCCATTTCTCAACGCACAACCCGTGGGAATATATGCCAGTCTGTGGGATGGGAGCGCATGGGCCACACAGGGGGGAAAATACCCTATCAATTGGGCTGCTGCTCCATTTGTTGCATCGTTCCAGGGATTCGGGGTAGATGGATGCGAGGTAGCTGGAGGCAATATTGCGTATTGCGCAGCCGGTCCCGCCAATGCTTGGTGGAATGCAGGGCAGTACCAATACTTAACTCAACAACAGATCGCTGCTTTGAAACATGTGCAGAGCAACTATCTTGTTTACGACTACTGCACCGATAGAGTTCGGTACCCCAATCAGCCAGCAGAATGTTTCAAGAACTGGTATGGTTGATAGCATGATGACAATATGGTGATCCAGCCCAAGCTTCTGATTTCACAAAACTTCTCATAATATTGGAAGTACAAAGTTAGAAGGTCAATAATTATGTCAGCCAAATTGAGACAATTCATGAGCAAGAAATTAGTGAGTGAATGTATCACCATGATCAGCAGCCCTGGCATGGTGATACATTCACCCAATAACTATGTACAATGCTTCTGCTTGTATGTGTATATGCAGCCAAGAGTGAGAAAACATGCGAGCGCTACTTGGAGATCCCTGAGCATCATAGTGAATAATGAGGGATTACAAATTTGTTCATGAATTTGAAGATTTTGCTTTAGTAACAGTTGGACGACTGTTCTCTTTAGGGTTTGTTTCCTGTTACTTTCTCAATAAAAGTCTTTTTGGCAATCATGCAAATTGTGTCTTGGAATGAGCTTCAATTTGGATCTCGTCAACAAAGCATAATATATATGGAGATGAAGTCATTTTGGGAAAAGTTTTGGAGAGAAACTTGAAGGTGCGAAATATGACTGGCTTTGTTGGAAGTGGATCTTGGAACCGTTTAAGGATCCCCAACCTTAAGGATCTTGTTAGTTCTTTGGGTTTTACTTACCAAAAGTTAGTAGGTTCCTTACCCGATTTTTAAGAGAGTCAATAATCATCAGGCAGGTTATTAATAACCTTATTGATAATCAGGTTGATATTTAGGTGTTTTCTCAAAAAACAGCCAACATTGGTCCAAACTCTAGACCATGGCTCTTGCATGTTTTCTTGGCAATGGATGAGGTTTGCAAGACGTTTGAATTTAGATGGAGTGCCCACTCTAGTGGGCAATCCATTTTTTGAAATGCCTCAAATTGTTTTCTATTTTTCCCCATGATACTTGCTGAGTATCACAGTAAAACAAAATTTAAAAAAATTTGGAGCAGGCTTTACTAGGGTTTTTTTCCTCAAATTCCTCAACTTGGTCCACTGGCTAGGATCCCTAGCATTAATTAGCATTAAATGGCGACTGTCTTAAATGGGCTGTAAAAGTTTTACAAAAGTGCTACTACTACAAAGGGTGGCCTAGGAAATGCATAGATGTGGCGAATTTATTTTATTTTATTAAAAAACACAAAAAAATCACCAAAAATCACCAAAATTTCTTTTTTTTTCATTTTCTGAAAAACATTCTCCCAAAATGAATTTTGATCATTTTATTTAACAAAGCTCAAGCCCATGGCCTTAGGTTTTACCCTACACAAAAAGCCTTATATGACAAACATTTTCAATTCACTATACTCTACCCCAATCTGCCAACCCACCCTTGCGCCCCTCAAATCATTCAATGTAGGATTGTTTTATTTTACATATACACAATCACTTGGTCTCCACCCTGCTTCGCACTACCACTGATAATCATTTTTTCCTTTTACTTATGTTCCCATATGATTTTCCAAAGTTCATCATTATTTATATTAATCTCAAATTTAATTTAATTCTAATTAATATAAATATCATGAACATGTTAAAATTTGTCTTTTCATTTGATGGGTAAAGGAAATGAGTGAGGTAATCAGGCTTGAAATGAGATAGGTATGAATTGTTTTTGGTATTGCATTTGAAATTGTTCAAGGACAACAATACAATAGTTCAATCACCCATATATACCAATTTCCCATGCCTCCACTAAATATTAGTTAGTAAGGGTCATCTAGTGGAGGTGATCATACCAAAGTGAGTTTTAACATTTTTACACATGTTTTCCAACTTGTTCTCTTCTGTTAACTCAATTCACTGAAGCTGTTCAGGATGCATTTCTTTGTTTTCTTGAATGCCTTTGTCAGATTGTGATAAAAAAAGTTGAATTAAAAGGGATATCCATAAAGTCACCATGTCTTCACCCTGTCTTTGGGCCTCCTTTCACCCCTAACCCCTCTTTTAGTGGTATCCGTAAAGTAAGGAAATTTTATTAAATCTCAGTATGAAATGCTGAAACTCAGTACGAAATGCCGAATCTCAGCATTTAATGCACAAGGTTCAATAGGAATTATAGTACCTGTACAGGTAGGAGCAGTGAAAATCTATCTAGCAAGAGTGGAGGCGCTCAGGAAAAAAGAAAGACAGGGTGAAACTCAGGAACCATCAAAATTGATGGTTTTCTCAGTTTCACCCCCCATTGAATGCTAATGTACTTTTTTGCAGGGTTTTTTTAAATCTCACCCTGCGTATGACCAAACTCAGGGTACTCGTGCTGTCTTTTCCTGACTTTACGGATCTCTCTAATAACCTGTGTCAATTCAGATAGACCAATAATTGGGGAATGCAAGGGGACTTTTGTGGGCGGTCTAGCTCCAACACTGGAGCGGTGTTGCTATGGATCCAAGCCTTTAGAGTTCCTCCAATTCCTCTTTACATACATCTCTGATATGATCCTTGACCAGAGTAGGATGCAGGGTCCATCCCACACGTGATTCCAGTCCACTGATGTAACCAGCTTCTGTTAATGTTCCACCTCTATTTGCAATTCTTGCATTTTGTGGAGGCTTCAAACACTTGGCATCCAATTCTATGTGTGTAGTATAATTTGCAGGTTTACAGTTTGCATGCCACTCCTATGTGGCCGGTATAAATATTTCCTTCCACACTTTCATGGCAGGCAAAAGGATCTGTCTACTTTTGGGCAGCTCATGAGGGCCATTGGCATCCAGGATGCACACATCTGGGTGATTGGTCTAATTGTCAGAATTGGTACACAGGTGTAAATTCTCAACAAGCTTATGATCACACTGCCATGTGGATCATGGTCTGAATGTTATGAGTTGAGAGAAGCACATGTAAACAATTGGAAATTCAGGTTCTTCACTAGAAATACCTGTAGAAAATTTAGTTCATCACACTTGAGGAAGGAACTCATAGTGCACATTCAGAATCAGCTTGAACAGATAACTTGGGTTAGTGGTTTTGTGGATTGGAGGCATATGCAGGAACAGAGATCTTGCAGAACATCATTCTGTTGTGCACATGCAAAAACAAGTATGATGGTTAGTTTGCTCCACCTGTAGTGTCTCCTAAAATATATATATCTACCAACAATTAAAAAACTGAATCAAGGTTGAGTGAACATATCTAGCATTTTCTGAGCCTTTGAAGCTGGGTGCTTTGCATATAGATATATGTGATGAACAAGTTACACACTTGGATGAATCTGATAGATACTTACCTGGCAGTAAAGAGATACTGTACATCAATGATAGCAAAAGGAAAAATAAAGAATCATCCATCCATTCCTGAAGAGTTTAATGTGGTTAGAGGAAAAGATAAACTATTTAGTCATTCCAAACAAGAGGGAGGTTGGAAAACTGAAAAAAATTATGGCCCACCCTTTCTAAAGGAGCAGGTTGGAGGAGGAGAAACAAAAAAATTATTACCCATTAAGAACAAAAGGAAGTGTGGAAGGGGGGAAAGAAAAAAAATCAATACATATGGGGACACAGCAGGTCAGTATCTTTTTATTTTTTCCAGGTTTGTTTTTCCTGAGAACAGCAATTTCTCAGGATGCCTGAGTTCTGAATGTCTACCACATTTGAACTTGAGTTGTGTTATATGTAGACTGCCACACAGTATTTTGCCAGTGCCCCTTCTTTGGGCAGCATTTAGTTTCACCTGCACAACATCCTGTTCCTCTAGCGTCAGTTGTCACAAGTGATGGACCTGTCCTTCTACAGTAACAAGAATAAGAAGCAGTGCACAGATTTCCACCCACAAGATCTCTGCAACAGCCCCCACCACAGTCCCCATCCATTCTTCTTTACAGAAGCAGCAGCAATCTCAAGCTGACAGAGTCTTCTGGTGGACACAATGTCTCTTGCTGAGAGCAAGTTCCCCATCTTACACAGACCTCCATACAGTCAAGGATCTCCCAATAGTTCTGCTGCAGATATGAATGTACCCCCAGCCTTAATGCAGGCTCTGCTGTCACAACAACACTTCAGCATTTTGGCTTCTTTAGGGAAGCAATCTAAGCAACAGGAGCAGCAACAGCAGCTTCAAGCTTCTTACCCACAGCCTTCTCTGTCCTCCCAACCGCAGCAGCAACAACAGTAAGCACAGTTGCAAATTAATTTAAAAGGAATTGATCCTCAGGCTACTAAGGCATTATCAGCACATGATGGCTGCTGCAATGAACAGAGGCCCTATTGGTCCTGGACCATTGGGGCTTGTGCCCAGTGGCTGCTGTAATGGCACCCCATGGTAACACTATGCTGCAGAGTATGGCAGATGCTGCACACCAATCTCCTCATCACTCATCAGGCAGCAGTGCTCCTCACCCATTACTTATTCACCAGCAACAGCAGCAACAGCAACACATGCACTAACTCCAATTCCAGCATCAATTCCAGCATCAACACCAGCAACTGCTCCAGGAACACTCACCTCCTGTACGCATCTATTGCGCAATGCCCTTCAACTGTTTTCAATCCATCTGTTTCTGTAGCTCCTTCCTTCCAATAAGCTATATTATCACGTATGGAAATTGCAAATAATGTTGGGTCCTGGTATAGTTGATTTCAAGGATTCAAGGGCTTTGAGCTGCTTCACATGCTTCTACAGCAGGCCTCAGGCCCTTCATGCATCTGCAATGGGACATTCTACCTTGTAAAGAACATCAGCACCCACAGTATCTACTCTTTTTAATTGTTGCTTGTCAGAACTTGTGACCTGAGGAGCTGAAACTAGTAAATGAAGGTTGAAAGGAGAAGCAGCATAGCCATAATACTAATGATGCACAGGGTTGAAGTAGGCATCAAGCATTGCCATCACTGTGCCATGTGCCACTGCCTCCAAATACCATCACCAAAGAGTTTAGACTTGACAATTGAGAAACTAGACCACAATTGTAAGAGGACAAAATTGAAGACAACTCGCGTGGATGTTCAAGGCTCAGACTTCTAATATCCTGTACAATACAACAAAGCTGCAACATTTACCAAACCTACTGAAATGACAGAGCCCATTCATAGGATGCTGCCAATGAAGATAAACTTTAGAAACCCTACCCAACAGTTAACAGTAACATACTGGTAGACCAGAAAATGTACCAGTGCCATCATAGCACACAAACATAGTCTGCAGGTCCTAGGTTCTACAAAGGGTCAGTCTCATCCTGTTGGAAATTATTCAAGCACACAAGGATTAAGGAGAGACTATAATTGGAAGACTCAGTCCTGCAGCTTTGTGGCCATAGCCCTTATGCCTAGTTTGGACAGAGCAAGAAGAGTTTGAGGAGTTTGGGGGTTGGGGAAGACATGGTGGTCACCACTGCCATGCAGGCCAACTCTATTGCTGGGGTATATCTTGAGAAAGAACTACACAAAAAACAAGCAAAGAAGAGGCACAATGAAACTTGAAAAGCAAATACACATATCCAGGTTTTGAGCACACAAAAAAGAAGACAACCTGTCAGCTAAATGACAATTCTGCATTAAAGAGGTAGATGTAGTGACTGGTGGAATCCTCACAATGCAGAGCACACATGTGTCAGATTTGTGATCATGCCACACAAAGGTAAGACAGCAGCTTGTGGGTGAGAAGGCTGGAGCTGCTAAATGTGACGAAATCACTTGGACTGAGAAGAGGTCAATCAAGGCCACCCCTGAGAATACATGAACTTCAACACCAAAAATTGATATTGCTACTTCTCCCCAAGAGCAGAAAAACTGGTCTGGGCTATTGCCCTTAAATTCATTGGGTGCTCCCTTTCCCTTTTCTGTTGTTGGTTGGTAGGCTGGCTGTTCAATAGAAACCCCTTGTTTATGGTATTGTTCACCAAGGCAGTCCATGTTGCCATCATGGCCGTTGGACTCCCCACACTGTCTAATAGTGCCTGTATCACTACTAGTTTTTCTACACTCTCCCACCTTGGTATTCTCCAACCAGTCACTGAAGGATCAGCATCAGGATCCTCAGGGCATATGTGACTTACCCTGCCTACAAATTGCAACTTGACATAGGAGAACATATCTATGTGATTGCAGAGAAAAACTCCACAATAACACTTTGAAGGTAAACATTATGTCAATTCTGGGCAAGTCAAAACAAACAAACATATATATATATATATATATATATATATATTTGAATAGTATGCTCTGAAATCTAAGCCACTCATGCTGTTGTGTCAATGCAAAACATGTCTAACATTCACAAAATGTATCTATTTGAGATCCGCAATCTGTGGTGGATGCTTTCAGTCAGGCTTCCAGGTAAAGGGCAGAGATTTATAAGATTGGTAAAAGCTCTTTCAGAATCTTGTAATCTTTAGGTGGCAAGATTGACCTAGAATTTGAAAAAAAATTCTCGTGAAGAATGCTTCGATTGTTCAGGTGCTGACCCTGATGACTTCTCATGCATATGGAAGTAAAGGTTTCTCCCTTCACGCACCTGAAGCCAAACCATTGATTGCTGAAGACCAGATGGGATCATGGGACATGTTCATTTGACTTGATTGGCTATTCTGCATTTGCTAGGGTACAAAAGCACACCAGGAACTTCATGCTTGGGTGCACCACAATTGAGATGCAAAGAACTGGCAGTAAGACACACCTTGCAAATGTTCCCAAATGAAGACCATCAGCAGCAAGATGGTGAAACGCAAGGCCTGCTCAATCCACCTTGCCAGCTGCTGGAAGTCATAACGCTGAGATGCTGCTGCCTTTTGCCTGGCATTGGCTGATGCCCCTGCTGCAGTTGTTTCTGCCACCTCCACCCTGTCGTCAGCACTGATGGCAACAGCACCTGGATTGGTCTCGCTCTCTGTGACCCGCGTACGAAGAAGAGCATTTGGAGGGTCTTGTGAAGTGCCGGCGGTCACACCGCCATCCATATTCCTTGAAAGAGGAGATGCAACAACCCGCACCTACTTTAGCTACCCTGCTCCAAATACCCGATTGAAACTCCGGCACCTACATTGCCAGTCCTGCTGCTGCTCTCCATGTGTTACCCCAAAGATCCGCACAAGGTTTCCCACTTTCTTCCACCTGAGAGTATTGCGAACGGCGTCGGATGACCATATTGGAATTGACTTGGTGACGACTATTGGACCCCATACTTGGTTCACCTAAGCCATAAGCCAGTTCCAGAGTCACATCGTCACTGGAATTAGAGAGCATTGGCATTGGGTTGAAGATGTGGAGGTTCTTCCTCGTCACTAATTATCTGACATGCCCATGTTTGCACAACTTTCGTAAAACAGATTTCTCTTGATAGGCAGGCAACTATTTCAATCCTTTGGTAAGCATTTTAAACAGGAACATGGAAGAATGGCCCTACTGAAGGACAGTGTTAGCATGTGATTATGCTTAAACAATTAGCAAACTGAAGGCCTACTGAAGGACATGTCAAACAAGAACATGATATCGAGCATTTTAGAATAGCCTACTTAAGGACAGTTTTAGCATGTTATTACACCTAACAATTAGCAAACAAGTAGCACATTATTCCAGAATATTACTATGAGAGCATTCCCTGGCAATTCTCCTGAGATTGTACCACTGAAGCCATTTTACAAGGATCTGACGTTTCCAAAAGTTTTCACAATGTTTTTTTCATACATCAAGAATTGCCGGAATTTGCATTCAAACATGGGCATTCCAATCGCTCTAAGAGACATCTGTATGGTACCATGCCAGATTAGGTATAAATATCCCATCCTGAGACTGAGACCAAAGCAGGTCTAACAGCACAAATTTAAACATTTCCCGGGTTAAATATAGGCCACTTTAGAGGCCTTACTCAGGAAGGTTAAGGTTCCAGTTATGGTACTGGAGGGACACGTTCCCCCTCCAAGATACACCCAGTCAATTCTCTGTGAACTCTACACTGCAAGAATGTGCAGTACTGTAAACTACTGAGTTCTTGGAGTAGTTTCTTGAATTTATATTAGAGTATGCTTGTGATGAACTATCATTTGTGACTCTTTTTATACAATACACCAGGCCTATCTTGTTCAGCGGGTGTTTGAAAGTTCCTCTCTTGCTTAGTTCTGTGGCATGCCATGCATGGGTTAATATTTCTTATGAAAACTATCTTTTAGGAAGCAAATTAATTCTTACACAAATGCAAAGTCTAACACTCTTCACAAATTGGATTGGCAAATAGTTTTTCACAATCAAAAGACTCAACCTTAGAGTACATATGTTAGTGAAGATACATGAGAGAATTGACTACTGTCTTTTTTGAGCTGGGAGAATTAGTATAATGTGTAAAAGACCAAAATGTTAACCCTTTAGTGTGGCCCAAAATAGATCTACTCCTAAATTATTCACAAGTTGCCAAATGAATATGCAAACAAAGGAATCAATTCCACAACACATATCAACAGGTATTTGACTACATTGAGTGATGATACTCATTTGTGTGTACAAGATTTCAAGTTTCAATGCAAGAAACTTCTTGACTTTCCTTGTCTTGCACTCAGATGCATCCCAAGACATTGACCAGGAAGCCCCAGAAGTGAGACTTGGATTATTACAACAAGTCTCCATAAAACCTGCCTTTTTCTTTTTTAATCATACTCTATGCAATAAGGAACTGTACAATTAGTCTAGCAAAACATGCCTTTCTGTGAATTAGACTAAGAAATAAGGACCTGTCCGCAACCTCTCATCAATCTAGACCATGTCCAGAACAATTCAACAAGTTTTATTAACTTAACTTCTAGGAAGGACTGTAGTATGTCAGGCATTGCATTGAGGACAATGCAACATTCAGCCTGGAATCTTCATGTTTGGAGGTGTCACATGTCCCTGGAACTCTTCACTCCAAGTTGATATCCATCAGCTTGTGGTTGACACATCTAGAGAGGAAACAATGCTCTGAGATCAAGTCACAGGCTGCTCTGGCAAAATGAGGTCAAGAGATTCAACTTCAGAGTCCATGATTTGTTGCAGAAGGACAACTGGTTTTCAGAATATCAACTGGTCCCAATTGAGTTGTGGTTTACTCGAAAGTTGCATCTGCAGTGTTGTTCCCCTCAGGATTCTCAGGAGCCTCGTCTGCTGAAACTTCAACCCAAGACATCTTTGCTTTGCATGAGATCATCAATGCAAGCATTTGGATCTTTTCTTGGAACTTCATCTGCTGGGAATCCACATGAAATTTTTTGAGCTCATCTTCTAACATTGTCATATCTGTTCTATTGCTACACTTGTACTTCTTCAGCAGCCAGGTCTTTATGTTTGCTAGAGTCAAAATCTTCTTGGGCCTGGCCATCATCCACATACCAAAGAGAACAGTGCAAAGGTTCTTTGCACATGGCTGTGGGAACAATGATGACCGATGTCCCAAGTCAAAGTGATTCTCTCCACAGATCACACATTTGTACTTCAAAAATGCCAATGAGTGCACAATATGCTTCATGAGACCAATCAACAAACTGTGATCCAACCACTTGTTGTCCTCAGCACCATTCTGCTGTGCATTACCAAGATACCATCTCACAACATGGGGAATGAAAGCAGCAAGTGCAATCAAAGGTTCAGTATCGCGGGTTTCCCATGTGCCTTGGTAGGCACAAACCTGATAGGCCCCAGCCATGAGGGTTTGGCTGAAGTCGAGTGGTTCAAGAGCTATTTCAACTACAAGGGGTGAGGTGAGAGAAATCCCTGTCGTCCACAGTGCCAAATCATCTTCCATAAATTCTGCAACTTGAATCACAATTTGTATGGTGTAACTGTTCACACAATCCAATTGATGATGTGAGTTACATATTGCATGATATATCTTCTGGCTCCTATGTTCATCTTTTGCATACCCTAGATGCACCTAAACCCTATATTGCAATCCCAATGAAGAAGCTAACTGAGACCACCTTTTACTAGTCTGATAAAGCTTATCAGTTTCAACTCATGCAGTCAATGACAAGAATTGATATTTCTAGCAGATATCCTCCCCTTCTCATATGGAAGTTTCCATGGAATGATGGCATTTATCACCCTGCCAGCATTGGTTAGTAGTGGGTATAAACATCCTAGACTGATATAAGTAGTTTGCCATTGAAAACATACCATTCTTTCAATAATTTGACAGAGCACCATTGGAGCACATTGCCTTCCAGAACTGCCTTCTGATTTGCAGACCAACACAAGGCAGCTATTTGCTGCTGGAGTAGGATGGGTTCTTCCGGACATGTTGTGGAAATCATGCCATATTGCTCAAATTTTGATGACTTTGGTGGTGCATAGCTTGGCTTCTTGGAAGTTTCTGGAGATGCTTCAACCATACACATAGACATCATTCTGGTGTTCAGATGAGGACTGATTCTTTCCATATCGCTTGGTTTGCAAAATGTAAAATCCGAACGGCCCGATCCATCCTCTGACTTAGAGCACCCTCCACTGCTGTATGCAGAATCCAGCTACCCAAACAACAAGATTTCCTGTTAGTAGAGACTAATCTTGACCATGCCTAGGACCAAGACATGAAATTACCAACTATACAATTTCTAAATAGTTTCAGATCTCAGGTTGCATTTTCAGGATTTTTTGGACTGAAAGAAACCGTTTAAAGCTGCAGTTGTTTTGGGGTGTTCAATCCACCTGCAACTTCTGACAGATTTGATTAAGAGCAGCACATGACAAAATAGTAATCAGCCATTTGTTCAGGGTACATCATGTGACAAATCTCTTGCAGAGTTTAATGTTTCAGGTGCAACATACCACATCACTGACAGAACAACAGGATCTCTACATCTCACTGAATGGCAATCAGAGAACAGAAATACAAGAGGATGGAAACGATGATCAGATCAACCCTCAGCAGATTCTTACAAGCTTTGAGAGGTAATCATAAGTTTGTTGAGCACCAACACTCAGCATTGATATGCCCTTTGTATGGTTCCCTGATGGTAAGGTCATCCTGACTCCATCCAAGCCTGTGTTTGAAGCTGATCTTGGCAAGACTGTGTCCTTCCAACTGCTCTCCGACTCTGTATCTCCATCCACTTCCTTAACCCAAGATGCATCACTTGCCATGTCATCATCTTTTACTCTAGGAACAATCATAAAATCCTGGACTCCCCTATTTTCCAAACCTGCATTTGTGGACCGGTCTTGCTGTGAAGAGGACAGATCCAGGGAACAGGTCAGCTCCGTGTCCTTCGAGACCAAAACTTGCTTTGTGCATTTGGAGGGAGCAGCAGCATTTTGATAGGTGGTATTGTGGAGGGGAAACCCATTTGTGGATGGGTCTTGCTGTGAAGAGGACAGATCCAGGGAACAGCTCAGCTCCATGTCCTTCGAGACCAAAACTTGCTTTGTGTGTTTGGAGGGAGCAGCAGCATTTTGATAGGTGGCATTGGGGAGGGGAAACCCATCCCCAGTTAACATTGATGCTGCAAGTCTTGAGACTTCTGCCACCACCTGAGCTGCAACCTGGCATGCAGCAGCTGCATCATTCACTTGCTCACAGACCTGTGCTCGGAAACCTCTGTCCAGGTGCTGTATTTGGGCTTCAAGCATCACCTGAACGAGTTCACAATAACCAGGCACTGTGAGTTTTCTAGCCTTCTGGCAACACCTTTGCATTGCACATCTGCTTTCCACATGAAAAAAGGATTTTGCACAATTCACATCTGTCAAAACCTGCAGACGGATCTAACAAATCCAATAACCGATTGTTGCCATGCACAAAGACTTTTCAGAAGAATAGAAGCAATACAAAATATGGACTATTGGTTTCTCTTTGGACCAAGAAAGAATAGAAACAGCTTGGCAGTTCTTCCGTCATTGTGCAACATTCCTTCCATAAGCAAGCATTTCAACATAAAGCTTCTCACAGGCAAAAGTGGAGAGGATCATATAGAATCATACTCTGTCATCATATTGATTGCCTTCCTCTTCATCACCTCCTGCAGGCTCATTGCTGTGCACCTGCAGATATGATTGATAATGGCTACAAAACATGGCCAAAGCTTCCAACACCTGAGCCAAGTCATTGGAACTTCTGAGCTCCTTCATACACTCGTGCAAAGGAATGCGCAATTTTCCTTCCAGAATTTCCTGCGTCCTCTTCTGTGAAACCAGTCTCTTGAGCTTGGTGGACCATAGGTGCTCAGCAATATCATCGGTTCTAGGAGGCTCCTCCTGTGCAGCACCATTGAACACATTGCTCAGAAGGAGATCCAGCTTCTTGGGGTCAGTGCACTCAGCTACCTGTTCATTAGGGCTCAGCTCCACTGATTGCAAACGATTGTGGAGCGGAATGATTTGCACTTTGTAAAACCTGTCAGAGAAATGAATCCACTCTTGGATGTCGCTGTCAGCTACTAGTTTCTTGCAAACACCAGGTGGATCAACAAGGAAGCTTAATCCTCCCGGCATTCCTACTGTTGCAACAGCCCTCCTGTCATCAAAATGCAGCTCAGCTTCCTCCCTTGGCTCTGAACTGCCTCCATATGTGGTGCTACCTGATCTCCAGAGCGCAAAGTCCAGCTGCATCTGCTCCTCAATATCAGCTGGGGTTTGGTACTCGGCATTGGAGCTTTTGATGTCATTGTTTTTACTCATGAAAAGGGACCAGAGGTAGAGAAGATCGGAGCTAGACTTCTCCTTTTTCTTCTCTCCGATTGTCATGATGCTCACTCAAATTGAAATTCAATCCCTTGATCAAAAACTTCCGCTTCTTTTTTTTCCCAGAGGAGAACAGCAATCTCTTGACAACCGAGTGATCAACCTTAGACTTCTTAAGGAAGAAAACTTAATTCCTACAACTTGGGTGGATTTGAAGAAGAGTAAGAAGAATGTCGCAACACACCAAAACTCATTCCTTATGGGTAGTTTACACAATGCAACAACAAAAATGGGCTCAAAAGGATGAAAGACAAGTTCATTCCTGCTAGTGTACGAATTGAAACCCCAAACTATAAAACACAACAACCCCCCCCAACGAAAACAGGAAAAAAAGGCTTTACAAACAAATTCAAGAAACCAAACAAAACCCAGAAAAATCCTCTCCTTCTCCCAGTTTAACACCTCTGCAGCAAAACTTGAGGAAGATTACCTATGTGAGAGAGAAGAAAAAGAATAAAATAAAATAAAAGAGCACAGTGGTGTATGTACAAAGAATTGTGAAGGACTTGTGATCTGAGATTTCTGTCGGTAAGAGACTGCAACCTCCCCAACAAAAAATTGTTATGAAAACACAAACAGAAAGAACTCTCACTTCCACTTAGCTCTTAACATCCCAAGGCCACAGATCGTGACCCAAGTTGGATCATGCAACACGGACAGACTAACTCATCAAGGACAGAAGAGAAACTACTTAGTTGTGTGGGCTTTGGAGGAGGAGCTTCTCCCCATGTGAGAGCTTTGCCTTGCATCCAACACTAAGAAACTCCCTCATAAGTCTTCCCAAAACGTTTTGACACCCAAGAACATCTATCTACACAGGTATTCACCTAACAAACCAAACACACTATTTACTTACTGCAAGAAAACACTAGGCAACAACAAAGAAGACAAAAATCTCAGAAGCCACAAAAGTCCTGACTTAGGTACCAAAGTTCATCATTCTGTCAAGCCAATATGGGGACGTCAGTATGGGAGCTGAGTATGGGAGATCTTGAAGAGTAGTCCCCTAATATGGGTAGTAAGTCTTCTTTTGCATTTGAATACACTTTTTTTATGGTTTTTTTATTTGTTATGTGTGTGCAATTTTCCACCTCAAAATATCTCCAAAACATGAAGAAATTTTCAACTACTTCTTCTTCAAACTGATGCACTGTAGTACCTAGGCAACTTGGACACTAATTATGTTATTTTCAAAAAATATTTTCTTCAAAGTACAACATTTTGTGAAGGTAAATAGAGAATCATTTAGAATCTTATGGAATATTTTACTTTTAGACATGTAATCTTCAAAAACAAAATAATTATTTGACACTGAAATATTGAACTTGAACTTGCCTGGGTACTACAGTGATCACTAAAGTTGTGTAATCACTGAAGTTGTGGGAAACTACTTGTATTGACTATTTTGCATGCACTTTGAATTCCTGGAAGCTTGGGAGACAAGGTTCTTCTAGGAAAGTCTATTACAAAGTAGGTCATTTTTGCCTTCAATATCTACAATTTTTCATTATGATTTATGAATTTCATTTCACAGTTTGTTTGAAGAATGTTTAAATTTGAACTATATGGCATAAGAATTCATGACCAAATAACTCATTTTTAAATGTTGAACCCACTTACTTATAGGTAGTGTAGCTCTTAGTACCCAACAAATGCTTTGATTCAATGTCTAGGGCTTGTTCTAGTGTGAGAAACCCTACAATTTGCCTTGGGTATCAATATGGTCTGACAAATGTGAACAAGCACCCAGACTCTAGCTGAACATGGATTAATTACTTTTTGCACACAATTTCCAGTTTCAATAGCAAGATTTTCAGTGTAGGGTAAAGCTCACAGCCTCACACTTCACTGGATCCATGTCTGCCTGGAGTGTAAAGAACCTGCTCAAAAAATAAATTATTTATTATTATTATGATACCCATTGGGTATCATAAGGAAAACAATACAAAAACGAGTGTGGGCATTTTGAAAAATGGAAAGAGTACATGCAGTAAGGTGCCCGGCAACTACACTAAAAGAATTCAAGCAGGTCTTTTAGTCTTTAAAGTTTTCCAATAACAAACAACTTTATCCTTTTTCTTCCAAGTTGAAAATTGAATGAATGCACTTTTTGCACACACAAGTTTCATGGCAAAAGCCAAAAATTTGCAATTTATGAACTTTCAGAATTGTTTGGGCTGCCCAAATGTATTGATTAAATCGGCAGCCCAATATATGTATCAATGGTTGCCACTTTGGGCTGTTGACTGTTTTGGACCAAAGCTGAATTATGTTGAAATTGTGACATTGTTGACATTGGTGACCTGCAATCTTGAAATTGTGTCACATCTCAATTGGATGCCCATGTTCTTTTTTCATGGGAGGAATGAGAGGGGGTATCCTTCTACTGTATAATAAAGGTGTAAAACACACGAAGTCCATGCCTGGTGGTGCCATTCTATTTACATTAATTTTACTTAGTTTTAAACATCAATGTACTTCGGATTACCTTATTTACTTTACACATACAAATTTGTATTCCTTCACATAAGATTAAAAACCAAATTAAACCAAAATATGAATGAAATAAAAAGAGATGCATAACAACAATATATATGTATTAAATAAGTGGAACATAAATTATTTGGCTCTCATGCCTACTTCTAAGAAGTTCTAGAGCATTAAATTGAAGTTAATATGTGTTAGTCTTTTAATTTGGTTCTAAGTTATTAGGTATTTTATAAGGGCATGTTTGAAAATCACCTACTTATGTGAAAAAGTTCCAAGCTGCTTTTTAGCACTAAGGGATGGTAAACCCCAAGTTAATGCATAGTCCTTGGCTTAGGCATGGCCCCACAAAAGGGACCCTACCAAGGCCACAAGAATTGTAAGAATGCCCATGATTTCTTGTGAAGCAATCCACCTTTTCAATATATTCCTTCGAAGTTTTTTTCAATTTTCTCTTTGCACAGTTTGCTAGATCATATGAGAGCCCCACATAACTACTTGCTAACTTTTTGTATTAGCTCTCCAAGTATAAAGCCCACAATAGTGAAAGGACAAGCAATGAAACAACAATGTAAAAATACAGCTTATCTTGCCTCAAAGCTTGTACCATGGTTGATTGTTGCACTGTTTTATCTTCTGACAAATTGTCTTCCTTTTTACTAAGGAAATTTATTTTTGTTACATTTTCATGTATTTTCATTTACATGTTTTCTAAATGACATGTTTGAATCAATTGCAACTCATTACATGTATCCATCTGCTTTTACATGGAAATCAGACTTTTGTTTTCATGAGTAACAATTTGAACAAGTATTATTCTCATTCCATCATTTGGTGCCAACTAGATTGACATTTTGATCGGGCTTTTGACCTTCAAAATCTTTTATACTTAATTTTTCAAAGTTAATCAAACACAGCATTTAAAGGTCTTGTTAAAGACTTGGCAAGTAAGCCAACAAGTGACCTATTATCAAAGACTCACTAAAAATGTCAAGGTCATGCAAGAGACATTTTGTTGAACATAGTGAGCATGTAGATTGTTGGAATGCATGTTCACGCCTAGTATGCTATGGTTTAATTCTTGGACGCCAGGTGTTGGATTTATAACACAACACAGAAAAGATAAAGACAATGTTTATTGCTGTAAAATTTATATTTATTCATGAATCAACATCTATTATATACTCTTGCAAGAGTCATCACTAAAACTAAAGGTCATGCCTATATCAGCTAAAGGTCACAACCTTATATGTGAATGGTTACAATTAGTGTATTAATATGTTAGTATACTATATAGTTGTAACACTCCCACTGGTACGTTAGTGTCTCATCTAATATTTTTTCATCCAATTTGAATGAAACTTTTTTTCATCAAGTTTAGGGTTTACAACTCTTGTCTTCTATGTGTGAAACATTCATTTTCTTCTTTTCTTTGAAACTCTTTTCTACACTACTCTCTTTGCTCTTTGAAATCTAAGTAGAAAATTAACACACGAAGTTTGTGGAGCACTTGCTGCAAATCATGCATTATTGTAATCATTATTTTGGAGCTCATTACTAAATGTTCAAAAATCATCAGTTCAGGTTAGTGCCTTCTTTTAAGTATTTTTCTAAATTTTCTTTGAGAACTTGATTCTTCTTTGTGATCTTGTCTTGAAGATACATGATGATGTGTTATAGGTCCAACATTCATGTGTGGATGAATGTCAAATACATGATGTGGTATATATCTTTTTCCCACTCCAAGATTCAGCCATTGGTGTAGGTTTGGTTGGTTGTGACAATGAAACACAAGTGCAATGAATGCACTTATAGGATAATCTCCCACATAAAGAAGTGGAATATCGTTCTCCATCAAATGTCATTAAAGCTTGATGTTGATAATTAGGTTTTTCCTTTGAAATTAAACACATGCCCATATTTTCTATACATTGGTAAGGTTTGTCTTTTGGTAAAGATTTAGTGAAAATATCAATGGTCATATGTGATGTAGAAACATACTTGAGTTGAATTTGTTTATCAAATTATTTTTTTCAAGTGAAATGGTATTGAGTTTCCACATGTTTACTTCTTGAATGATATTTGGGATTTTCATTTAAAGCTATTGCACTTTAACTATCACAATGGATTGTGGTTGGACTTGATTGTGAAAAAGAAAGTTCATGCAATAATTTTCAAAGCCAAACAACCTTTGTTGTGGCTTTTGCAAATGCCATGTATTCAGAGTCTATGGAAGATAATGCAATCGGCCACTGCTTTTTATTACCCTAGAAAATCATTCCACCAACAAGTAAGAAACAGTAACCAAATGTGGATTTGCAAATATCTTTATCACCTGCCCAATCAACATTTTAAAAAATCGTGTAAAATGTCACCATTTAGTGATTATTGGTACTTGATGCCCAATGTAAATGTTCCTTTGATATATCGTAGTACTCTCTTCAAATTTTGAATATGTGATAGGCTTGGATTTGTTAGATATTGTGTTAAGTTATTCACAACATAAGCATAATTTGGTTTAGAATTTACAATTACATGCATTAAGTTGCTAATAATTTGGGAATAATAGTATGGACTTGTAGTATCCTTTAATGTATTTGGGTTAGGACAATCCTCTTTATCCAAACGAACACCTAATTGCATAGGTGTGTTAAGAGGATTACAATTAAACTTGTTAAACTCTTGAATTTTTTATTTTAAGTTCTTTTCGTTAATATAAGATGGTCCATCATGCTTAATTTCTTATGTTGGCATTACCAAGTGTGTATACATGTATTTCACCTTCATTAGACATGTCAAATTCATGTTGTAAAATATCTTTAACTTGTGGAATGAGTGCAATTTTATTACTAGCAATGATACAATCATCAACATATATTATTCAAATATTGTAAAAATTTCATCCTTTTCCCTTTTGATGAAAATGTTTGCATCAAATTATAACCATGTAAAGCCTTGAAGGGTAAAAACACAGTTAAAAGAGCCACTAAGGGGTGTGGACAATGCTTAAAATTGTATTATTTAATTTTTGAAAAATCATAAGTGAAGCACAACAATTTGGATTGTCAAATTTCCTTTGGAGTAGGTTCTATTAATTGCAAAGTTTCAATGATCAAAGATTGAGAAAAATTGATGATGTTTGAAGATTCATTTTACATGTTTAAAGCACTCAAAACTTATGTGTGGACAGTTTTTTTTTCAAATGTCCTTTTTCCATATTAATTGTGAACCATTTCTTTTTAAAACTAGAGAGGATCTTCATAATGATCATTGAAAGCACAACATAATTTGAAATTGGTGCAATTCATGTTTTCAACACATTTTGGTGTTTTTGGTTCAAAAGTGTTTTTAGCCTTGAAAATTATGAATTTTGAGAATGTGTCTTGAACAGAAGTTTTTTCATTTTTAGATGATAAAACATGGATGCATAATATATATGATATAGTATCAAAATGTAGCCAAAATTTATTTTTATCTAACACATAGTTGTAAACTAGGTATGAAAAATGCAGTATTAGGAATGCCACATGTCCAATGCAGTCCTTTGAAAAGGACTACAACCTTGGCTCAACTAGCTCATTATACCATGTTTTCACCCTAAAGTGTCAAATAATGGTCAAGGCACTGTTACTAAGCACATGATGATTGCTTAAGTCCATAAAGGGATTTGGTAAGCTTGCATACCAATGCTAGATTTGTAGGTGTTAGCATTCCTTCAAGAATGTTCATGTAATTTTTTTCATCCAAGTAACCATTTTAAAATGTTGTTTTCACATCTAGTTGATGCATCTATAGATTGTGTCGTGTGGCTAGTGCAATAAGCATTTTTATGGAGTTTAATTTGACCACAAGAAAAAAGGTCTTTGTGTAATCAACTCTTTACACTTGTGAAAAGTGCCTTGCCACCAACCTAGCTTTATATTTATCAATTGTTCTATTAGCGTTAATTTTGATCTTGAAAACCCATTTCGAATTAATGGGGTTTCTATTAGAAGGAAGGGGTGTGAGGTTTCAAGTGTTGTTCTTATGTAAAGACTATAATTCAATATTGATGACAACTTGCCATTCATTAGCATCAAATCTTTCTAAGGTTTTTTTTATTGTGTGCACTTAGGCTTTAAAAATATATTTGATAAATTAACTTGATGTTTCTTGTTGTAAATTTTTTTGGTTTGGGATTTTCCTTCTATGGATTCTATTAACCTTTTTATAGGTGGAGTGATTTTCTCAGGAAGAAAAACTTGTTGGAACACTTTGTCGTAGATGAAATTTTTCATGTGTTATTATGTGTGAAGTGACATCCTTTTGAAGCAAGTTTTTTATATCATTAGAAGTTAATGAAAATTGTGAGAAATCTTCAATAATGTCCTTATGAAAGAATTGACCTTGTTGGGGTACTCCCAAACTTGTGGAACTAATTATTGACCTTGAATTTGTAGAATTTTGCAATTGGAAATGTAGGCTATTCATGCAGAGGTGGCTACCCATTTGAAGCATTTTGACTTGGAGATGTTGGTTGCCCTTGTATGGTGGGGTTTTTGTTGAAAACATTAGACTAAAGCAAAGTTTCATTTTCTTTTTGAATCGTCTTTTATAAGTATTGGTCTTCATGATGAAATGTTGCAAAACTTTCATGGGTGAAAACACAGTAAAAAAAACTAGGGGCACCAAGGTAAAATTCCTTTTCCAAAGATTGCATATGACACATGTCATTTTGTGTTGGTTTATAACTTTAAAATTTGTATTTTGGGTTCCCCTTTTTACAATACATATTAAATATAAATACATTTTGACTAAATTTTAATTTTATATCATGTATATTATGCATTCATGCTTTCAATCACATAAACATGAACATTTTTTTTGTTAAAGGCACATTTTCAAAATCCATAATTTTTAGGGTCAAAAGCATTTTTCGAACCAAATGTGTTTAAATTAGTTATAAAAAAAAAATCATTGGTTCAAGTCATTTTGCCATTTTAATCATCAATGTTAAAATCCTCTCCAATTTTTAGAAGAAATGGTGTACATTTGGTAGAAAAAAAAATGTTTCAAAAAAACAAAAATTGTCCACTTTCGAAGTTTGAGTGATTTGAACATGTAAAAACATTTTTTATTTGTGTCAAACTTTGCACATGTAAACTTTCCAATTAATGAAAAATATTCCAAAAAAATTATGACAATCCAAACTATTATGTTTCACTTGTGATTTTTCAAACATATAAAAATATAATTTTAGGGAGTGTCCACTCACTTGGGTGGGTGAAAGCATGAATAGGGGGACTATTTGGACTGTCACATTTGTAATTATTTTGGATTACATACAAATGTAAAATTTAAAGTCATATTCAAAAATAACATTGTCAATTTTTGAATTATTCATGTTGTCATAGACTTTAATGGGAATCATCATAAAAAATTTGGATGAATTTTAAGAAGATTATGGACTTTTGAAATGACAACACTACGTTTGTCACACAAAGAAAATGAAAAATGTGGACTCAAAAAATATGTCAAAGTAGTGTCAAAATAAAAATTAAAAAATAAAGCATCATCAAATGAAAAATTTATCAATGAAGTGCATTGAAACTTTTCTAATATATATATTTTTTATTTTTAATATTTTAAATGATGTGATTGTTATAAGTTTTATCCTTGAAAGTCCATTTCACATTATTTTAAAAAACATTTTGCATGAATTTATCAATCACATGTTTAGGGATATTCATAATTTGGTTTATCAATATTTATGATTAAAAGCATAAGGGATGATTGTAAGATTTATGGTTTGATAATTGTTAAAATTGCAAAAACAATTTTCAATGTTAGATTACAGATTTTCAAATGCCACTTTTGAGACACTTAACCATGATTTTGCCCAAGTGGCTCCTTTGATTATGTTTTTACCCTTGTTGAAGATTACATCCCGAAATATGACTATTTTTCTATCATGAATGTACATAAGACGATAAGCCTTAAACTTTTCATTATACCCAAAAAAAATACATTCATGAGAATGTGAATCCAATTTGTGTTTCTTCTCCTTGTGAATAAAAACATGTGTTTTACACCCAAAGACTCTAATGTTAAATAGATTTGGTTGTCTTCCAAACCATAGTTCATAAAAAGTTTTATTTGTAGTCACAATTTTTTTTGGACTTCAATTTTACAAGTAATTGGTTGTTAACAATGCTTCTCCCCAAAACACCTTAGGTAATTTAACATATGACAACATAGTTAAAACAACATTTATGAGAAATCTATTTTTGTGTTCTGACACACCGTTCTCTTGAGGTGTACATGCAGTTGTAAAACCTCTTTTTATGTCTTCCTTTTGACAAAAGTCATTCAACTCATCATATTTATATTCACCTCCATGATCAAATCTTGATATCTTAATTTGTTGATTGGTTTGTTTCTCTACAAAATTCTTGTAGTGGAAAAATTTATCACTTGTTTTAGATTTATGCCTCATTATATATATATATATATATATATAGAAAACTCATTGATAAATGTGATGAAATAAATGCATCCTAAATGTGTTCCTATTTGTAACAGACCACAAATGTCAAAATGTACAATTCCAAGAAGTTTTGTAATTCAACGAACTCCCTCTTTAGGAAATTTCTTTTTATGTTGTTTGCTTTGTATGCAAGATGTACATAAACAAATTTCTTTGTCATAAAATGTTTCAATGCTAGTTGACATAAACTGTATTTGATGTAGTCTTTTTTTATTTATGTGGCCTAGTCTTTTATGCAATACATTAGCTGTGTTATCATGTGTAATGGTAAGGCTAGATATTACACTTGGGTTAGCCTTGGTTGTAGCACCCAACTTATATAAATTAGATACTAATTTTCACATTGCAATCACTTTTCCTTGTTGATTTGTCAATGTACAAATGCCTAATTTAATGTGTATTTCTCCACCAACCTTTTCAAATTGCTTGGTTTAAAAAATATATATTTTTATTAATCCAAGGACATAAAAAAACATCTATCCCACTTATTAATGTGATTGCGACATCTCCTTGTCCTTGAATTTTATGTGAAGAATTATCACCAAGATAAATTAGTTGATGATTGTTATAGATTTTATAATTTGTGAAGGATTCCTTTTCAAAATGCATATGTTGTGTAGCCCCAATATCTATATACCAAGTATGATCCAACTCTTCCTTTACTATTAATGTAGCCACATAAAACCTATGTTCTTTTGTAACAATGTTAGATTGATTGTTACGGTTATTACTAGCCTCAACTGCTCATATGGTTTTACAGTCTTTTATCATGTGTCCTAACTTCTTAAAGTTCTTACAATATAAGCATTTTTTGTTAAAGAAATGTTTCTTCATATCAAAGGTTTTAGAACTATTTTTTCCTTTTGATTGGAAGAACTTTCTTGGATTCCTATTAAAGCTAGGCCTCTTGAACATTATAATTAAGACCCCTTTTTCCTATATATAATGCTGATGTGTTATTTGAAATTAGACTTAGATTTTTCATAAATGTTTATTCTTGTATTAAATTTATAATTAAATATAGTAATGTTAATTTTGGTTGTCTTCTTAAAAAACTTATAAACATTCTATAACTAGGAGGCATACTCCTCATTAGGACAAGTATAACTTCAACATCGAGTACTATTGTACTGACTACTAATAGTTGTTCTAAATGAATTTTGTTACACCATCACTTTCTCACATCTTTAATGTATGCAACTTATCCTTAGATACATTTTGGTCATTAAATCTTGAGACTCAAATAGTTTTACTAATTCTACCCATGTTAAAGCCAACATTTGGCATGATTGAATATGTGAGATTACGCTATTGTCAAAGCAATTGTTAATAATTGTTAAAGCCAATGCATCTTTATCCTCCCATGCATTAATGCTTCTTGCTCCTGTGGCAAATAAAAGAGGAGTTCCAACAATTATTTATGTTGTTGTACGTGCAGTTAATTTACCTTCTTATTAACAACCATAACTTTTCAACCTTGAAAATAAGTGTAAGATTATGTTTCCAGATGTTAAAGTAAAATCTATTAAACTTTGAAATGTGATTTGTATCTATCTTTGTTGTCATTTTGAGAAAATTTGTTATCACATTTTGAAACTTGAATTATTTCTTCTTAGAGCTTTCTACCCTTTAAATTTCATGCTATGAACTAATTAAGGATTTTTTTAAAATATTATTCTTTTTCCTCACAAGTGTTTTAAGTATAATACTTGACACATAATGAAGAAAAAAGATTAAAAGAAATCAAGAAACTCTAATACCATGTTGGATTTATCATAGCATACAATTCAAAGAGAAAGATAATGCTTATTGTTATAAAGTGTATATCTATTAATGAATCAACCTCTATTATATACTCTTGCAATAGTCATCATTAAAGCTAAAGGTCGAGTCTATATTTGCTAAAGGTCACAATTTTACATGTGAAAGGTTACAGCTAGTGTATTATAATTATTATACTATATAGTTTCAACACTAGGTTTCCAAATATTTTGGCATGTTCAACAACTTCTTGGTTGGGGATTGGCATTCCGAATCATGCCAAAGTACATTTCAAAATGTCCAATTGGTTCCCAACTAAATCCCATAATCCCAATGTGAATCTAATTGGACTTGGAAAAGGCATTTTGTTGTTAGTTATGTTTGTAGCTTGCTTGTTTTAGCCCAGACAATTAGTTAAATTTTGAACATGCTTTGTGAGGCTAATTTTATCATAAAACCCAAAGAAAAATAATTGACTAGTTATGCAAAAGAGAAACTAAAGTGGTCATGAGGCTTGGCAAATTACATACTAACCAATTTTTTTGAAAATTCTTATTTTGACCTCCAATTTCTTTTGTTACATTTTCCTTCCCACCTCCTCATTCTTCCTATCCCTCTCCTTTTCTCCTTTTTTACATTGTACTTAAATTGATATGGTAATGTGACCAAGTGGTTAGATCATTTGTTGCATGAAAACCTACCTCAAATGAATAACCGAGTGTTTTATATTGATTGGTTGAAGAAAATAAATAGGATTAATTCCAGATTGTTGATTTTATTTTTCAAAAAATGGTGAATGTTAATTGCAACATAGATTCCCAACATACACATTGCATAAAATATAAACATGGAATTCACCATACCAATATCTAAAACAAATTGAAAGTAATCACATTTGGGGATTAATGAATTGTTATGAATGTTAGAAAAATGATTATGTTTTTTGCAGTATCTAAATAAAATGTTATCTGTAATGTATTATAAAATTTTGGAAGGTTATAGAAGGTTGGTGGTTGAAGGTTATAAAAAGGTTCTAAAATGTAAATGGTTACTAGGTTTTATAGTTTTTAAAACCTTCTATAAGGGTTGTGTGGTCAAATATATGTGTAAAAGTTAATACCCAAGTTTCACTAAAGCAAGTTGTGTAAGGTTCTATGAGTGAGTCCAATGTCAAACACCTTGTTTTTTTATCTCATTCTTGAATGTAAAGTTGATTTCTTTATTGAGTTTAATTCTATGTGCAACATGCACTTAACACTACAAGACCAAAGCCTTACCATAATAATAAAATGGATTCGAAAATAATAGTAGCTCAACCCCACATAGTCTAACCCCATCATTGCATTGCATGCATTCCACCACTAGATGCATGGTACTCATTTTGCACATGCCCTAAAAAATCATTTCCTTAGTAAAACTTTCACTTGTTCTCATGGATAATTTTAAGAGATTATGCAAATGTGGATTTCATCTATGAAAGGCCACAACAAAAAAGGGGAGAAAGGCCACACCTTCCCTTTCTATAAATAATTTTGTCATAATAGGTTTTGGTTGGCAATTGACATTTCATGCAAATTTTATAGACACTAAAATAGATGACAAATTTTGTCTCCTCTCAAAGTCGAATCTCCACAAGTGTTCCTTCAAAGCAAAAGGACCAATGTGCTACACTAATGTAATGGTGTGGGTCTAAAATCATTGTGGTTTTGTATCAATGTGGAAGTAAAATTTTCCTGAATTTATTAAACAAAAGTGATTGAGTATATTTACATGAAAGTATGTTCCAAAATTGTTATGGTTTTTAAAATCTTGGTAACATAAAGTCTTTGTTGAAGTTTTATTCAAAACAAAAAGAACATGTTATACCCATATGAAGGTATGTTCCAAAATCATCATGATACATGCTAAACCATGAAATCTCAAATCTTTATCATTGGTTTAACTTAGTTTTAATGCCTAACAATTTTTTAAAATTGAAATATCTAAAAGTATTATTTAGCTAGCATGGTGTAAAATGCCAAGACAAGTAGCTAATTTATATGGTCACTTTATAAACAATTGTGGGTTTAATTCATCACTAGTAGTCCATATTGGACATTATTTCATATATCTAACCCAATTATAAAAGAGGTCACTTTAATAAATTTAAAATCATATTATGGATCAAATATTTGGGGAAGGGGGGCAATTACAAATAAATTGTCGCCCTAAATTGGCAATTACACAATAGTCATCCCCAAATTGGGGGTTGTGATCTTATAAAAACTTTGCCATTACGTTACACTTATTTGATAAACTAATTTTTTTTTCCCCTAATAAAATAGAAGCATATTTTATTGAAATTTTGTAGAATGAATAACATGAATTAAAAAAAGGAAATGATACCACCACCAACTTCATGTTAGTTTATCATGTTTCAATTGGAAGCCCAATTATTTGCACCATGGGGCAAGATATCATGGACATGTATTGAGGCCATACCCCCCTCAATGGAATGATTAATAATTTTTTTTGGATTTTTTCAATGGTAAGCCCATTGGTTGGAGTAATGAAAAACCAATTTCAACCAAAGTGGAGGCCTAAATTAGTTAGCAAACCTTCAAAATTCCTTTTAAATGAACTATTTAAAACAACCACATGAAATAAAAATTGACGATGTTAATGATGTGTTTTGGATGGTTGTCCAAAACTTGAGATGAAAAACTATCAACTTTTCCATCAACCCCACCTCCAACAAGTGGGAGCAAAAGATTACCCATCAAACATTATCCATGTTGGATCTAGACTGTCATTGTGTAAAATTCATTTCTTCTTAGGATTTTGAATTAAATTGTGTTTTAACAAAACCATTTAAAAATATCAAATCATTTTCTCCTCATAATATAGAACTACAATTTTATATGGACACTTCAATTTTTAATGTAAAATGGATTTCAAAAAAAAATTTATCTTAAAAGCAATCATGGTATCATGAAAATATATAAGGTTTGATTATTAATTTCAACAATAATAAGACAAACACAATTTCATTCAAAACAAGTTTGGTGAAATGAGATCCCATTTTTATTAGGCTTAAGGATAAATGAAGATAAACAAATGTTCAAAATCAAAGTCAAACAATGTTCCTTTATGGAGGACAAGGTTTGACAATGTTTTATGATTGATGATCCAATGCTTGAAAATTAAAGAACATGTTTCCTTATTAAGACTTATGATGAAATGATGAAATAAACTAAATTTGGCCTTGAGATGAGTGGTAGAGAATCTAGTTACACTATATTGTTGGCCTTAGAACATCTAGTTTGCCTTTAGTTCATAATGTTTGTCTTGACATTCATTGATCTATGGGTTCACAAAGACAATGGCCAAGTTTAATGAAATAAAGTTTTATTATTTACTTTACCACCTTGCATGAATTGAAGTTTACAATTTTACAACAAAATATGTTTTTTGGGGTTACAACTATTATTTATTAAAATGTGGGTGAGTTGACATGTTGCAAAGGAGTTCCAAGTGTTATAATTGAAGTTGGAGTAAACATTGTGATTTATTGGAGTTGGGTTTGAAGTTTTTTTGTTTTTCAAAACTTCAAATATTGATGAACTTCTTCAATTCTTAATGAGTGTGTGCGCATGGTGAAGAACACCATGGACCTTTGGTCCTCAAACATTACAACATCATTAAAATCTTCAAGCGTGGCCTTCTTGTAACCATGTGTTTTATAGCCTTGGCTTTAGTTCTCATAATTCAATTTCATCTTTTTGCCATTCCTTGGCTACTATTGAACCTTGTGGACAATGGTGTGTAATATCAATGGCAAATGTTTCAACATCCATAATCTCAACTTTACCATTGTTTGTATGTAAAATAATAGAACAAGTTTTGTGTTTAATGAACAAGGTATTTTTCAATTCATTCCAAACATTTGCCTAGTAAGGACATTTCACAACATCACCCAATTGAATGACAATAAAACACAAACCTTTTGATTGATTCAACTTGAACAACTCCAAAACCTTATGCAAGTTGTTTTTGACATCAATTTTAGATTTGTAGAGCAACTAGTGCTTAGACAACTCCAAAATCTCTTGGCAAACATTTTGTTTGATCCACCTTACTTAGTTTCAACAACCAATTTGACATCTTTGCACAAGAACTAGGTCAATTCTTGTTGTAATGTTCATATACTCAATCTCAAAATGTGGCATTCTTTTTTCCATTCACTAGTTTTGGATCTTGCTAGATGGGTAAAAAAGACCTTTTATTCCTACCCAAATATGGAGTCCTTGACCTTATTGTTTTTATGACCATTTGATGGGGCTATTTGATCTCTAGTCCCACATGAAACATCATAGATCTTGTTCATCATGTTGCTAAATGTTGGTCAAAGTCCTTGCAATTAGCCATATTTTTATTTTAAAATTTTCACTAGAAAGTGAGATAAAAAAATTTAAAAATTGAAAATGAAGTGATTTTGGAGCATTTCAATCACCAAATTTGAGAAAATAAAATAAAATGCACTAGTTTATATATTTATTTTTCAATGTGTGGCCATAAATATAGAAGGTTGATTAAATATTTGTACATCATATTTGGATTATACCCAGATTTGGCTAAATCTTCCTAATGAGGATGGTCATTTTCTTATATCTTCCTATGGATGATCATCATTTAAGCTACATTTAAAACTCATAAAAAAACATTGCTTGCAATCCTTCAAAAAAATATCCTACCATATTCAATATTACAATGTGGAGGTCCAAAGAAAGTTTTTTCCTTAGTCCTTAACCTTAACTCTTTTCAACGATCTTGATGCAAGGTCGGGATGTAATTGGCCTCAAATATAGCTCTTTAAAGGCCTTGGGTGAACCAACACCTACATTGGTACCATGGTAAAAACACCGATTTGTTTTAGTTTTTTTAAAAAACCATGGTAATAATCCCATCCCAAGATGACATTAGGGTTTCTAAGTCCAAATTTAACATTCCTTAGGTTAAATGTGGTCATTAAAAAACCTCATTAAAAAAGGTGAAGGTATTTGTAACTTGATGTAATTAGATTAATACTTGATGTAATTATTTAATGGTTAAGTTTGGTAATTTACTTGGTGCTTGGATTTCATAATTTAATTACGTTTAATAAATCATCACTAATAAGTCATAATTTCAATTAATGTGCATGGGTTTTAGATGATAATTCATGTAAAAAGTTTTTTTTTACATTAATGTGCATTGACTCACAAATGATAATTCATGTGAAAAAAATTTCTCACATTAATGTGCATTGACTCACAAATGATAATTCATGTGAAATTTTCTTTTCACATTAATGTGCATTGATGCATAGATAGTTCGTATGAAAAAAATTTCTCACATTAATGTGCATTGACCCATAGATGATAATTCATGTGATAAAAAAATTTCACATTTATGTGCATAGATTCACAAATGATAATTCATGTGAAAAATCTTTCCCATATTAATGTGCATGTTGAATCACATTGGAGCCACGTGATGTGTAAACTTTAGGAAATTTCTTGTTTAGTTTCCTTTTGGTTAGTATATAAATGAATGTTTGTAACTTTTGAAAAACACCTTCCTTTGAGGAGAACAAATTATATGAGTGCAAAATTTTATGAAATATAATTGTGAAGGGAATTGAAATTTTAGTCTTCAAAGGTTTTGGCATAGTTTATGATTATGTGAAATCCATAATAGGAAAATGGTGAAGCATAATAATTACACACAAAAAAAAAAGGTGAAAGGATATTTGTGTAAATAAAAACATAAATTTTCATAACTATGTAAATAAACATACATAATTTTGGTCCTATATTGCTTGTTGGTCTACATCTTTTTAATTGGGACCCAAAACTATGTTTATTGTGTTGTGAAATTTAATTTTGTTATCAAAAGTTTGGTAGAAAAGGACAAACTATCTATTTTATTTATAACGTGAAATGGAAGGTGATTTGTTCATCTTCAAATCATGGGCAAAAATGACAACATGGGTCAAGGAGGTTCAACTTATGGTAATGGAAATTATGAAAGGCAAGTTAAATTGAGTTTGGTGTATAATTGAATGCATAAAACAACATCATGAATACCATAAACATGAGTCATTTTGTTTAACCTCAAGTTTGCTTTTGGATTTTACATGTAATCCTAAGCATGAACTAAAGTTGGATTTGTGGGAATCTAAAAAGTTTTGAAAAGAAAAGTTATAGGCAAAAAAAGGAAAGAAAATGGCACATGTCAAGCCATTTGAAAAAATGTAAATAAAAGTCTACAAAGAATAGTAGGTGTTCATAAATAAGTTCATACTTGTTAAACCTTGTTGAAACCTTTAGTTTTTAATGAAAAAAAATGTTGTAGGTTTTTGAAAAAAAGAAAATAAATACATGTTTTTTTTTTAAGGCTAATGTTTTAAGTAGAACACAAATGTCAACGTTAGGAGAAGCTTTTAAATTCCTTGGCACATAGTTTCTAAAAAATAGGCAACAAACCCCATCACTAACATTAGGAGTTATTGGGCCAAGTTCACATGTTGAAAGACTTGTTGAAAGACCTTTTGAAGCACTTGAAATTATAGGTGAACCAAGAGTGTTAGTGTCATAATTACATAGATGACAGGAAAAATTTGGACCCCAACATGACATTGAACCTGCGAAGTAATGCAAAAAGTTGATCACATTAGAATAACATTTATTCATTAGGTTTAATAAGAAGGATGTAACTTTAGATTATGCTGGAACCAACAATTTGCATGTCATGTGGAGTGGAAACATCATTGATACTAATGATGGTTGTGATCTTATAAATGTTTTATTTCAATCCAAACATTTAAATAGGATAATTGTAGGGTAGAAGAAGTTTAGTCCTTTTTAGAGAGTTATACTGAGAGGATAAATAGAATTTTATTACGAATGTAATTCAAGCCATTGGGAATTTTTTTATTCGTGAAAAGAGATTTTGAAAGCTAAATGATAGTTAGTCAAAAGGAACTAATTAGTTAACTGTGTTTTTTATCTTTTAGAAAAAAAAAACTCAACATGGTTATTCAAGTTTTTAGGGGAAACAAGGGTGAAAACCCTAAAATATTTTTAAAGGAATATAAAAGAGCTTGTATTGATATTGGGCTTAGAATAATTGTAGAATGGCTTAATTTTTTTCTTGAATTTTTAGAGGGTACAACATCATATTGGTTTGAACAATTGACATAAGCATTGAGGGGATCATGAAATGACATAATTAAGGCCCTTGTGAAAGAATTTTATGTGAAGAATGTTTACCAAAACTTAATACTTGAATTGAATCAACTAAAGCAGGGGATTTTAGAGTTAATGTGAGAGTATAAGTAAAGAATAATGACATTGCATAATAAATTCCAAGGGTGTCTTAGGGCACAAAGCCATGAAGGAACTAATCTAATTTTTATTGGAATCAATGCATTAGTGTTAAATCATTTCACCATTGGTTTGTTGTTGGAGTTGTGAGAATAATTGAGATATGAATAATGACACACCCCCACACTCCTTGAAAGATTCAAATGTGAATTCTAAAGTGAAGATAACGAAAGAAGGGGTTGGGGTATGCTCTTTAACTTGTAACACTTCGAGGGTAGAGGGGCATGTTGGAGCTTGGGATGGGACTAGGACGAGTGATAAGTGGGTCAATTATTCACACAGACCTACACAGCCCAAACAACAAGTTGGTTAGTTCATGGTTAAAACATTTTTAGTGCACAGATGAGCCATGGGCATACATAGATTCACAAAATTCACCACGGCCTAAACTTGGGGGAAGCCACCACCTTCCCCCTATAGTATTATCTATAATTAGCCATGGGGTTTACATCCAAATGTCATTTTATTTCAGGACTTTCAAGTTGAAAATCCCAAAATTCCCAAATTTGGGACTATCATCAATTTGGAAGGCCATAACTTCTTATTATAACCTCCAATTGAATTGAGTTATATAGAAAAGTTATAGCCCTTGTCGAGAGCTTTCCAACAAAATGTGGCACGCCACTTGCATTCATGTATTTTAGGGCAATTTTAAACTTTTAATGGTCAGGAGTCAAATTGACACTTTGACTCATGGCCCTTCTTTTGGCTATAACTTGTGTTTTAAATATTCAAATGAGTCATACAAACCCATTTTAGACATCTAAGTCTCAAGATATTTTCAATGGTATAAGGAATTTTTTAATCTAATGAGTTTTGACCCTTAAAATTACTCTTTAAGGATTCAAAAGTTCATTAGGATTCCAATTCCCTGGGAGCCCATTTGGGAGTGTGTGGGTTCATTCCTTCACACTCTCCCACACTCCCGAGAGCATAAAATGTGACTCCCAGGCTTCACTTTCGGCTCGCACCTTTGTAAGCTTTTACTTTGGTCGTAAGCCCAAGGTTAAGGTCACGACAAACAAACAAAGACGTTTAATGAAATAGTTTAAGTCACCAAAAAGAAAGAGGACAGCATGGAGGAATTTTTGTGACCAATTATGTAATCCATGGCAAAGGCAATTCATTTTTCGATTGAACTAAAGCCGCAAAAACATCTAAAAATGAACTCTCCAATGAAATTGATTATGGAGTAGATGATAAATGAAATGAATTAATTGAATTTCCATCTACTACAACCAAGGGTTAGTAAGAGTAAAAACTTGGAGAAGAGCCTGTCAATAGTTCAATGTTACAAGTGTCGAAAGATAGGACATTATTCAAAAAAATGTCCAAACTTACCAACCTTGCCTATTAAAAAAAAATTGAATTCTTTTACTCGAAGGTTTTTTACAAAGGAAGAGGGAAAAACTCAAGTACATTTAATTGAATTGATGAATGAAAGGCGAAAAGAGGCATTGATGGGTTTGGAAAGAAGCCTCGAATTTTTTAAAGATGTGGTTGGTGTCATGGCCCAAACTAAACGACTGGTGGAAGACACTACAAACATCCTTACACAAATGTTAAAAGGTTCAAGGAAATGGTAAGGGCATTAAAAGAGAAGAAAAAAAGTTGAAAGTGCAGGGTTGGATTCCAAAACTTTCCAATTTCTAGATATTTAAATTTTTATTCAGTGGTGAAGGATGTGGGATCATAAAAGGCAAACATCACCATTGGACAATTGATAACAATGGTGCCGTTAGCTTGAAAGGAATTAAGAAAGGGGTTATCAACACTTAAAATCCCAAAAGTACCCACACCTTTGAATGCCATAATAGCTCAGTGTGAATGTGATCCAATCATTTATGTGAAATGTAGTGGATCACCATTACGCCAAGTGTCGATGGATGGAGGGGTAGGAGTTAATGTGATGACAATTCTAGCAATGAAGTACTTAGGGTTGAAAATTGATAAACTGGATTTAGTAACCCAAAAAATGGCGAACAAACAAGTTGTTAGGCCGTAAGGAATAATTAACAGTGTTGCAATCATTATAATGAAGGTTTCCACCATTGTGGATTTCCATGTGGTACTCGAAGAAAATGGGTTTACCCGATGATACTAAGAAGGCCTTGGTTAATAAAGTCACATGCAAAAAAATTATTGGGATGAAGGATACATGACCATTGGAGTTCATTCTAATCTATAAAAAGTTCCATTTATAAACTTTATGAAAAGTTCCGAAGGAACAACTAAATATGATGACGAATCAAAAACATACCAAAACTCCAGTTTTGAAGGGATTTACACAAATGATTTTAGTGAAGAAGAAATGGGGTTATATGCTTTGGAAGTAATCCCCAAGGTTGGAGCTTTATTTCAAGTAGATTAAAAAGTTTGAAAGGATAATGACTAATCAACTCCACATCTATTGATAGAAGGAGAAATCATGGAACATGTGAATAAAATTTAACTAGGATTAAACTTTCATCTTGAGGAAAAAAAACAATATGAAGGTTTATTGTGTAAGTACATGCATCTGTTTACTTTCAATTAAAAGGACCTTAGGGAAGTCACCATGGAATAACACAAAATTGAGTTATTACCAAATGCCAAACTGGTTAGGACTAAACAAGGGAGGTGGAATCCAAGATACACAACAATGGTGAAGGAGGAATTATACAAGTTATTAGAGGCAAGGTTGATTAGACTTGTGGAGACAATTGAATGAATTTATTTTATGGTATTAACATTAAAGAAAAATGGCAAGTTAAAGGGATGTGTCAACTATAAAACTTTAAACAAGGTGATTAAGAAAGACCAATACCCTTTGTCATTTTGTGAAGAAATTTTGGAAAAGGTGCAAAGCAGAAAATGTACACATTCAAAAGTGAATACAAGGGCTACCACCAAGTGAAAATTGTTCCAAAGGACCAATTGAAGACCATATTCACCACACCATGGGCAAGATTTTGTTACATAATATTGTCTTTTGGTTTGTGCAATGCTGCAAGGACATTTCCATGTTTGATGAACAAGGTTTTTGAAGCATTTTTGGGCTCTTTTAATGAGTTTTCATTGACGACTTTGGAGTTCATATTGATAGAATTTCTCATCTTGCCAAACTTAAGTTAGTTTTTCAATGCTTGGATGGTTCAAAAGTGACTTTAAGCCTTGAAAAAACCATAATTGATTTTTCAGAAAGGAAAATGGTTGGGCACATTATGTCAAAGGATGGGGTAGCCACAAATATTGATTAGCTTGATAAGATTTGAAAACTTCCTTTCTCCACCACAAAAAAATCCCTTTGAGGTTTTTTTGGGGATGGTGGGTTACTATCAAAGGTTCATACACATGTTTGTAGCTAAAACACGTCCTTTAACATGATTCTTGCAAGAGGATGCACCTACACCAATGGATTCATTTTGCTAGTAGGCGATTAATTTCAATAGAGAAAAATTATACTATGACCAAACAAGAAGGTTTTATAGTTATTTTTTCTCTTAAGAAGTTTCACCATTACTTGTTAGGTTACAAGGCCAAGATTGTGACATATCACAAGGCCTTAACCTACTTGGTCAACAAGTTCAACCCAAGTGGTCAACTTACTAGATGGTTATTATTAATGAAAGAATTTGACCTTGACATTGTCCATTGATTGAAAAAGTGGCATGGCAATGTTGATGGCCTTATAAGGGCGTATGAAAGAGTGGGTGATGTTAGAAAGGATGATGACTTTCCAGATGCAACAATAATGACCATCAATTTAAAGAAGTCAATTGAAGAATATTGAAAAATCATTTAATACTTAGATGGAATGAGGTTTCCAATTAGAGCCACAAAGGTGATGTAAACACAAATTGCACACAAGAGTCAAAATTACTTAACAGGGGACCAACTTTACTTCCAAGGAAGGGATGGTGTTTTGTGATGAGCCATTGGAAAGGGTGAAACCTCATGTCTTTTGAACGAATTTCATGATGGGTTCTGTGGAGGCCACTTTGCAGGATAAATCATAGTAAAAAAGATTTTGTAGGCAAGTTATTTATTGGCCCACCTTCTTCAAGGATGCTCATGATTATTGCAAAAGTTGTGATATATGTTAAGCTTATGCATAAAGGTCTACTATGGATGTCCTTTTGCACCCCATACCACCTTTGCGACCTTTAGAAAAATGGGGAGTTGATTAAATGGGGTCATTGCTGGTGACTAAGAAAGGGCATCAATTCATTATGCTTACCATAAACCATTTCACAAAGTTTATAAAAGTATATGCCTTGAAATCCTTGGTGAAACAAAAAGTAGCACGATTTTTATATGAACAAACTTCTACCCAATTTGGGACACCATTCGAAATTGTTTATGATAATGGTCGCTAATTTTGGAGTGAGGTTGTGGAAAACTTGTTAGCATGCCTTATAGTGAAACATAGGTTTACCACTATGTATAAGCCTAACACCAATGGTTTAGTAGAAAGGACCAATAAGACATTATGTTCCATGCTAACAAAAAAAGTTCAAGTTCATGTAAACATTTGTGATTAGGATTTCAAGATCCACCATGTTGTGTGGGTTTACAACACCACATACAAACTACGACGGGGTATTTACCTTTTTGTTTAACCTATGGGGATGGAGGATTTTTTACCCATGGAATTAAAAATAATGACTTTACGCATTACCACAACAATGAAACTTCCCTTGGATGAATCCTAACGTCATCGATTATTGCAACTTAATGAGTTTGATGAACTATAATTAAAAACACACCAATCCATTAAGGTCATGCAAGCTCAACAATTTTTTTTTTTTGATAAGAAGATGAAATAGAGGGAGTTCAAAGAAGGTGACCTTGTCATTATGTTTGACACACGACATCATAGTAGACCTTATAAAAAATTATTGCAAAAGTGGTTTGGACCCTTTGTCATAAAAAAATATTTGGAAATAATGGATCTTATGAGTTTGAAAATGTTGATGGCTCATCATATCCAAATTGTATTAATTGTGCAAATTGAAAAAGGTTTTAGATATGTGATTCCGAGGACGAAATCCATAATGAGTTTGAAAGTGATGTAATTTGATGTAATTAGATTATTACTTATGTAATTACTTAATGATTAAGTTTGACAATTTACTTGGTGTTTGGATTTTGTAATTTAATTATGTTTGGTAAGTTATTACTAATAAGTCATATTTTCCACATTAATGTGCATGTTAAATCACATTGGAGCCTGACATAGCTATGTAATAATCATACATAGTTTTGGTCCAATACCTATTTGTTGGTTTATAGTACCAATGTAGCTTCTGGCTCACCTTGGCCTTGTTTAAAGAAAATGTGGTGCAAAGGGGCATAATGAACTAGAAATCACTTATGCACCATCCATTAGATGCTTGTTATTACTTAGTTGTGAATGAATCTCAACTGAATTAATATTTAGTTTCACCTTGGTAACTAATTTTGTAAGAAATAGGTTTCATATATAAGTAGATATGTAAGAAAATAAGTAACTACTAGGTAAATAAATGGTTTAGACATAAGTAATGGTTGTTTTTATTACCTACCTACTAACAACTTACTTGCGGGTTGTTAGTAGGTAAGTAGTAAAAAAAACATCTGAATTAACCACCATGGTTAACTAGGGAATTGAAACTCAACAAAAAATTGTTTCCTAACCATTTACCATCCATCCTTCATGGTGCACTGGTGAGTGCTAGTCCACTATGGCCGATACAAAGGGTGTAGATGTTCTTACAATGGAAGGATCATTTACAAGACTAATACAATTTCTTTCAGTGGTCGGTAAAGCTCAAGGCCATGGGCTTTACCAGAATAATGGTCCATGCAAGGTGGAGCTGAGAGTGGACTCAATCTTAGTAAAGCCCATGGCCAAGGGCTTCATTGTGTGTAAAGATTCATCAAATGGGCATAAGTCCTTGCAATGACAACATTATCTAGCATTAGGTTATTAAGAAAATTTAGCCAGATCTTTAGCTATATCAAGAAGGCCAAGGAATAAAGCCCAAGCCCATGCTTAATATCATTAACAAAGTTTGACAAGTTTACATGGTCTTTAGCGTTAGAAATAATTTTAAAAGGCTAGAACTTAAAGCTCCCCAAGTAAGTAAAAAGAAGCAAATGATTGGATACTTCATTTATTTCAAAGATATAAGTATACATATTTTGATTAACAATTTATGTAACTCATTTTATCTTCTTGTGCAATGTTGGTGTAGTTGTAATTTTAGTGTTTCCTTAAGTAATATTGTAACCAAAAAAAAAAAGTCCACAAAACTTCTACTACTCTCATAAATCCATTATGTTAGAATCTCAGTACTCCTCTCTTGTCAAGTAGGCAGTATTACAACAATCCTATTATGAGGTCCCACAACTTCTAACCCTCCATCTTTGGTTGGATCCTAATGAATATGCACATATCAACCTATCCTAAGTCTGCTACAGTAATATCCCTTGATTGCTGCTGAAATAGTGGCATTCTTGTATTGTTAGTGCAAAATGTTAATAGGGTCTGGCTTGAAGTCAGAGCTCTCAATGTTCATTCGATCTGTGATGAGCTACTAATTCCCTTCTCCCCCTATTCCCTTTCTACCTGGGTCAATGAACACAAATGCTTTTGCTAGGGTTCAACATGGATCAACTTCTGGGCTCTACAAAACAACTGAACCAGGTGCACCAAGTTGGTTTATAACTACTCAAGAAGGGTTCAGATTTCTATGAAAGACAATGGATCTATGAATGCTTGTTGTAATCTTCCATCCGACTTCTCTGTCTTAATCACATTCTACCTAGTCCCAAGGATACCCACAAAGAGGTTTCTGGCTCCTACTCAGGTGTTATGAACTACCCACTGAACAATCCAAACAAGGCCTTCCCCCCCCAAACTTCTACAGATGCAGTTTCTATATGCATTTGATTCTATAGCTCAAACCACCTTTAAGCATCATCAGCCTTCAACATCAACCCTTGATTAGTCCTAATTCTACCTAGAACATAGAGCCAGCCATCTTATAGTTATTGGCGCAACGGAAGAAAGAAAACCCAGCAACTAACTATCCTGCAAGCTCTTCTCTTACCACCAAAAAGTGTCCTCATTTTGCTTGTCAACCTGCTTCTTTCTCCTTCGAATCCCATCTCTTATCCTTGTCCAACCTCCTGCTCTTCCCGCCTTTCTTGCCTCCATATATCGCGCTTGGCCATCCATCTCTAGCCGCCACCCTGTCTCACATAACACACAAGCAACAAACCTTCCAACTCATAGTCACTAACGAACAAAAGAAAAGATAAACCCTGCCGTTTGCATGAAGAAAGTTGACGGCGGGTTCATCTCCTAAACCCTAAAACGAATATAGCTTTCACACTACAAAAACCACCAAAAAAAAACTCCTGTCCGGTCACAATATAAGGTGTTGCACAGATTATAAATCATGTAGTCTGAAATGTAATTATAAATTAAAGCTAAATAAAATAATGCAAATGTCACCAAATAATTACCATAAATAATTATAAATTTAAATATAATACTTATAAAATTTTAAATATGGGATGTGGCTGTACTGGACACCTTTTTCTTAAGAGACAAAGCCCAATAAGAGCATTGTGAGAGCTAAAGTGGACAAGGGAAGTAAGGTTTGAGTCCCAGAATTACACCCCAAGAATGCCCCCAATGCAGAGGAGCAGGTCATCTCACCTGGAAATAGAGGTGGTTAGTCCCCACATCCCCCGGCCTCTCCCAACTCCCTCCCAAAACTGGGGTTGAAGAGGCACCAAAGTGGGGGTAGAAAACGCAGAGAATATGGGATATGGTGGGGCCAGGAATGTTGTGGACCTACCTTTTGTTGCTCCCTAGAGACTGGTTTGGTTTGGTTTCACGGATCATTCTCACCTCTTTGAAGATCACATTTTCCCCATCTCTCACAGGCCTCATGTTCTTCTTCCACATTTGAGGTCCAACTCCCCCTGACTTGTGTTTCCTCGAATGCAGAGTTAGTTCTCTGGTGTTCTTCCCATTTTTCTTCCTATTCTGGAATTTTTGAGAACCTTTGGAATCGGAGTTGGAATCAGGTCCATGAGATGAGAGTGTGATTGAACTTGTCGGGTTTTCATCTGTTGACTTTTTGGGATTCTCTGGGATCTTTGGGGATTGGGTTTAAGGGAAGAGGGCGGGGATGGAGGGGGATTTTGGGTTCTTGACAGATCCAGATTTCTTCTTCTTCTCAACAGTTAGTTTGATGGCTAGTTTGATGTGAAGATTCTTTGCAGCTGTAGCAGTTCATGGTGGGTTTTTGGTTTGTTTTGGCATGGTTTTAGTAAACCAGAAGTTTTATAACTAGTTTTTGACGATTGGTATTGTAAGGCTTCTGTCTTGTGGGGGGGGCAGGGTTTTGTGTTCTTTTCTGTGGTGTTGAGAGTTTGGGGCCCAAAACAAAGCTTTGGATTTTGTTTGCACTTCTTCTTGAGATCTTCAGAAGGTCGGTCAGTGTTGGGGGGTTGAAGAGCTTGATGTGAACAAGGCAGCAGTCTTAGACAACAATATAAATACTACCGTTGTTCTGTTGAGAGGTTTTGTGGGATTAGAGAGATGGAAGGAAATATCACACCAAAAGGTTCAGTATCATTTAGAGACTCAGATGTGGAGTTTCTGCAGACCCAAGCAAGGGAATGGCTGGAAGCAATGCTTGGTGAGAAGCTTGAGCAGGAGGGAAGAACCCTAGCGGAAATTCTTGCAAATGGTGCAATATTGTACAGAGTTTCACAGCTGATGAAGGAACTAATTCGAACAAAATTGGGCAACAACAAGAACAACAACAATATTGCACCATCCGACATCCTCCACTCACCAGGAAGCAGCAAGATGCTAGCATCTCCAGACATTGTAGTAAGCAAAGGCAACAAGAACAGTCAAAAGTACCTGCCATATTCCTATGTGGAAGCTTTCCTGAAGGTGAGCAAAGACATGGTAGGCTTACTGGATGTGGATTTGTTCAACCCTTCAGATGCTGTAGACATGAAGGACATTCGTAGAGTGTGTGTCTGTCTCAGGAGATTGTCAAAGAAAGCTCGAGCTCAGCAGTTGCCTGTACCTGACTTTGATAATGTAGCTCAGACCATGACAACTCCAATTCATAAGCTGGCTATGCCTACTGAGTTTGTGCATGGCCTCAAAGAGTCTCTCCAGAAATCTGCTTCCAAGTCTTATTATAATGCCTCGGACTTGATCATGAGCAAGGAGACTTCTTCTAGTATTGCAGATTTGAGGAAACCAGAAGCACAAAGCAGCTCTGTAGGCAACGGTAGTAATAATGGGTTTGAGGAAAGCGAGAAGGCTGGAGTTTCGGAGGAGGTGCTTTATGAGGAGCAGCAGTCTTCTGGGAACAGCAACAAACCGTCGTCTATACCTTCGCTTCCTGCTTTCCTTCACACTGAACAAGAGCGAACAAGAGCCGAAGAAGATGAGCCTCAAGACACCAGAGACTATTCAATTGCCCGCAAATCTTCCATTTTCCACAGGGAAGAAGAAGAGAAGCGGACAGGGGAAGAAGAAGAAGAAGAAGCCCGTCCATCGTATGCTACAACTGAGCAGCAGGGGTTTGGAAGCAGGAGCAGCAGCAGCAAGCTTCCTCGAACTACGATTACTACTTCCTCGAAGAGTGGTCAAGAAACTGCTGCGAGGGGTAAGAAAGGCGGGAAACGGAAGACGAGTCTGCCATGGTTTCCAGTCTTGGCAGGAGTGGTGGTCTTTGTGGGCACTTTCTTGGCGCTCACTTTGAGGGCCCAGAGGCAGCAGGAACATGACTACGAGGTTAAGAAAGGCGACACGCTCTCACTGATTTCCAGACGCGCTGGTAAAAGCAATTGGCAAGAGCTGGTGCACAGCAACCCGCACATCAGTAACCCTGATCTCATCTACCCTTCTGAGCGTCTCAAACTCTGATGCTGCTGCAACTGTGGCTATGAATGGACATCTTCCCAAACCTGCCAAGTCTCTTCCCAATTGCGCCAGCTCTTGCAGCATCAACCAACTCCACCATGGGTTAATCCATAGGGTAAGATGGGAACTGTGAATTTCATTTAGGGTTCAATTCTCTCTTTGAGTATATTCTATCAAGCTCAGTAAAGGTCTCACTGGGTCGATTCTCAATCGTCAACATTGAGTGTGGAACCCTTCCTAGGAGCTTGATGTGCCTGCCCACCACCACTGGGAGAAGATTTGTGCAACCACCCATCCATTGCCCCCCTCCATACAACAACAGTCACAAACTGTCCAGTTTGGAATTATAGCTTGGACAAAAGTAAAAGCTCTATGTCTTGTGCTCTGAAAGCAAATCATTGGCATGGGTGCTTTCTTCTTTGAATTTCTTCCTTTTTTCTTCATTGCTTTTGGAAAAAATGTTACAGCTAGAAACAACCTTGTACCCTTCTTGCTGTTCCGTGGTAATTTGTTGACATCCCTTGCTTGGTCAAGAAAGGATTGTCCAGAAAGTACAATTTATTGGTTTCCAGTTCAAGGTGACAAGAAGAGCACCCCACCTTTGTTTACGGACTAGTTCTGTTTTCCTGTGAGAGAGAGAGAGAGAGTGGTATTCCACCAGATCATTGGGTGGCACCCCTGTAAGCCCATGAATTCGGATTCACAATTCTTTTTGTTGATCTATTATTATTACAGGATTGCATTGTGCCTCATCATCCTAATTTGTAGAAAGAACATGGTCTTAGTTTCATGAATCTACTTCTAGGTTTGCAGGTGGTGCATCCATTTGAAGCTAGGCTGTTTGGATTGACTGTTCTGTTGTTGTATTGGAGTGTATTTCAGTGTTCAGTTCAATTGCTTTGCCTCCTCATATTTGACTGTATCAAGTGATTGGAATGTAGATAACTGCCCCAAGGAAACAAATCATAGTAATGTCTCTTCATTATGTAGTCATTTACTTGGTCATGTTTTCTGCTGATTAAAAGGTTTGCAGTTTCTCTGTTGCATTCTATGAATCCTTCAATTTGCTTGTAGTTGTGAATCAAACTTACTGTACTCAATGTGAGTACAAGCGATTGTTCACAGTTCCAAGGCCAAAGTTTCTGAAGAATGTGTTAGCTTTTTCTTAACAAAGAGCTCTTCAGTTAAAACTTCACAAAGCTATTGGTGTCTCAAGTTTTGCATCCTAGTAGTCAAGGTTTACCTTTGTGAACTTGAATGGCATCCACCAGGAAGGCTTCACCAAGCACCAGAGAGGTGATAGAAAGAGTAGGAGTTGAGCATGCATCAGGAACTGAAACTCACATTGCATTTCAATCTGATTGATACCAACAAGGCAATGTCTATGTTGGTTGCATATGTTTCTTTTCATCTGGCTTAATGAGCTATCTCATTGTAGATTGCTATGCTAGTTTTTTCCTCCTTGCCTCAAGGACCTCCCCCTAAGTATGTGCTCTCAATGCAAAAGCTGTTGGACATGGGGGGATATGATATGATTTCAGAGCAGTTTTCATCTGCCATGGATACAGATTCATTATGGACAGTAGTGTCTTCCACCATAAGTTTCGTGGTCCCCTCTCTTCCGCATTTGGTGAAGTATCAGCTGATTGCAAACTGCTATCACCTACTCACAGATTAAGGACATCCTTCCATCAGGCTACTGTGATCACAGTGACTTTTCATTAAGTTTTTTCAACTAGATGTGCTCACAGTCATCTCACAGCGCTACCATTCAAGGATTGAGCAATTGCAGGAGCTGGGAGAGCTGTGGGTCAAAGTTTGATTCATCATGCAGTGACATCTGTCCCTTCTTTTTCATGAGAACATGTGTTCCTAAAGTTCCTAACATAATTAATTTCAACCCACTTCCGGCTCTCCACTGGATAGCAACTGTCCCTGCAGCAAGAAACAAGGCCCTATGTCATTGGCTTTCCATTATGCTGCTGTGATCTCAGCAGCTGTGTGTGATAGCAGCTGAATGGAAGAGACCCTAATAAGGCCCCAACCATAAATTTTATTTCTGTAACATCAGGATCTGCTGGCAGCTGAGTAGCTTCGATTTGTTGGATGACTTGCACACACAAATTGGTATGAAAGTACCATGTTGGGAATCTGTCAATTGTGTGTGGTCAGAATCTTCCAAGTAATTTCGAAGCCATCTGATATTTGCCAGAGAAACCACTGAAATGTTCCTCAGTAAGAACAGGCCCCAAGATGGGAATTCCATAACAAATTCCAAAGTCTCATAGCCTCATTGGTCACATGTACAAAATAAATTACCGGGTCCCACGATGGGAATTCAATAACAAATCCCAAAATCTCAAAGCCTCATTGGTCGCACCTACATAAATCATAAGACCCAAGTTGATTTTGTGGCAACTTTTCCACCTCCTGTGTAAGGTCAAGAGTTGATTGCTGCTTTGTGGACAGCAAGGCAGATTACTTTTGATTGAATCCATTGAAAATTGTTGTCTTGTGAAATACTATTCCCTGCTATCATCTGAGACTCCAGGTGTGTTGCACTATTTTGCTGATGAGAACACCATATAAACCTATAGGTCCATTTGAGCAATAAAAAAAGGGCCAAAAGGTCTGACTACAGATATTGGAAGAGAGACAATGCTCTGTGGCAAGTTGTTGCAAGAACAACAACTTTCATTTCTGAAAACATGAACCTGGAAAGGCATCATGATTCACATTTCTCAACTTCACCAATGGTTTACAAACCACTGGATGCAATGGAAAAAGGATTAACAACTTGTCAGAAGGGAAGTGTGTTTGAACTTTGAACCTGGTTGTGTGAAGTAGACTTCACCAGGTGACACACTACACGTGTATACACAGAGGAAGAGTGCTATCTGGACCAGGGTTGGCATAAATTATCTTACTGTTTTCTGATATCAGGATTCAGTCCAGGTGGGGTCTTTCTGAAATTGACTACTCCATTTCACAATGCTAAGTGCGTCTCGAATGACCAGCTTTTAAATATACATTTGTGATGCGCCTATTACCAAATTGCCTGTCTGAACATATTATCCGGTTACCAATAAACTGATCAAAGATTGGCTAGTACCCATAGCTTCATCCATATGGGTTGGGTTTGCCATGCCACCTAGGATAAACTGGCCCATCACCAAACACAGGCTGGTCATAGAACACCCATGTAGTGCAGCAGCTGGCCTGTGTTAGAACACAAAAAACTTTATGGGTGAACTCTCTTTAGCCTATCACCAAATGCTTGGTTGATAACACTTTTGTTCTAAGTTGTTCATATTGGTGCAGCCATCAGATTTTAGTGCTAAGTATTAGGGATTTAGGTGGGCACATTTATAAAAGTTTTGAATAATTTTACAAAGGTCGAGTTTGGTGATGGGTCATGAGTTGAATTTCATTATGCAAAGGGGGAACATGGGGGGTACTTTTAGTGTTTGATTATGGGAAAAAGATGTACCAATTTTACAAAGACCCCAAGTTTGGTGTTGAAATGAGAGTTTGGTGATAGGCAATTGGACTAAACATTAAAATGACAAAAATGAGTTCACTGATGGGGTGTGTACATCATGTTAAATAGCACACAACTAACCATAAACAAGGATTAGGGTTTACAAGAATCCAATGGAGGAGCAACATTTGCACATTAATCAAGGAAAGGCTTCCAATTTCCTCCCAATTTTATGGACATCCCATTTTTACCAAAAATAACATGCCCAAATTCACAAGGCTATGGTGCAAATTTGGATACACAAATCATTCTTTCAAACTCACAAGAACAATTCTTTCAACCTGTCAAAGCTTCCAAGTTTTGAAAGAAATAGTCTCAAATCTTTCATCAACATTTTGAGAGCATATGGGCTAGACCATCAAAGGTCAAGCAACATAGAAACAATAGAAAGTTGTAGATCAAAAACACAAGTAGTCTTAGCAAATCAACAAAAACAAGGAAGGCATCTTAAAATCGCCAAAAAACAATCCACAAAAGATAGATCAACAAAATCCAGAGACTAGACTAGCCAAAGAAGAACTACAAGAGCATGAACATCAAAGATCCTAATGATGTCAAAGAAGAAATAGAAAACTAAAATTCAAGGGTGCATGTAAAGGGACAATTATAAAAGGTTGCAATAGATTAACTTTACAACCAAAAGTTTAGGAAGTTTCTATATTATCATTGGGTGCAAAGTTCTATATAATTTGTATATACAATATAGGTAGTCATATAAGAGAGACAAATTTCATCCAATTCTAAGAAATCGTAGTTTGTTGTACACACCTACTGCCTACATAAAAACAATAAACCATAACATAGTTTGGGATGACTTTGAATAGTTCTATGCATTGATCATTTCTTCCCAACAACTAGAGACATATTCATTTCACACATACCCTAACCTTTCATATTTTCTTAAGAGTTGGGGGCAAATTATAGAAAATTCAAATACATACCTCTTGTAGGGCCAAAGCACACACGCCTAGTGTGTTGAAGGTTGGGACCAAGGGGATCTAGATCATGATGTTGTTGAATGTGCTTCATGGGAAGCGAAGTGGATAAGAGGATTAACCAAGCCAAGACAAGGAGAATGTCCCACCATGTCATGGACAAGAACCAATAAGAAAACATAGAAGAGTTAATACATGCATTCATGTGAACACTAAAGGCAAATGAACCAACAAACCATTAAAAGAAGCCATGGATGTAGTTGAAAGTGGGACAACTTCATTGAAAAAGGCAAGTAAGAACATACATCAAGTACCTCATTGTTTGATCACTTATATGGGAAAATAAGATCTAGCAAACTTGGGTTAGGGGGTGTGCTAATGGTAGAGGAAAATTAGGGCGTGGTAGTTTGGGTTTTGGCTATGCAAGAAATTGGGCTCTCAATTAGCCTACAATAGTTAAAGATGAAAGTGGCAAAACTCATTCAAATAAGGCCAACACCTTTTTAAGGAAGAGTACCAAAGACCTCTTGATGGTACTAGTTCAAGCAAAAACACTTAAGCTCAATAATCATCAAGTTAAGGGACTAGATATTAGTTAAACACAAGGAGCAATAATTCAATCTTGCCAAAGCTTTTATTAGAACTTACAATCCTTGTACAACAAGCATATTTATGCTACAAATCACATTTAAAATTCTGATGAAATAGGCATCCAAGTAAGAAGACAATTAGGAACAAGGGTTATGGCCAAATGAGGTTCACATTAGGTGTACAACACCATACCCAAGTCCAAGCAATGGTTGACTGTTAATTGTGTTATTAATGTAATAAAAACATCACTACCAGGGTTTTACATATTCAAAAGAAATAAGATACACCATGACTAGATACAATTTTGCTACCAAAAACTTGTATGGTTATGTAATCAAAAGCATGGATGACCACCTTCCTTTCAAGGAATTTTTTTCCCCCCAAAAGGTTAATATTAGGTGGAATACCCCAAACTAATAGGCATATGTTCATCTTGGATGGGCATGGATCCCATGTCACCTTAAAGGCAATTGAATAAGCACAAAAATTTGGGTTAAATATGATCATTTTACCTTCATATACATCCCATGCACTTTAGCCTTTAGATGTGGCTTGCTTCAAACCTTTCAACTACCTAGAAAAAAAACACTTTAGAAAGGAAAGAAACACAACAATGGTTAGTAGGAATTACATTGAACCAAATCAAAATAGCCTTGACATGGTGGGTCGATAAAGCCCTAGACCAAGCACTTACAAGAAAAAATATCATATTAGGGTTCAAAGGTATAGGGTTTTGGCCACTTAACCCAAAGGCCATGGATGAAAAACTACCCCTAATATCTTGTACACATTGGTGAATCAAACTACCTAGGAAGAAATAGATGATGATTACCATTCAAATGAAAAGGATGGTGAGATGTAATGGAAAAAACATGTAGTTGGAGAAGAGCTCATCAACATAAGTTCAATAACAAAAACTACAATTCATGAATCCATAATTGATGGTCTATCTAAAAATCAACCTAGGTATATGTGAATATGCCTAGGATTTCTACAATCACTAACCATGTGTATTTGAAGACTTGGTTGAAAATTTGGAGTAGCTTTCATCAAATAAACAAACATAATTTAGAAATATAAAAAATTCAACTCAAGAGGCATTAACACATTGTTATCACAATTTGCTATCATTGCCACATCTACCTACAAGAAAGACTAATGGAAGAAAACCATTAATGGATTATTTTCAAAACCATGTTAGGGTACATTCATAGTTGGGGGACACAAAAGGAATGTCTCGCCCCAAAATCATTCTCAAGACACCACTTTGAATGACCATTACATTTATGAAATAATTTATTTGGTATATATATTTTTTTCATTAGATAGTCACAGAATTCTTGATTAAAATGGTGGTGATTTTTTGTGATTTGGATGATTAAAACATGTCCTTAAGTGTCCTAAAAGATGGCTTAGAAACCGTGTTTCACTTCATAGTTTTATCGAAAAGGACTCAACATGACTAGCAATATTTGTTCAAATTGCTCCATATTTTAACCACAAATAAAATAAAGTATATTCTATATGATGGCACAAATTTTTAGTATGATTAATTACCAAATTTTGTGGAATTAATGCTAGAATCTTGTATTTTTTCATAAAATGGATGTGTTAATAAAGATAATCAAATTAATTTTGTTAATTACAAATTTACATTCCAAAGGTATGGAAAGAAATATAAGAGATGTAGGTGCAAAATACATGACATTATTTGATGTTTTTAATAGAACTTTGGCACTCCAAATGAAAATATGTCATTTTAGAATGTCTAAATAGTCATGCATTTCTTTTTGGTTTATACTTAAACATGACATTCAAAATGCGTTCAATTGATTTGAATCATTCATTATAACATTTATTGGTTGAAAGCCTAAACATACATATCCCCCTTTCATTGTTTAACATCTCAAAACATTCATTTTGTTAAGCTTTAGTTTTAGGACTCAATACATGCGAGACAAATGGGTGTCATGGTTCCTATCGTGATACCCCAATTACGAATGAATATGATTTCAGAATAATATTTGATCCTTATGCAACAAAAAGCAATGGATGGGGAAGCAGCCAAACAAATATAAATAAATAAAAGGGAGGAAAGGCAAGAAAATTAGTCAAGAAAAACACCTAGAACATTGACTATATAGTTGAAAGATTGGTTGAAAAGGAACTTGTAAAATAGCAATGAGCCAAATTCATTCTTGTTTGGTCATCCATAGCAATTAGAGAAACAAGAGACAAATTTCATCACAATTTCAAAGAGGGTATGCAAGCTCACCCTTTTGGATATAAAGGTGTGAATCTTGGTTTGATGATGGAGGTGCAAAAATAGGCCCAACAACGAACCAATGCTTAAATGTGAGTGAAAAAAGGAGTTGCAACAACTTCATACGCATAATTAAACTTAAAAGAGTGGGGGAGGCGGGGGGTGGGGGGTTTGATGTTCAATGCTATATAATAAGAGGACAAAGAGTAGCATGGATTGGGTTAAAGATGAATAAGAGGATCAAGAGTAACATCTGCTAAAGATGAACAAGAGGATTATGAAGAGTAATAACAACTACTAAGGATGAACAATAGGATCAAGAGGAAGCATAAATGCTATTAATGATGAACAAAAGAATCAAAAGGAGTTGTTGTTGTTGAAGATGAACAAAACAATCATGTGAAGATTCTACTAAGGATGGACAAAAGGATTACTGATAGTAACAATAGCTATTGAAGATGAAAAAGGAACAATAAGAACATGAGGAGGTCACTAGCTGAAGAATAGTAGGAGTGGAACAACAAAAACATTTGGAGGGTCACCAATCAAAGAGTAACAACAATGAAGCAACAAGAATATCAAAAGGGTCACTAAATGAAGAGCACCAAGAGGTTCAAACCAAGAAGAGTTGAATTCCTTTGAAAACTTTTTTTAAAAAAAAATTGAAAAACAACAATAATATCAAAAAGGTCACCTTGAGTGAAAAACAACAAAAGGTTGAAACCAAGAATAGCCGAGTTCCCTTGAAAACTAAGAAGAACAATAGTTGAAGAACAACAAGAACAATAGGAGGGTCACCAAGTGAGGAACAACAAGAGGTCCAAACCAAGGAGGGTTGCATCCTTGAAGATTAAGAATAACAACAATTGAAGAGCATTAACATTCAAACCAATAAAGGATGCATAAGAGTAACAACTACTATTGTTGAAAAGAACAAGTTAAGGAACACCAAGAAAGGAACTTGTTGAACTCCACGAGGAGCACTAAGATCAATCAAGAACAAGACACTTCGATGAGCACTAGCATTTGCACACATAAACAACTTGGAATTAATTTAGGTTTTCAAAAGAGCTTGGAAAATGTACCCAATTGTACCTTCAAAGGAACATGCATTGAACACATTCCAAGAACATTAGAAAATGGTCCTTGAACAAGTGCCGCAAAAGCTTCATAAGAAAGAGCCATAATAATTTCTTGAGAGAGAATTCAAAGGGGAGTTTGGTCCATAAATTACCATTTTTAAATGTGAAAAACTAAGCATTGGTTACACTTACTATGGTACATGTTAATGTGACTACAACCATAATTGTTTCTAATCATGGTTGCATCTTTTTCTTTCTTGAAAGTAGTTTTGAAAGGCTTGGAGCAAGCCACATATAAGGGTTGGAGGGCATGCAATCTTATATATTAAAGTAAACATGGTGTCTGTCTGTCTGTGTGTCTTTTACTTATCTTTGACTTATTTCTTTTTCTTTGACATCATTTCGCTTTCATTACTTCTCTGGCGTAATCCCATTGGCTCCCGTTCCCTGTGGAGTGTTTTGGGGGGTGGGGGAAGGGAGAGCCCGGTGAAGCACAGGGCAGGGGGGGC
>Ga0116227_10001572_pt1 | contig 51355 bp, 61 predicted proteins | sample S1TSphgellanicum_FD_89693 | JGI IMG/M metagenome (GOLD analysis project Ga0116227, IMG submission 89693) | Host-associated microbial communities from peat moss isolated from Minnesota, USA - S1T2_Fb - Sphagnum magellanicum MG | ecosystem: Host-associated > Plants > Peat moss > Unclassified...
AAAGATGCTATTCCTTTTTGCTGTATGCAATGTATAACAGGAGGTTGAGATCCTTGAGAACAGACCACAGGCATGTCCAAGTAATCGTCAAGGTCTTGATGGCCTCCCAAGCCCACCACTCCGAGCTCCTTGGCTTTCACCTGCATCGCCAGATATCACTCAAAGGTGAGAAATACATACTACCCATAAAAGTCATATTGTGTGGAAAATCTAAATTTTCCCATTATCTTATGTGCTTAAAAAACTTGAGTGAAAAAACATGAGACTTTTTGTTGCTCAATTGCACCGGATAGAAGTTGACAAGTGCCACGTCAGGTGTAAAGACAGAGCCAAGCTGATAGACAGGAGAATGCTGCTGTGCATTGGAAGCAAGCTCTTGAGCTAAATCAAACATCCACCCCGGAAGTGGCTGGCCTCCCTCATGTGCAGCATATTGTCTTGTTTTTGAATCCCACTGACAGCCCCAAGACATCTGCAGGTCAGAAGAGAGAAACCCAAACCAAACATCAACCAGTTAGTATTACAGAAAGCATCATTCAATGCATTCTAGATACAAAGGAATGCTTGAACTCATCAAAGATCAAGCCAACTTGCTCATGAAAATCAATGAACAGACTCTACCCATGAGAGAGATGGTAAGAGTAAGTGATTGAAATCCACAGCATAAGAAGATCAGATAACAGATTTGGGCATGCTTCCAAGTTTCTACAAAATGACAGTCTGAAGGTACATATATAGATGCAACCCACCAAGCAAGAGAGTGAAACCAAACATACAGAATAGATGTGGTACTTGCCACCGCCTGCTGTAGATGGACGGTGGAATAAGTGTGCAGAACTCTGGCTTTCATGCACCAGCCTTTGTTGGATGTCTAGTGACACCCAACTCCGCAGCAGAACCATCCTGTTCAAAGCAATTGTTGATGCCCCAATTTCATGAATGTGTCTCACATGCTGTGTGCTCTTTCACAATTGAAGGTTCTTCCTCAAATTGGTGAGAAAAAGACTATGACTCTGCTGTGTTCAATGCATGGAATCATCATTGGCATCATTGCAGAGTTCTAGCACATTCAATTCAATAGTTGAAGAAATTTTTTTTCCAGCACATTCAGTTTCTACAACCATCCACAAGAAGGAAACCAAGAGAACAAGAGAAAGTTCTATTTTACCCTGACTGCAGCACGGTGACAGAAGGCTTCCTTTCTAGTGCAGCTGACATTGAGAACTTGCCAAGCATATACAGCTTCGCCTGACTCTGCTTCTGCATCTGCATGGAAAGACAAGCCACTCACAGCCATTGTAGATTACCAAAAGGAGGGCAAATCTTCAGAAACAGAAAATCTGACAAGCATGATGATGAGGCAAGTCTTTGTGGCTTTTCTTGTGAGTATAGTGATGGGATTGCAAAGCTTTCATGCTGCAAGCGTGATGATGAGGCAAAGTTTTTGTGGTTTCTTTTGTAATACATACAGTGATGAGATTGCAAAGCTTACTTGCACAAACTGCAATGCTGGTGCTACCCTCTGAATCCCATCTTGTCCTCCATCTTGTAAGACTGTTGTAGCCAATTTCCTCTCCTGGTCCCCATCCCATTCTTCTGCCAATGAGGCATGCAATCCATTTGCAGACAATTTAGAAACTTCATCCCAACTCTTGTCAATTGCTTCACACCTCTCCTCAACATTCCTTTTCCTCTGTACAAGAACTTCTTGCACACTTCGGTCGTCCTCTTGCAGCCTTACAGATCGTCGTGCCATTGCGTCTTCGTCTTCTTCCCTCCAAGCATCACTGCTTGTTAACCCTAATTCTTGGGATTGTAGATCGTGATCACCTCTGGCTTTTGAGATATGAGAAATGTTGGAGATGGGAAGTGGTGTGGGAGTATCCAGGCAGAAGTTGGCATGGTCATTTAAAAAGTAAGAAGGAAAGGAGCGATGGCAGAAAGGACAAGGCAACAACCGACTGTGGTGCTCCTCCTGCTTCTTCTTCTGCTTCTTCTGCATGGGTGCCATGGCCGCAACATGTATTCTCCTGACACTACTAGGGATGACGTTGGTCCCAAGCAAGAATCCCAGAACACAAGTCCCCTAGGAACCCCGGATTCCAAAACAACAGGAGGGTGAAGCTCTAAACCCTAAAATAAGTAATTCCTGCTCCTCCTGCTGCTGCTTCTTCTGATTCTTGTGCTTCTTCTGCTTGGGTGCCATGGCCGCAACATGTGTTCTCCTGACACTCGTAGCGATGACGTTGGTCCCAAGCAAGCGTCCCAGAACACAAAGTCCACTAACAACCCTTGATTCCAAAACAAGAGGAGGCTGAAGCTCTAAACCCTAAGGTGAAGCTCTAAACCCTAGAATTCGTAAGTGCTGATTCTTCGCGTTTCTGAAGCTGTTGTGTTCTCGTGAGAGAGCGAATTTCGGGACGGTTGTTGCAGATGGAGCGAATGCGCACTACCCAATTCCGCAATTCTTTGAGGCGGGAAAGAACGCGAGCGGTGCGGTATGCAGCACAAGAATAGCAAGCGTCAGCTGCTATTGCACCGTCCTGGTGGGTGCTTTACAGCTTCCAACAGATATCTCGCCCACCCGCAAGTCTCAAGAGTGCTTCACAGAGAATTTGTCTCTTTCTCAGGAATAGGAATGTGTCAGGGATTCTTCTATCTTGGGTGGTCGTCACCCTCCACTGGCTTCTTTCGTTGAGAATTTTCTGTTGTGGGTGGTGGGGGAATTGGAGGCGACGATCATGACATATCTGGAGGGGAAGAGACAGAAGAAAGAAGCAAATGAGGAGTCAGGAGCAGCGGCAGCCGCTGGAGAGAGAGAGAGAAGAGGAATGGAGGGATTTCCAGTGGAAGTGATAGGCAACATCTTATCACATGTTGTAAATGCCAAGGATGTGGTGAGAGCTTCAGCGACATGCCGGAAGTGGAGAGTGGCATTACGTCATCATCTCCACACTCTGCGATACAACTCCTTGGATTGTTGGCCTGCCTACAGGAACTCCAGAACAGAAGAGCTGGAAGTTCTGCTGACAGACACCATTCTGCAGACATCAGGTCTCCAAGATTTGCACATTTCTAACAAGGTCAAATTCTCTTCAGCAGCTGTGATTGCTTGGCTGTTGCATACTCGCGAATCTCTTCGTCTTCTCACCTATAAGGTGCCCACTTCCAAGCCCTATGTAAACGTGTTGGAGAGATGTGGAAGAATGAGATGTCTGGAAAGTTTGGATTTGGGAAACACAGATGTGAGACTGACAGCAGATCCCACTGCTCCACGCTTCCCATGTCTTTTATCTCTTACTCTGTCAGAGGTGAATGTGTCAGCATTGGATCTCCACTTGCTTCTCTTGGCCTGCCAGAAGCTCAAATCATTCTCTCTCCATAGTGCAGTCATTACATCATCGGATCCGGAATTGACACTCAACCTCACAAGCTCCAGTTTGAAATCATTCGTCTTGGATGACACGAGCCTTGACCACATGATCTTGGAGACTGACATCCTGGAGAATCTGCACCTGCGATATTCTACCTTCACAACTTTTCAGCTGGTGAGCAAAGGTTTCAGGTTACAGACTCTCCGAATCAACGATGTGACCATCAATCGTCAGTTGCTCATTACCAGCATTGCCACTGCAGATTTAGAAGTGTTAGAAGTGAGTAGGTCGTGCTCTAATGTTTGGGGTATGATCGATTGCCTCCTTGCGCATTCCTCCTCCAAATTGAGGAAGTTGCGGCTGTGGGGCATCCCATCTGCTAGCAGCTGTTGGGACCATCTGTACCCTGATATAGTTGCCAGTTTGTTTCCCTGCATCAATGACTTGGGTCTGAGTTACGAAGTCATGAATTTGCGTGTGTATCCTGATGAGTCGTTGACTACTAGTGTCTTTGAGAAACTTGCATACTTGGAGCTTGGATCTGATACACTTGATGACATTTTTCTTTCCTGGATGGGTGCAATCCTTGGAAGATGCCCAAATCTGAGACGCCTGGTTGTGCATGACCGCACGAATGAAGCTAAAAGCCATGGCTATTCTGCATTGAAAGGCGAGTTCATCACTAACTTTGTCAAGATTGTGCGCCAATATCCGCAAGTTGACATCAAGTTTGACAATGTGTAGTGCATTCCTTCTGGTGTAGTAGTACGCCATATTGTTGTCCACATTCTAGGGAATTCGCATTTTGATTGTTTGAAAGCAAGCAATAGCAGCTTGTGTGTACGATGTTACAACAACAGAACCTAAGCTCTTGGTATTCATGCAAAGCTTACCCTGCATTGCAGCAAACTTTCTGGCAGATTGACATTTGAATTTGACAGTGTATGATTTATTTTCAAAGGTGTGATCATTCCTGTTGTTTGCAGTCTCAGAGATTTATATTTGGATTGCTGATCTTGTGCAATTTTTAGCTGTTTTGTACTCATGATGTAAACTGTGAATGCTCAAATGTCATTTCCATGCATTGCAATACTGTTAGCATTGAAGGGAGATTTTAAGTTCTTGCATCCTTCTCCTCACCTTTCAATAGACTTCTAGATTTGGTATTCTTAAGAAAACAACTAACCAGGTTGTGGGTGTTGTTGTTACAATTTGATCTTGCTCAAAACACATTTCTGTTTCGAACATTAGTAAGTGGGCATTATTATTTGTGGTAGGTTTTTGCAATCCAAATCCAAATCCCTTCTTGATTTGATTATTGTTGACAGCATTCATTCAATACCTTTTGTAAATATCACCTTCTTTCCTCTCTCTTTTTTTTCTTTTGGGGTTTCTATGAGAGAGAAGGGATGGATGTTTTGAAAAGCTTCCATTTTCCAGTTTCTTTTGTTCCTTCTCTCTTGCCTCATAAAGTGAAGTACCCATCATTCACTTTCAGAAGCAAAAAGCCATAAAAATTGCAAAGGTTTAATGGCTCAGGGGATGTGCAGGGCATGTGGGAAGTTCAAGAGAAGGCAAAATTTGTTGTTGAAATTGTGCAAGAGTTGTTCTGAAACCACCAGTTCGAACTGTGAAATCACTCTGTGTGCAAACTGATTGTGATCTGATGTTCAAAATTGTAGCCTTGCAATCTGTGCTCATCTGTTGTGTCCAGTAGCTGCAAGGAAGGAAAGCAAGCAAGGAAAGAAGAGAAAATCATTGAGTTAGTTTGTAAGAACTTCAGTTACAGTTTCAGGGAGTATTTGGGTGTGGGTTACCAATGACCCGCTAGGCAAACTACAGGGTGCCAGCCAACAAAACTCTCTCACAGAAAGACACAAAAGGTGAATGACATTGAAGACCTTGCCTGTGTGCTTTCAAACTGATTCTTTACTCATGCTTTGGATAACACCACATTGCAACAACAACAAAGCACTGCCAGTAGGTTCAGACAAGCACACAGACTTCATATCTGAAAGCAAGCTTTCTGTAAGTGCCAGGTATTTCATTCACAAAAGTCAGCTTTGCTTGTGGTCAGTGAATGTGATCAAGAAAGCACAGATTGAATTGTGCATGTGTTTATTGATGTAAGCATTGCTTCTTCATGCACAAAACTTGTGGCCATGCTTTGGATTGTGCAACTTTTGTTTTGTGGGTCATGAAGATCATACTCTCAGCCAGTGCTTTTTTGTTTGATTGCCATGTTTGGGTATTAGGTTACGTAGTTGTGTAACCTAATATGAGGTGGTTTTGTTTCTTGCTTCTGTTTTTATTCCTTTCTGGAAGAGGTGAATGCATCTTTTTATAGGTTCTATGGAAATGGGAGATCACAGGTCTGTGCAGATCAACCCCTTGCTCATTGCACAAGAGAAACAGTCCTACAAGCTGCAGGGCCGTTTGAGTCTTCAGATTGATTATGAAGACAAGTATTGTTATTGAGACCCTAAGACCTTGAAGAAGATCAGAAGCAAACAAAGCATTTTTAGCTCAAGAGGATCTGCTCTTCGGTTCTGTATATAAGCAGCAGAGCAAGGAAAGGGAAGTTGAATCTGGTGCATGATGGCTGATGATGAGGAGGATCATCGTGATTCAGAAGCTATGATATCTGTTCCTGCAAGAGGAGTGTTGGAGCAGCGGGCTTTTGATGCACTTGAGACAGACATACAACAGGTACCTATGAGAAAGCAACATCTGAAAACCCATTTTAGCACATTATCTACCTCCTTAATTTTTCCAGTTTTTAGCATGTCATTAAATGATTCTTATCAGATTCCCTGATTATCAAGGCTCTTTGGATTGTTACAGTTTTTGACCGAGTTGCAAGAAGATAAGCATCTTGACCGGTTTCGTGCAGAGTATGAAAAGCTCCACCGTGCAGTGAAAAAAGCACATGGTAGGTATGCAGCACCAATTTGCATGCTCATGGAAGTCTCTGTTATTTTGTACTCACCAAACCTGTGTCAAAAGCCTTGTTTTTGACCTTTCTGTTGGGTTCATGTTGTGGTCCCCTTGTGCTTCTCACTGGGTTGCTGAACATTTTCCATTCATTCTGAAGACCATCAGTCCTCCATTTTTGCAGATAGTGAGAAAAGGCTGTTCAAAAGGTGCAAAGAGCTTACAAATGATATCAAGAAGAATGAGAAGAAGATGACAACAGCAATTAAAATGAATGAGGAGGATCAGAACACCATCCTGACACTCAGAGCGGAGATTGACAATTGCTGGATCATAGTCGATGACTCACAAGAAAAGGAAGCGGAAGTCAAGGAGAAAATAAAGTACATCCCTTGCGAGGCAACTGCTGCCATTATTACCCCTCTTCAACACAATGGATTTTCCACTTGGGTAGTACTCAGGTTTCTCATTGATTCTTACATTTTTTTGCAGGTTGCTGAAGGTGGAGATTGCAGGCTTGAATAGCATCATCGATTCTGGTGTCACCGAAACCATGGCTCAAGACACACAGGTTATTTTCTTTGCTAATGTACTTCTTTACCTCAGAGTGTCTTCTGAAAGTTTAAGAGATGTGTCTCCTTTTGCCACATTCTAGAGGACCATTGTCGTTGGAGCTGACAGAGGCAGAAAAATGCTGGTATTGTTTGCATGTACCTGGCAGGTGGCTGACTTGGAAAAAGAAAAAGCGAAGGTTTTGAAAGAGAAGGATATTCAACTAAATCAACTGCAGGAGCTGAGGAGGGATCGGGCTGAGTGGAGTGATAAACTACATGCAGCCGAGCAAGACAAGATCAACTTGGAGCATGACCTTGGGCTCCTGAGAGACCAGTATAACTCCAGGAAAATGGAGTGTGATCGGTAATGCTTGCAAAACCTTTTTCTTTTTGTTTTTCTAGTCTCATCTCTCATGTTATATGTGGCACTTCTTGCACAGCGGAAGCGAACCCAATGGTGTTCAGCACAAAAACACCCCTTAGTGGAATGCAGAAAGGGGAACTGCTAAAATATCTTGCAGAGAGAACAAGAAGAAGGATGCCTTGGAGAAGGAAATGAAGGATTTGAGGTTTCAGATGGAAGCACGACAAAGTGAGGTGAAAGCAAAACAGATACAGGTGGCAGAAGGCCAAGCCAAAGTTGACAAGCTTGACCAGATGCTGAAAGATCAGCGGCAGTTAACCGATCGAGCTCAAAAGGAGCTTGATCTTGTGCTCCAGAAGGTGCAATGTCTGTCCAAAGATTTTATCTTGAGAATACCTAGCTATGATTTTTGTCAATCCAATACTTCATGCATTCCATGATGTTGTTATTATCCTCCCTTTTGCGTGTGCCATGGGTTCAACCACTCATGATCATTGCAATGCCACAACAACAGGTTGATAAAGTGACTGCGGATTTGGATGAGCAAATCAAGAACAACACCACTTTGATGGCTGAAAACAGCCAGAAGCACATGGAGTTGAGACTTAAGGATGAGGAGATTGAAGCCCAAAAGCAAGAAATCATCAAAGTCAACAAGGTCAGCACTCATTTGGTTTTCTTGTGATGGAGTTGGATACACTTGTGAAAGAGAGTAAGGAAAAAATCAAGCATCAATGATCACCATGATATATATTCTCAAGAGTTTTGGAGGGTCTTGGTTTGTGGAAAACCCACTTTTAGACATCTCAAATACAACAAAGTGCAGACTATTATATTTGAATGGGTGGAAATGTTATAATGGCTGTTTAGACCCGAGAGGCGACACTCAACAAACTCAGATCATTGGAGTTTGTGCGAGAGGATCTGGAGAAGGAGAAAAATGCCCTGATAGATGACAGGATAAAGATTGAGGGTGAAATTGAAGTACAGAAGAAGCAGGCAGAACAGGCACGGAAGCGCATGGAGGAGTCAGTCCGAGAACGTGATTTGCTGAATAAGATGAAAACTCAGGTGATCTCTGGTTATATTAGTGCACTTTTCATGTGGTAACTCTATCACTACAAGGCAAGGCACCTTGTCTAAACTGGGTGCAATGGCTATGGTGCTATGGCAAGTCAGTCCAATTTAATACAACCAACTCAGTGGACCTCTGAAGTTTTCTTTTCTTTGCCCTTGGGTGATTTGCTGATGATGGGTGGTGGAGCATAGGCTGAAGATGCAACAGTGAAGCAGCAAGATCTGGTGAAGATCAACTATGTGGCAATCCACAATCTGGAGGCAGAGCTCCAAAAATATGCATATCATGCCACAAAACAAGCCAAAGTGATCACAAATTTGCAAGAACAAAGTGAGGAAAAAGCTGCACTGGTTGCAGCAAATGCAGCAAAGTATCTTAAGGTATATTGTCACTACTTATGTGACTCATCCCAGTATGGGTTGGGTTGATTTGAAGTATATACTGCAAGAATGAAAATGTTTTGGAATTAATGTTGATCAATAAACCTTCATCTGCTATTCTTGAAATGTTGGCTTCACACCTTTGATTACTGACCAAACATGAGCTTTTTTTCCAACCAGGCATGCGAAGAATTGAGGAACCAGGAGATAGAAATCATGCATCTACAGAAGCAGATTATGGAATGGGAGGCCAAGATCAAGCAACAGCAGAACCTATATGAGACTGCTCGTACTGAGCGCACAGTCAACAGTAGGAAGGTTTTGGAGTCCCAAAATGAGATTGATGAAATGAAGCGTAAGTTCAAACTTATGAATCAACTTGTTGAGCAACTGAAGGAGGAGATAAACTCCAAAGACATTGCTCTTATTAGAGAGCATTATGACCACCAAAAGGTATATACATCCAAGGTCTTGCTTGTAGTCCACCATGGAGTTTTTTGTTTACTGTCATCTCATAACATTGTCTTGTTGCCTTCCTCTGAAACTTGGTTCCGCATTCTACCCAATATATAACCTGATGAGCATTCAAAGTCAGTTGCATTTCAGCACTAAGTAGTGAGGCTTGTAACTGGGCTAGAATTGCTATCTCTTCCCAGTATTGAATTGATAACAACACCAATGTTATGCACTAGATGAATATTTGTCTCCAGGAAAATTATTTTGGCCGTTGGGGATGAAAGGGTTGCTTTAGGTGGAGAGGGAGAAAGAGGTTTTAAAAGGAGAGCTGGCAAAAGCACAGGCAAAGATCAAGCATGCAGAGACTTCAATTGCAGACCACACTGCCCATATTGAGCATCTGCAGCACATTATTGAAGAAGCAGATGCTGAGCACCTTCGCCAACAAAAAGAGCTGGAAATCATCAAAAGTGAGCGCACGGTTCTTGGTGCACAGGTGCTTATTGTCTCCCTCCTTTTTCTGTTGTTTGTGGATAAGATGCCCTCTACAGTGGTCATTCTGGTTTCAAATCTTTTATGGATATGGGCTGATGTATTCTGGAGTTCGCAGTTTTTCACAGCATGCTGGGCTGATGAGTTTTATCCATGGCATCTGTTGATTGGGACATGTGCAGTTGACAAAGAAGAATGATGAGTTGGTGGTGATCTATGACAAGATACGGTTACAAGAATCGACACTTGCCAAGGGGCATGTTGAGTATCGCAAACGTCTAAATGAGCTGCGCCTACTGAAGCTCAAGTTGAATGATCTCAAGCGTGAACACACCCTTCTTACAGGCAGCTGCAAAAACATGGCAATTTTGAAACGAGAAGTCCACAATCTGAGTCGAGAACTTATTCAAGAACGAACTAAGGTAAATGTTGTTGCTGCAATATGATCAAGTTAAATGCTTTACTTTAATCTGCAGACCTTTTCCAACAAATGCTGGGAAAAAATAAAATAAATAAAACAAAATAAATCCATTTGTCTAGGAGTCAGGCTTTGTTGTTTCCTATCACTAGTACTCATACCACCCAAGTGCAGGTGAAAGCGCTCACAGAGGAGCTGGAGAACCCACTCAATGTGCATCGGTGGCGCAGACTTGAGGGTACTGATCCACAAGCTTATGAGATGATCATCAAGATTCAGACCCTTCAAAAGAAACTTACTCAGAAAACGGAAGAGGTAACAAACAAGCACACACACATAACACTACATCTGTACCTTCATTCTAATCAGGCCGAGGATCAAGGAGAGATCAGCAAATATGTTGGGATAGGGCCACATTTTGCATATGTATCAATAGTAGTTAGGCTTAGCAAGGGATCCTCTGCCTGGTCTACTAAAGTCTGGAGATGAACATGGCAGGTGATTGAGAAAGACTTATTGATACAAGAGAAGGAGAAGCTTTACATTGAACTGCGCAGAATACTGGCACGACAACCAGGTCCTGATGTTGCTGAGCAGATGGCTGCTCATGGGAAGACCTTGGCTGAAAAAATTAAGCAGCTGAAAATCATGACTTCCAATCTTGCCGTGTATCAGGTCATCATTCTCTCTCTCTCTCTCTCTCTCTCTCTCTCTGTGTCTGTGTCTGTCCATCTCAATCTTTGTTTTGCTTTTCCAAACTAGTCTATTGCTGTATGGATATGGATCTGCATGGATATTGAAAACTAGCAAAGTAGAGAGTTTTGGGAGAGAGCCAAACTCTGGACATTGCTAGTTTTCAATTGATGGATGCTATAGATTTGCCTGACTGATGTTTGTTTTTGGTTCCCTTTCAATGCAGGAAGAAGTAGCTGAACATAAGAAAGAGATTGACTGGTACTCCCAGGAACTTGCAACTGTGAAGAAGAAGTACTTAAATACAAAACGGCAGGAGTTAGCTGCACAGCCTAAGGAACCTTCTCTCGCCTCTCAGAAGTCTGTTCATGTTACCCAACTTTTACCCAACCGTAAAGTTGCTGGTGGGTTTGATGCAACACATCATCCTACTTCTCAAAGCCCAATCCCTCCCACATCACCTTTGGAGTGAACTTTATTCTACACAACAGCATGCCTGAAGATTTTGTCTCTTGCAAAATGTCTAAGATTTGTTATAAGAATTCTCAAGCCCCGCAGGCTAGCTATCATGTTAGCTAATATTCACAGCAAGGGCTTGTGATGAAAAGGAGGTCCGCTGCATGCATACAAGGAATATAACTGAAGAAATAGTAGCACTGTGATACCTAACTTTGACATTACAAATACTTGTCAGCTCCAAAAAGTGGGACTAAGCAACTGGTGTCATTACTGAACAAATCTGCAAGATACTTCCAGAAGCACATTGCAATGAGAAAAAGATCTTGCATGCAGATAAAAATTGTTCTTAAATCCAGACAATTCCTGAATACCTTCACGATGCTTTCCTGCAGATGATGAATCTAACTCATAAATCAAACAGAACTCCATTGCCTCAAACTTTTTTATTGTGGACTGCCTCACTTCCAGAATGCACCTGACTTGCACAATATAGCAACATACTTTCAAGACCAGAAATTTCTCTCAATCAATGCTAATCAGTCACCAAAGCAATTAAAACTACCTCCAATCAAGTTGGTTCTACAAACCCCTGGAGGGGGGAGAATCAAGCTGCTGCATGAAAATAGAATAGCACCTTACCACTTACATGCACTTTACACGGATGAGAAGATTCTTGAAAGTTCCTTATTAAATTTGTAAACTCTCAACAAAAGAATCTTCAACACAAAGACACCCCAAAAGTGTTTACACCCCTGAGTGTTTTGTCAAACTCCAAACCCAATCCAGGTCCAAAACAGCATGTTTGAGCACCACGTAGCTCAATAGCCCACTAAAGAACTGCAAGGAACTAGTGACACATGTAAAGCTTACACATAAACCCTATTCTGTGATTGCACTAGGCGCTCCACCACTGTTGAATCCACCACCTCCTCTGCCAAAGCCTCCTCCTCCTCCTCCAGATCGAAAATCAGGGCGATAATCTCCAGGAACTCCACCTTTCTCTCCACCAAAACCACCACCACTGCTACGGTAGCCCTCTCTATCCCCGAATCGAGGCCTTTCTCCTTCTCTTGGAGGGCCACGGGGAGGTCGGTCAGATCCTGGTGCTCCCACAGGCCGACTTGGTGGCCGAGCTGACTTCTTTAGGGTTGCTGGAACAATCTCAGATGGCAGGTTCAGGTATGTCCGCAAATGCTCAATTCCATCATTTGTCAAGTACCTGAAGAGAAAAACCTACCTTGGAATTACAGCTCTTCCTCCAGCATCCAGTCAATGGCATTTGCAATATCAGAAACCAAAGAAACAAAGAAAACAAAAATACCCAGTCCCACAAACAGTCTTGTACTCCAAAACTTCCAGCCACCAATTCCAAGTGCGAGTTACTGAAACCCTAGTAAAACATGTGTTTCTCCTTCACAAGCCATAAAGCTTCTCAAGTTCAGCAGGCTGGCCACACAATTACCAAAAACCTTTAATTTGAAACAGGTAGAGAGACCTCTAGTTCACATACCTATGAAATTGGGGACAAAATCTCCACAATAGCAATTCCAAGTTAACATAACAATCAGTGCAAGTCATAACCCTCCTCATGAGAGTCACTCAGAAAATGACAGGTCTCTCTCATTCAGGAATGCCACAGAAAGTTTCTGAAACTTTCCCAGGATTCCATAAGATAAGCAAGGGAATTAGCTTGGGGGAAAAAAAAGATTAAATTAAATCCAATGTAACCTGAGCTAAAATCCGGACTGAAGAGACATATCCGCGGAAACTGATAATGAACAAAAGGTGGTAATGATTTTCTTCCCGAAGATTTTGAGCTGTAAGTGAGGTGAAGGAAAGAAATCAGGAAAATGGCTTCAGAAATCAGCAGACAGAGAGAGACAGAGACAGAGAGCACCACAAGAGAAAGAAGAAGAAAAACTGACCAATAGTAGTGGCGCCATGCGAAGCTCTCCTTCACGTACTCCTTGGACTTGAAGCTCTGCATAAGCTTGATGACCTGAAGGTTGGGCACATCGATCTCCGGGTGCTTGGGGGCATTGAAATCCTTCTTGGCATACAAAACGCCCTCCTGGAACAGATACTTGTAAACCTCCACCCTATTCTTCTTGGGGATCAGCATCCTGCCTGTCGCGAGCGAGCAACAACCAGATGTGGATGCAAACCAAGCTCTCGCTGTGTGGAGAGCTCTGGTGTAAATCGGTGCTGCTGTCGTCGACAACTCCGGCGAAGCACCAAAAGAGACGCCCATGTCGAAGAAACTTGCGTCTTATAATTTAGGGTTTCCAAGAGCAGACAGTTTCGCCGTCGACAGATTTTAGGGTTAGGGTTTGACGTCGAATGGAAACCCCCTTTGTGTGAAATTTCGCACAAATGCGTGCGAAATATTTCTAGAAAGGAAAATTCTGTGACATATTTCTTGATTTTCCACTTTTGTTTTTGGAAAAACAATCGCCAAATTTCGAAAAAGAAATTGGAAAAGTTTTTTTTTGGGGGTTGGGGGGTGGGGTTGGTGCTTCTTGCTTTTAAACTTTTTGGCTAGCTTGTTCAACTTATTGTCATTTAATGTTAAAACCCCTCTTGGGATGCTTGCATATGACACAACAACATTAGAAATTTGAAAAAGAAAACATTCACCCCAATCAATGTTTTGTTTTGGACAAATTTTGTACATAGATTTTTGCTGACAAAGGATTGGGAAATTTTGGTTTTTCTAGTATTAATTCGAATAAGTTTTGCCAATATTTGGAAAAATTTGCCAAATTTTAGATTGAACCATTTTTTCAATTTTTTAAAAAAAATAAATAAATAATTTTTTTAAAAAAAAAGCCATGAGTGATCCGAACCCAAGTTTAATTTTAAAATCAGATAAATAAATATGTAATTTCTACATTTTATTTTTCCCCAGAATAAATTTGGATCAAGACATTGCAGTCAGGGCTACGCTATTTTAGGCCTTCTCGATACTTCCCATTAATTGTGAGGAATCTGCCTTGGTAGCTGACATGGCCCGGGTATCAACCACAGCCCGGGTATTATCCATCCAAGCAGATTCGACCTAAATATGTATGTATGTATGTATGAGTGCAATTGAAAGGGCTTTCTTTCCTTCCCCACAGCTTTGGCATTTTGTGAGTAAAAACCTTCAACAATCAAGTTGTGAGGCAAATTTGCAGTATAGTAGACAATCACCATTAGTTCGATAGTGCATGTTTTACTTATTGTTCACAGATCCGGTAGTTCTGAGCATGCATCCAAAGTGAGTTATGTAGTATAAAACGTCTTCTCTCAGAAACATATTCCAGTAAAATGCAAGCCAAGCAAAACTATTACAAAGAGTGTCTACCAGAGTATCAATTTGGGCAAAACTTGTGATTGATGCATACAGACCATGATACATGGATTCATGGTGTGTAAGATTGGGTGAAATTCTCTTTATATCAAAGACATTCCACAGAGGCCAATTTCTCCTGTCAATAGTGGGCAGCATCAGGGTGCACTAGAATCAAAATCAGGTTCAGAGAAGCTCAAATCAAACTCCTTCCTGTCAATTGGACATACCAACTCTGGCGTCACTGTGGTAACATATATATATGTGTGTGTGTGTATATATATATCTCTAATAAAACTGGCTCTTTAGAATGGTCAAACTATGTGTCTCGTCTTGTCCTGCGACGAGTTGCTGCTGGTTCATCCTCTCCCTCAATCTCCCCTGCTGGCTCTTGACTATCTTCCTCGACAACAGCCTCCTCCTTAGTGGCCACTGCATCATCAGGAACCACAAGATCTTCTTTCTTGATCTCCTCCACAGACACCTGTAAACATACCACTCATAAGAAGCCTGGTCTCCAAATCACAATCTGGATCTCAAATGGGGAAGAACTCGCCAACTGATGGGTGTAGAAACTGTGCAAAGGTGTTTCTAGCAAATGCAAAAAAGTTACCATGAAGACAGGCAGTGGCACACAAATCATGAAGACACAATCACCTAACTAACAAGATTTGTGAATAAGAGGAGAGTATTGTGTAGGACTTACTACAGGTGGGGATTTCTTTTTCCCGAAAAGGAGGCTGTAGAGCAAGGTAAGTAAGATAATTGGAATGGTTGCTAGAATGCTAAATGTCACCGTTGTATTCTTCTCACCCTTTGCAAGCAACTCCTGCAAAAGAGCCCATCCAAAAAATTATCAGCCAGCAATCTCAACACACACAACTACATTCAGACTCCACAATGCTGCTGTACAAGAGAACATGATGTCTGCAACTGAAGTCTGCAAGATCGATGGAAAATGTACTTACATCTATTTGTGACTTGTAATTGGCAAGGAATGGTAAATCCGCAATCTTGTACAAAACCTCAAACACCTTTGCCTGAGAGACACCAAAAATAGCACCCTCAGTCATGTTAGTGGAGAGACCTAAAATTCAGTCAGATCCAGACTGGTCTACTGGATTGGAAGCCCAACACTGCAAGACCAGGGCTGTATGTGAAATGCTTGTAAAATCACAAAAGTTAAATGCTAGACTCAGAAATGATTTGTGCACAAATCACAAGTTCAGAAGTTATCATCTTCCAACATACCTTGATGCCATCCAAAGCTGACAGCTTTCCTGGGTCATCCAACTTGACTTCTGCTGCCTCTTTCTCCTTCTCTGCATCAAACTTTGGTTTCCAAGTTTTCTCTCTGTATTCTGTGGCCGCAGCTTCATCATGAGACACCAAGACATTATCAAACAAAATGCCATCCTGCATTGTCCAGATCTCAATGCCGATGGCAGCAATAGGCTCAAGGTTGGGCTTCTCCAGTTCAAAGTACTCAGGGTTAGGGATCTGCTGGGGTGCCCAGATGCCCTGGTATTCTGGGTTGTCAATCAACGGAGCCCTCCATTTGCCCTTGTAAGCTGGGTTCTTCTTAGTTGGACGTGTCCATTCACCACAACCAGGTGCCTCCTCACATTTGGGGTTGCTGATCTTGGGTGGCTCCCATTCTCCATCTTCTTCATCATCCCAATCCTCAGGCTTGACTGCATCTAAGTCATCAACTTCATCTGGCTCATCATCCAGCCAGCCCTGCAAGTTCAGCAACACATGTGAGTTGGGGCGGGTGCTGCCACCAGATAGGATGGGCATGAGACATTTGGAAAACACAACCATGGGACTGCAGAGGAAACTCCACAATGCTTTGAAGGTAGCATTAGTATGAGTGAACTGACATTGCACAACCTCATGATTATCCCCAACCAAGTGTCAAAGATTCAGAAATATGCATATCGACAATAGGCGGATATCTATATGCAAAAACAGCACATTGTAACCAAACCCTTGCAGCTCAGATTTTCCAGACCTTGCCACACAAAGTGCCGGAACTCATCAAGGATTGCTTATTGCAATTTGCAGAGAGTATCAGTTAAACCACTGTAACAATGGACTTTGGAGAAAACATGTCCAGAACTCTACCAGCAGACCACCAAAAAAACAAGAATGTACATGTAATAGACTACAGGGAAACCCTAAAATACCACTTTGAAGGTAACCACTATGTCAGTCCCAACCAAGATAAAACAAACATGACTCTCCTCATATGTCAACTTGAGGATTGCACATTTACCTCTGGCTTCTCAGCATCCTCATCTTCAATCTCTTTGGGTGCTTCCTCATCCCAGTCATCAGGCTTCGAAGCTTCAGGATCTGGAATCTTGGCCCGATCATCCCAATCTTCAGGTTTCTTGTCCTCAGGATCTGGAATTGTTTCTGGAGGAACTACTGTAGGGTCAAAGTCATTGGAAAGTAAATTCGCTGTCTTTTTCTCCTCACCATCAATCAAAATCTTAAGAGTGTGATCAGGATAGATGACTGCAGTGTAGACGTGGGAGAGCTTATCATTGATTATCATGGGAGGGTTTGTGAGGTGATGCTCCACATATTTTCCAGTTTTAGGGTTTTTGTGGCGGAAAATGAAGTGCACTTTGTTAGTAGACCCACACTTGTCTGGCCCAAACATGATAGAATATGGGGATTCATTATTGAAATCACTTGGTGTCCAGCCTGCTGCCTGTAATGGTCAAGTCACATGATCAGCATCAGCATTGTGTTCCGATGCCTTCTGGCTTGAGCAAAATGAAAAATCAAAGGGATATTGCAACTGGCAATGCAACCTTATAGATACAGAAACATTAAATATTGCATATTTGACAGGTCCAAAATACCATCATTACAGCACTACAGATTTCATTGCTGCGATTGCTTCACAACCTACGCAGTCAGCAACATGCATCATTACTCTGGTTTGATTTTCAAATGCCAGCACAGTGGCAACCTACCTGTGGCAGAAGGTACTTCAAGTAAGCACCACCACATTCTAGTCCTTTCTGTAAACGCAGATCATACTGAAGCACCACAGTGTTATCTGTGGGATTAACCTCCTCGGGTAGATCAACAGCAATACCATACTTCTTTGCTGGCTGACTTACTAATAAGCCATAATCCTCGTGACCCTCACTCTTTTCATACTTCCATTTGCCTGTTCCAGACCAGGACAAGACAAAAACGTCAATTGCAGACTCATCAACCCCAAACCCATTTCCAGTTAAAACCTCAGATAGAGGCACTCTCCAAAAAGAGAAACAGTTAGAAATTTTGCAGAAAACCAAGAGTAGAGACCATGCACACAGTTGAGGAACAAAAAAGAAAAACGAGGAGTACACCTACAACTTGAAAGAAACGAGACATAGATTTCAAAAATCATTACTGCTGTACACTCTTCTTAAGGCTTAGCACCTAAAATCATGGGTTAACAAGGTTCTCAGTATGTTACCTCCATAGTCACTACTCTGAGAGACAATCCAGCGACCATCCCAGTTCTCATCAAAGGAGTCATAAAATATCTGAGAAAAAACACAATAAAATCACCACCTCAGTAGCAGAGGATTACCCAGAAAACTATCCAAAAAACAAATGCAATTCACTATCAACATGTTCTCCGACACATAACTAGTGCACGACTTTGGTTGCCCAGTTCTTCCTATCACAACAAAGAACACAAGAACTGGCCCAAGAAAGAGAAGCACAGTTGCACCTTGCCATTCAAATAGAGAAGGCAAAGATGTCCTTCGGATGTCAGACCTTGCCGTGAGTACTACTATTACCACGAGGCCTTAAAACATTCAACTTCAGCCTAATGAGGACATAAAAAGAACGGTTCTTCAAACGGTTCAAGCATGCCAAAAACTTCGCTACCAAACTTGCACAATAACTGGAGTCCAGAACAGATCTTCGAAGTCACTGAGAACCGATACGATAAAAGACTGAGATAACAAGCTCGAGAAGAAGTTCTGCCAAGCTACAGAGCTTAAGCTCGGGACAAAAGACCGGAAGTCTAAGGAAAATTCCGGGCTACGCTTTCTTGACATTCTCACAACAAAACCACAGATCAACTACCTACTAAAGAATACTCACATCACAGCAAACAGATTCCGAAGTCAGCCACATCTCTCTCAAACCTCAAACCCTACATTACAGCGGAGGACCGCTTGGGGTGGAGGGGAGGAGACAACCGGACAAAAAAAAAGAAAAAAAAAACACTTACAGTATCCGATGACGAGGCCACGAAGAGCACACCGCAGCAACTCAAAACAACGCCAAAGAGCAGAAGCGATCTCGCAATCGCCATCATCAGCAACCAGAGCCAAGAACAACGGGATGCAACAAACTCCCTGAACTGTGTCGATTATTCTCGAATCAAAGCCAAAAAGCCTCAGATTTTTTTTCCAAAAAAAAAGGAGGAAAAACAAAATACACACTAGATAGTGTGCATCAGAATACTGCGTATCTGTCTCCTCTCGCGAAAGAAAGAGAAAAACGAGATCTTAAACTGGCGCGAACTCTCTTCTCTTCTCTCCTCTTCGTCGGTTTTTCCGTTTCTTCTTCTTTCTGCAGCGAGAGAGTGCAGTGTGCGATCGTTGTTCTTTCCTTTTTGTTTCCTCGCGCTGCGAAGTGCAAGAGTCTCTCCCCTCTCTCTCTCTCTCTCTCTCTCTCTCTCTCCTTCCCTCCCTCCCTTCCTCCGGGTGCGCTGTTTTCACCCGGAGCCAAGGGGCTACGCGGCCAGGCGTGGCCACAACCAATGGGGAAGCGAGGTGCCTAGTCAGACGGGCTCCCATTGGCTCGCTCATTCTAACTTGTGTTCTCATTGGTGAACTCGAGCCTGTGTCGTAAGTACAAGGGTGCAAGCACCCGACGGGGAAATACCGGGTCCCTTGTAGGTCAGGTGGAGGGTATGTAGGGTCACCCTGAATTGTCAAACTAGGGTACACCAAATTCGCCAACCTATGGGTACCCCAAATTCTCCCATGGTTGAAACTTGAAACCTGAAACCCTTCTTCTCCTCAGCGTTGCCAGCCCGGTGTCCGTAGGGCCTCCTCTAGGAGGTCCCCAAACCAGTGTTGGGTGGGTATCATATTTTCGATACTTGCCGGATCCGGTTCTCAAAAAATAAATTTTCAAAAAGGTTCCAGTTCTCACTTTTTAATTTTTTTTTTAAAAACTTTTTACACTGAGTAAGGGTATCAATAGTTTTGTATTAATTTTTTTTAATTTTTCATAAATTTAAAAATAATCAATTATCATTTCACGATTCTCATCATCAACCGGTTATTACTTTTTTTTCAAAAAAAACCAAAATTACAACAAAAAAATAAATTATTGATTTTATTTTATTTTTAAAATTAAAAAATCATAGTTATCTTGTAAAGTAAAGTAAGGAAAACACAGCACCCGAACCTTCAACCCTGAGTTTGGTCATACATGGGGTGAGATTCAAAAAAAAAAAACTTTAACATTAAAGGGGGGGTTGGAAACTCCCAAAAGCATTTTGTTTTTGGTAAACTGAGTTTTCATCATCTTCTTGTCTTCCCCTTTTCCTGAGCGCCTCCACTGCTGCTACATATGTTTTCACTGCTCCTACCCGTACAACTATTATAATCAGTTCGAACCTTGTGCACTAAATGCACAACTTTGTTTACTGGTTGTGCATTAAACCTTGTACATTGTATTCTGAGAACCTGACCTGGTAATGGGTTTTATCTCACCCGGGTCTCAATATATATATATATAATTTTTATTTTTTTTGGGATTCATTTCTCATTCATTTGGTTCTCACACACAAGTGAGAACCGGGGATCTGGAGCTCAGGCAGGGTATCACTGAACTTCATACTCTGAAGGTTTCAAAGAGGGATAACCAGGTGATAATCAAATGATATTCGAAGGTATTTTTTGATACTTGCGCAACACTTGCAAAAACCAGTTTTGTGTGAGTATTTATTCTTTAAAGAACCTACAAGTTTGAACATTATATATTTTATAAATGTGATAGAACTTTTGAGGGTTTTTTTTTTTTGATAAAAATAGTTGAACCTATGGATAAGGGTAATATTAGTTTTTGTCCAAATACCTTAACCCTAAGGCCAATTCCGTCATTAAATAATCCTCAAAAAAGTGAAATGAAATTTTGTGCAAATATGAAGTTGACATGTTGAAAAATCATCATAATTATCAATGGCTACATTCTGAAAAAATTCACTATTGATATGGCAATATCGTAGTACATGATGGAAAATTTTATAATCATAAATTTTTTTAATTCATTTGTTGAAAGAAAAATATTCGTTTTTGTCAATTTGGAAATTGATCCTAGGCTATGATAAAATAGTTATCGGGTATAAGGTTTATGATTTTTCTTAAAAAGGATATGGTTTCAAATGCAATTCAAATTTAGGATTATGATTTTAAATTGTTGATGTTGCTCAATTTTTTCATGATTTTTAATTTTTTTATTCAACATATAATCTAGTCGCAAGTAGAAAAATAATGTGAAAAACATATTTCGAAACAAATCATAAGTTTGTTATGTCACATTTTACCTTATTGTAAAATGGGTTGAATCATGTTGTAATTTGTAACCAACAAAAGGTATGAAAAATTACAATCTTTAATCCTACAGTTTGACTTGCATTACCTTTATAATTTTAAATTTTGCAATTTGATTTGCATCCCCCTTGTAAGTGTAAATGAATTGTTGGATTCATAACAAAAATTGTAACACATGTTTCCTCAAAAAAAGGCTTTTGGGCACAACACAATTTGAAAAACAAAGGACTTGGCATTAAAGACTAAACCCCAAACCCTAAAATTAGACATGACAAACTTGGAACCTTGAAATTGGACATGATGAACCTAAAATCCCATAAATTAAACAACCCATACTTTAAAATTAAACATTATATGCCTAAAACATTTGAATTAGAAACCCCGCACCATGAAACTAAACATGGCAAACCTAAAATCCCACAAATTGGACACCCCATACCCTAAAACAAAATAAACAAAAAAATCTAACATAGATTGAAAAAGATTGTGCATGAAATAGACCTAATGGAAACTAAGACTAATTTGGTAACTTAGTTGTTTGATAATCATTGCTAAATTAGTACAAAGACAAAACCACTCCATAGTACCTTAAGGTAGTTCAAAAATAGCAACAATAGAAGAAAAATTGGATCTCAACTTAAAATTGGACTCACACACAAAACTTTAAGCTTTTAACATTATAAAAGAAAAACTAGATCTCAATTTTAAATTGGACGCACACACACAAAGCTTTAAGGTTTCAACATTATAAAAAAATGGAACACACAACTTTATTGAATTCTAGAAACAATTATTCTTATAGCAAACTCTAAACAAGATGCATCCTTGCCATTAATGCCAAAATAATTAGAACACCAACTTACATTTAATGGAAAGTTTAATTGTTTGATAACCTCTATCACACAAATTGAAAGAAAAAGTGCATGAAACGAACCTACTAAAAACTAAGATTGGTTTGGTCACATAGTTGTTCAATAGTTGCTGCCAAATCAATTTAGAGACAAAACAACTTTGCAATACCTTGAAGCAACTCAAAAATAAGAGTAGCAAAAAAAGAACTCAGTCTATAGGGAAAAAAAAACTAAAATAAACCTAGTAGTTATTTGATAATTGTTGCCAAATCAATATACACACACATACATTGTGACAAGGGACAATAAAGCACCTTGAAGGCAATGGGAGCAATGATTATGGCACTAAGGTGCAACTAGAGAAAAAAAAAATTAGCATCTTAAAACACATGAAGAAGACAACGAGCAATGGGAAGGATGAAGGGATGATGATGGGCACCAAGAAGGATGCCAGGGATCATTGGGAAGGATAATGGAGGGCACCAAGGAGGACACCAAGGATCGCCAAGAAGGACAATGGGGGCATCAAAAAGGATGTTGGAATTTTATTTTATTTTTGTTTATTTAAATGATAGGGTCATTGTGAACCATGACAATGTTAACATGAGTGCAAGGAATGCCAAGAAAGACAACAAGAACCATAACGTGCACTAGTAAGGACACTATGGAAGATCAAAAGGAACAATAGGGACTTCAAGATGGTTGTTTAAAAAAAAAATCAAGTGACCAATAACATCCCTAGGTAGGCACAATAAGGAATGGTAAGGACAATGATGAGCATTAGGGAGAAGAATAGGAGGAAGCGCTAAAAGGGATAACAAAGCCATTGGGAAAGACACTTAATTCTTTTTTTTACAAATGATGACGAATAGAAGGAAGGATGATGGGGGCCACTACCCAAAAGGATGTCAAGGGCACATGGGGAAGGACTTCAAACATGCCAAGGATATTGACCACACCATGAAAGTTGATAGTTGCATTTAAAAAAATGACAGGCTTGTTAACACAAAAGAAATCCAAATATTTGCCCAAACAAAAATAATTGGTTAAAGGTAATTAATGGAGGTAAAAAACTACTACGTGTCAAAACATTAGGAAGGATTAAAGATGGGTGTATTCATAATAAAAATAATTGAAATAATTGTTAAGTGCAATGAGAAATTATACCTTCGTTACTTTGAAGAACTGCTATTAATTGTATTTGATGAATTAATTTTTCATCTTTTGGAATTGTGTTTCTCTACTCGTGAAATTGGAATCCCATGATTTGGAATCATTTCATAGTGTTAGAAAAGTCCTTTTACATTAAAAAGACACTTGTTGATTAATTCTTTTCAACACACTTAAAAATTTGAATGTCTTTTTTTTTATTCAAACTTATTTCCAAATTTGTTGTAAGCTTTAATATAAATCATAGAAAAGGCCACATATGTAGGGCCACAATGAACCAACACCCACCAACATAACGTGAAGGATGAATGGTAAATGGTTAGGAAATAATTTTCTATTGGGTTTTAATTCCCTAGCTAACCATGGTGGTTACTTCAATTGCTTTTTTAAACTACCTACCTACTAACAACCCAAAAGCATGTTGTTAATAGGTAGGTAATAAAAAAAGCCTTTACCTATGTAAACCATTTATTTACCTAGTACATATCTATTTTCCTAATTATTTTCCTACATATGAAACCTATTTCTTATAGAATTGGTCATCAAGATAAAACCATATACTAACTCAATAATTGAGTAATAACAAGCATCCATTGGATGGTGCATTAATAAGTGTTGGTTCACTATGGCCCATATGTTGAACCATTCAAAAAAATTATTCAATTTTACATGGTGATTCTATATTGGATTACAATGTTCAAACATCCTTAATGACTAATATAATTCAAATTTATGATCATGGTTTAAAAAGAAGTTGTAAAATTGATTATAATCCATGGGTTGATATTTTTTTTAAAAAAAATTATAATAGTACAAATCATATGTGGTTTCAATATTAATATCCAATCTAAGAAATTGTATAAAAACTATCAAATTTGATATTTTAAACCAATGTAAAATGTCACATGTCAAATGCAATCCTTAAAAAAGACTCAATGCATGGCTTGACTAGCTTCTTTTATAATGGTTAAACTTAGATGTCCTTGAAGGTCTAAAATGTCCCATGAAACATCCATGTTTGTACTATATTTAAAGTTTCTTATTTTTATTGTGATAAAACACAACAATAACAAAAAAGGTAAAATGAATGAAGGTAGTTTTCATTGAAAATTCCATGGGGAAAATACTTGGGTGTATTTTCAAATCTTTTGACAATTTAAGGTGCATATGATAGAATCATTAAACTTACCCCATTCACACACCATTTAAAAGTCCTCGTTGGACTATGAAATTCAGAAATAATTAAAGTGCTTTCAGTGGCCAAACCGTGCAAATTTGAAAACAATTTTTTTAAGGGGGGACAGTTAATGTAAAATTTGGAATCTACGTGCATCAAATGACCATTTTTAAGGGGGTATTAGATAATTTTCCAACCTATTTTTTATCACCCTATTATTATCTAATTTTGTAATGTATACATATTAAAGCTGCATTATATTAATATAATCCATTATTTCACATTATTATACACCCTATGTTATAATTAAATTGATTATTTTAATAGAATTTATCCTATATTTTAACTAATCAAGTTATTTTTTTACCCAACAACCAATATATTGCACCCTATATTTTTATTCACATATTTTTTAATTTTTTTATTAGTGTCCCCCTCGAACAAATTTTGAATGGGCAAAGGTTGTCAAATGTACTATAAAGTCAAAATGAACCTTGTTGAAAGACCCTAACATATTTAGATAGGAAACACATAATGATTTCCTTTTTTCTTTTATCTTTTCTTTTCTATGTTATGTCTTATTTTTTCATTATTTTTTATTTTCTGACATTTCAACAATTAGGATCATCATGGATGAAAAGAAAAAAATAATTCTTGTAGTAATGACTATGTATTGGTGTTTGCATTATACATGTATTGGATATGCAAGCATTGGCCTTCAAGAAAGATCAATGGGAAAGAACATTGAATTTGAACATTTTTTTAAATGTTAAATCAATGTAAGAAATCATGTTGGGTGGGCTTTTGGAGGCAATTTGATTTTATAATAGATTTTTCTTGGGTTATTTTACTTAAAAGAGGTTCAAGTTCAAACAAAGAACATCAATATCTCATGTTAAATTTTGATTTCTTTGTGATAACTAACATTCATTTTTCCAAAGGTAGCATACACATATTAAAGACTTTATTTTAGTATGGTTGAAATATCACAACAAAGGCTTAGGATTTGCAATACCTTATGCACCATTATTAGGTGAGTTTATGGAGTAAAAGGCACATGTGGAATTGTGAAAGAATTTTGCAAATTGATGAAGGTGCATTCACATAAAACTCTTGTTGAAGTTTCAAATCAAAAGAGGTTTAGGGTTTTAGCAAGTGAGTTTAAAGTAATCCATAGCATTACGCATACAATATATGCCATTGATGACAACCATATACTAATTCTTGCTCTAGTAATTAGTGAAGAAGATTACTATTATTGGAAGTGTTTTCATATTACTTCACTATAAGGGATTGTGGATACTTGATGTCTATTTTGGGACTATGAATTTGGATGGGTAAGAAGCATGCTTGATTGAACTATTTTTCAATTGACAAAAATAGAAAAAAATCATAAAAGAAAATTACTTACCATACAAGTTGATTGGAAATGTGGCTTACATTATGAAACCATGGATGATTTGCCCATTAAAAGGCTATGGCTCTAGTCACAATAAAAGGAGCTAGCCAAGCCATCATGCATTGAATCCTTTCTAAGGATTACATGCATTTGACATGTGGTTTTCTTACATTGGTTTAAAATATCAAATTTGATTTTTTTCATACAATTTTTTAGATTGGATATCAATATTGAAACCAGAAATGACTCATATTATAATAAATGTATGAATCTTTTATGTCAACCCTACATTACAATCAATTGTACAACTTCATTTAAAACCATGATCACAATTAATTTTGAATTATATTAATCATTAAACACGTTAAAACACCAAAATCCAATATAGAATCATCACATAAAATTCAAAAGAATTTTTGAGAGGTTCACCACATGTGACCCTTTTTATGAGGTATTTTAAAACTTACAACAAATTTGAAAACATTTGGTGAAAATTTGAGTTACAAAAAACACATTCAAATTTTTTAATGTGTGAAAAAACACTATTCACCAAGTGTTTTTTGTATGTAAAGGGATTCTTCTAACACAATCAAATGATTCCAAATTCACAAGATTCCAATTTCATGAATAAACAACAAAATTACAAAAGATGGACAAAGAATTTATTAAAGACAATTAATGGTGATTTTCCAAAGTAGAGAAAGTAAAAAATTTCATTACACTTAACAATTTTTTTGGTTCCTTTTATTGTGATTGCACCCCTATGGAAATGGATTGGAGTCATACAAGGTGAATTTGAACTTTAATTATTCAAAATTCCACCCGCATGTGTGTAGGAAAAACTTTTGGCATTTTGAAAAGGATGTGGAGAATCATAAAGTGATAGGTTGATGTGGCCTTTTGAAAAATTGCCGACCTTATATCTATTGCCTTCTAGAACATAACATATGCACATTACAAAATGATAGATTTAACACATAGCGAATGGATGAAGTTGAAAAAAATTACCAAATATTTTTTAAATGATGAATTGAAAGGGAAACAAGGACTGAAAGGTGAGAGAGTTGCCATGCCAAAGTGAAAAGTAAAATTCATTCTAAAATAGAAAGTACCCCATACACCAAAAAAAGACATAGAAATTGATGTCTATTTTTGTTAGAAAAAATGAAAAAGATGAAAAATTATTGTGAAAATCAATGAAGCCATTACAAAATCACTATGGTGTTACAAAATTAGAAATGAATCTACCTTAACCTTCTTGGATTTTAATATTGAATTTGAAACATGAGTGAACAATTTTATAACTTTTGTAATAATGCAACAATGTGTGCATACATGTAAATTTGTAATATAATGAGCCACTGCAAGTGTAACCACCACTGAATAACACACTTGTCAATTTTAAACTTCACTTAGGATTAAATGTTTTTCATATAACCTACATAGTGGGATGTAATATACATTCAAGAATGACATATAAAAATATGAGTCAATTATATCAACATTTGAAGGTGAAAATGGATTAATTAAACACTTGTAACTAGTCTGAAGGTCATGAGTAAGTCACATAAAAATGATCAAAATTGGTCTAGATTTGTTTGGAAATTTTTCATATTCATCTAGATTGTATAATTATTAGACTTTACATGGTTTCAAATCATCATTGGAATTGATATATAAATAAATTATAAAAATCAAAATTTACAACTTTCTTTCCAATAATTCTTGGATAAATATAATATAAGTTGTAAAATTCAAAAAAACTAAATTTTATTACAAGAATATATTGTACAAGTCAAATATGTGATTAAACCATAAATTTTGTGCAATGGTTGTATGTCATCTCAATTTTCAATTTCAAGTCTTTATCCTTTTGAAAGGAACAAAAGAGCTGAGTGTGGCTCATTATATTATGGACTTGCCCATCCATGTTTCTCAATGAAGTTGCGGTCTTTTGAAATGTAGCAATAAAGTTTGTCTAATTGTTTACCCTTGTCTTCGAAAGAAAAGCAAAAACCCTTGCCAATTTGTTTTGAAATTGTTTTTTCACCCCATGTTTTGTTTCATTTGGTGGAGTGGAATTGTCATGTGTGACAATTGAATCATTTAGATTAGTTGCCATGGGTAGCATTTCCTTTCATAGTTGATGTTAACATTTTATTGGTTACATTTTGGTCCAATATAATTATACACAAGCATCCATTTTTTCATAGTATTGACATCATGTTTATAATTCTTAGATATTTCATTAGCCTTTTCATCATTTTTATATTTGGTAAGAAATATCTTATAGGGGGATGATTGGGTGGTATTATATAAACGAGGAACCACTTAAATCCATCTTTCAAGAATGGTCATGAAATGTTTAATAAAAATATTTAATATGGATCCAAGCATGGTAAATTAGACCAAAAAGTATGTATGCCTAAAATCTTATTTAAAATATGATAGTTTTTTTACAAAAAACAAGATAATAAATTGGTGTTTATTTTTCAATTTGAAAACATCTATACCTCCATTGGGTTTATGGTAAACAAAGTATAAAATTTGAAGAACTTTAGTATAATAAAAGTAGGTATCAAGTAGGTTTGAAACTGACTAGTAATTTTTTTTTTCAAACCTACTTTTACCCTACAAGCTACATATATTTTTTATTAAAGTGTGAAAAGATGAAAAGTAATAAGTACATTTTAGGACCCCATTAACTCAAAATTTTAAAATGTCATATTTCATCCACTTACAACTTATTTAAAGGCTATAAAGTAAATTGTAAGCTTTGTTTGAATTCCTATGAATCTATTCAAACTTATTTTAAACATGTAGTCTTTATTTAAAGTTTTAATAAAGTTGAAGAAAATGTTCATATTGAACTAAATAATATTTTAAAGTTCAATATATCAAAGTTTACATGATGGCTACTTTTCATTTATTTTACAAGGAACATTTGCAATGTAATTTATCATGCTTGGACCCATATATATATATATATGATGCATTCATGTAACCAAGGTTTCAATCATTTGTAAGATAAAATTAAATATTCTTTTTAAAAATTTGTTAAATGACAAGGTTTTTTAAAAAAATGTTTTTGAGTCCACATGAGTTTTAAGAACACCATATTTCTTGATGTACATCACAATACCCAACATTTTATTTTATTAAATCAATAGCCATTACAAACATACACTAATTTGCAAGCCTTACAAACAAGATTTGAAGTTGAACTTTTTAAATAATCATTCATTATTAGTGCATTGGCCCTTGGATGAATTTTCTTCATGAGTTCAACCATAATCCAAAATTTTAATACACATTTTTAACACTATTATTGGAAATTTTCCTTAAACATATGTCCTAAACATTTCCTCCAACAAAATATAAATATATGAGGTCATGAAGGATTCCTAAGTAAATCCTATGTTCATTTAAAAAAAAAGTTACCAGCTTTTTGAAAAACTTGATATAAAAAATGTTTAGGAACATTGCTCAAATTTGGATTAATTTATGGACCATTAAAGAATTCCATTTGATGTGATAATATAAGATTATAAATGAATCAATCAAACATGCATTATACCATAGAATTACAAATCATTCTTGAAGTCAAGGCGGTTTAAGAAAATGATAATGTGACATTCCTTGTGGTACCACATGCAATCACACTTTCTTTTTATATTTCTTTTTGCATTTTAACCATGTGTGATTGAAACTAGTGTTGGCTGATTCTTGGTTTTTAATGGATACAAAATGTTTGGGTCTAATTGTTTTTCCAATATGCAAGACCCTTTGGTTCCAGGTTTAGAGCATATTTTTAAAATCTAAAACTTGTTGGTTTTGGGTTTGGGTCTAAAATTTTAAATTGTTGGTTTTGAGTCAACAATTATAACTTTTATAAAGCCCTTTGATTTTGGGTTCAACCTAGGCCTGATTTTAGTGTAAATAATTCACCAATACAATGAAACATGTTCATCAATTGCTTTGACCACTATGAAAAAAAGGATGTTTTGCAACCAACTTTGCAACTCATTGTATTTATACACCATGAATGTTAATAAACAAGTTGCATGAGTTGTAGAGTTGCAACTCATCGTATATTCAATTCAACTCATTGCAACTCAATTGTAACTCAATCAAAACAATTCATTTTCAACTATTGTGCAATTGTTTTTTTATTACACCCATGTTTCATCCTAACGTCATTGATTGTCATCCATCTATTAAGTTTTAACATATGGCACTATGAAGAGTTTTGGACATAAAAATGATTTCTTTTTTGAAATATTGATTTTTTATCATTCATTATGATTGTTAATGATGATTTGAGATTGTGACACATGGTATAATAAAAAATTACCACATGGCGTATTAATTATATTTTGGAATAAATAAATAAACAAATAAATCTATATTAATAGTTAGGTAGGTCATACATAACCATAGGTAGGTAGGTTGGTAGGTCTTAAGACCTACATACCTACATATTTATTTAGGACTTACCTAACTACCTACTTACATAGGTAGGTAGAAAAATAGGACCTATTTATTTATATGGGTAAGTAAGTAGGTAAGAAATCACAAGACTAAATGAATTAAAGAATAGCCATGATTTGTTTTTTAAAAATTTACGTTTTACCTTTAGGTTAAGCTTTTTTTAACTCATCCCAAAATGTCACTTGTATTTAATGTGAGAATATGAAAGAGAAAACCTTTTTTATATAGTTTATAACATGGGATTTGAAGACACAACATACATGGGTTAAATATTTTAGTTGTTCCTTAATTGTAAATTAAATTGCAATTGAATTACAACTATAACACTTAAGCATTCAAAATAATTAGCCAAATCCAAGGGGAAGGTTCCATTGTTTTTGGTGTCCAAACAAAACTTGACCCCCTCTTATTAACACCTCTAAGGCACCAAAAATCGTCAAAAATAATAGAATTGAAAAAGTTATGCCCCCCCCCAAAGTAGAGGGCATCAAAAACTCTAATTAAAACCACCAAATGTTACAAAGGCCAGTTTTTGAACACCAAAAAGAATCCTAGTATGTTGCTTTGTTACTATTAAAGTTCAAGATGATTTGTAGAACTTCAAGTGGCATTCTTATAACATTTTAAATTGTTTAAAATGAATAGGAAATAAGAAAGTTACGAGGTTTGAAACTAGGAGGGGTCTAAAGGGGAAAAAAATATGTTTTGTAAGTTGGAAAGTTATTTCTCTTATTATTTTTTCATTACTCCTTTTCTTTCACATTTCAAAGATGATTTCTAAAGCTTGAGGTAGCATTCCTAGGACATTTTAAATCATTCAAAATGAAACACATATGATGAAAATATAAATAATTGATGAATATGTATCTTTATTAAGTTATAAATAGTTGTATTATAATCATAACATAGTTGAATAATAGTATTTTAGTAGTGACGCACTAGTGGCTATACTAATTATATCAATGGGAATCATAATTGAAAATTAGTTGCAAATGTATGTTATAATGGGTGGTGGAAATGTGGAAATGTGGACATGTGGCATGATTGCATGTATGTACATTATACCTAGTTGCAACATAGTTGTTATTTTATTGACACATTTACAATAGTTTTAAAGTAATTGTCACATGCAACTATAATGCAATTCTTGAAAATTTCAAACATGGTTGACTACATATTTATGTACAATGTGTATAAATTATCATATAGAAAATTCATTTTCAATTCACTTGCAATTATAATACAACTAATTAATTTTTTTAAGTGGTAATTTATTAATTAATACACTGTATTTCTACAAAGATAGTTACACATTAGTTGTAATACCCAAGAAATAGTTGCACAATAGGTTGTATATGAGTTGTTTTTTGAGTTTTAATTGTAAGGTAGTGTGGTTTCGACAAACACAATTTTTCATAGTGCACATAAAAAAATGAAAGTTTATTTAGGGTACGTAGACAATCGTACTTGGGCTATGTTTCAATACAACCATTTGCAAAGTTGTTGAACCTTAAACTTCAACTATATTTCAATAAAACCATTTGTAAAGTTGTTGAATCTTAAGTTCCAACTATATTTCACAATGACTACCATATTTCTCACTTATTATAAAGTTTTAATGTAAGGTTAAAACCATGAATCTTATTTAAGCTAGGACTCTAGTCCCTATGACATGGACTTATATGTTAGAGGGTCCAATTCCATGGTGGGTCTTGTTCCATCTAGACCCATTAGGTCCAATTTTTAGACCTAGACCCAAACTTAGACCCAAATTTGACAAAAAACTTGGACCCAACCAACACTAGTTGAAACCTTGAATTTTTGAAATTGTCCAAGCTTAAAGTTTTACCTAAACATTCATACCTAGCAATATTATAATCAAGAAAAAATAAAAATGCATTCAAATGTGTCCAAAAGCATGTGCATACCCTACCTTTATTTTGGAGTATTCCAAAATTGAATTTGAGGTAAAAAACACATCCAAAAACTCCATTACTATAAAATAATAATAACACGGATAACATTTGAAGGTAATTAAAAATTAATATAACTATTTTTCACAACATAGTTTTCCAAGTTGAAAGAAAAGGCATGGTAGTTTAACCCAATATTTTACCTTGGAAAATGTGTCAAATTTGAATTAGAACATGAACAAAAGTCATAAGGCATGACAATGAGGGGAAAGCTAAGATGGTTCTTTGCATTGATGATGAATTAACTATTGGTGAGGTATTTTGTAAGTTTCGTTTTCTTAATATTGATGAACAAAGTTGGACAATGTTAATAAAAGCGGGCATAAAACAAATAAACAATGTTGGTAGTTTAGGTTAAGAACACCTTTAATGAATGGTGCAAGCTTTAAGGTTATAATAGAAAAAAGATTTGTTGTCAATCTATTTGAACATGAAGATTTTCTTAAGGGGCTTGTGGACATGTTGTCAATGTTTGTTGTTCAAGTTGCTCCAAAAAACTGGAGTTTTTACCCACCTACTAGGTAAGTACAATGATCCAACTTTTTAATTTTTTTGTTTTTTTAATTTTGTGCGCGTTTCATTTTTTTTATTTATAATAATTTTGTTCCTATTTTGTGATGATGTGGTTTGTTTGTTTTATGTTGTTCATTAGGTTTTATTTTTTGTTTAGTTGTAATGTAGCATCAAATCATTGATAAGAAATATTGGCAAGTTGATTTGGTAGTGGCAAAATCAAAATGTTGTTGTGTTTGGTATTGCTTTTGCAATTACATTTAATGTTTTTATTGATGCAAAATATCATTAGGTTAAGGTTGTCATTGATGAAGGTGCATTGTAAGCATTTAATGTTGGTCTTGGGAAGTCTATTAAGAAATCAAATGTTTTTTCTATTGAAGAAAAACATAAGATGTTGTCTCAACATATTTATTAGCTCACATCTTTATTTGGACTTAATATGAGGTCTTGTTATTTTGTATGAAAAATTTCTTTATCAACAGTTGCTTTGAATTATGAAAGGTTGATTTGAAAAAATCTCCTATGTTTTTTTGCCTACTAGGGTGGTTTTGAGGTTTCACCAAGGAGTTTATAAGAGTTGGTGTATTGATGTTACATAGTGTTATACTAATATGCATAGACCCACTATTAACTACTGAAGATGTCATTTTCATTTTCAAAGAACTTGCCCATTGGGGGTCTATTGCTTGGCCTAATGATAAATTAGTGTAACCAAAAAAGATGGGCTTACTAAATTCCCAAATAACACATTGATTATACACCAACAACCCAACATTAGCTATATATGCAAAGTTCACATCCTCAAAAATTTATCCATCAAATTTCCAATGGTACATAATTATGAAGGATGGATGTTCCATGGTTATCAAATCTACTAGATATAGGTCTACATGGGTCAGACCACTCCAATTTCACTTTCTTGATGTCAACTAACCAAATTGGCGCATTAGGAGCTTCCTTCAACAACAACACACCCATAACAACAACAATTGTAACAAAATGTTCCAATGTTACTCAAACAAATCCCACACTGGAAATTGCCACTAAATCCTTTACAAACAATAAATTACACTTCAAGAAAATGCATAAAGATCAATATTAAAATATTGATGTCCCCACTCATTCTATAGAACAAAATTAAGAAATTTGACAAATGTTGCCTCAAGACCCACACTAGATTAATTTTACAAAACCCAACTAAGTAATTCAAGCACACATTTGGAGGTCTTAGACTTTTGGGTACTCTCTTTCATCTAAAACATTTAATTCCCCCATCACAATGCTCATTCACACATGTTCAATGGGTTGTTCACAAAATCCCTATATCCTTCATCATTCCTTTGATCATTGACCTATGTTTGTGAAGATACCCAACTTCTTTTTAAGAAGTCAAATACGCAATAGAAAGAACATTAGTAATCTCTTAAAAAAACAAACCAAAACCTACTTATTTCGAACATTCATCCTTTCACCACAATTCAAAAATGTTTCAACCATTCTAAATGCAAACTTTATAACACACGATCCACACAAAACTGGCTAGTGTGTTAATTAGGTTCAAATCACAGGTCCCTTTTGTAGTTGTGTTGCCTCCCCTATTCCACGGGTCACACCATTTTCCTCCATGCAAAAATAAAACAACAAACATTATATTAATCCCTAAACTTTTGCCCAAACTTAAAAACAAACTTATCATCACATCAAAGTTTCCTTCATGAAACCTTTCTATGAATAACAAAATGATGAAACAAAAGATAGTTTTTGGCACCATGACTTTGATAGAGATTAGTTTGTCCACATAATAACCCTTGGTAGATGCAAGCTACGATGGTTCACTTTTGTGACGAAACAATGTTTTTTCCCTGGGTACCCCTTTTTCAAATGCATATGGTGATTAATATATCTTTAGATCTATTAATTGGGACTTGGATCTAAACTAATAATTTCATTACGAAGAGAACTATGGGTTATTTATTGATAAAAAATTCATTTGTTAATAATAATGAAAATTTGAAGTAAAAAAATATGGACTGGTTGTCTGACTAGAACATCACAAAATGAAAAAAATTATATTGATTCACATTCCAAATTTGTTATTGGGACTCAATATATAATGTAATGCAAGATGATAAATTCATATGAGGATTTTTTTTTTTCAAAACTTTAATTGTTTAATAATTAGGAACTTTTGAATGGTTAAAATTTGACCATATTTTCATAAGTCCATATGAGTTGTAATTTATTTTTTTTCAATTTTTTTGTCCCAAAAACATATTTTTTGAAAGTTTTAGTTGGGGCATTATTATTATAGACTTTGTGGGTTTTCCTTTCAGGATTTCCAAATTAAAAAATGACATATCAGCTACATTAAATATAAGTTTTCACATAGAGTTGGGAAGGTTTGTAGGTGATTGAACATATATTATTCAAATATTAAAATAATAATAATTTCAAAAGTAACAACCATGTTCATTTGAATCATTTTAAAGAATTTTGTATGGACTTGTATATTGGGAATGTAATTTCTACTGATATTGAACCATCGTAGTTTGCATCTTACCCCTTAAGAACTTCCCATTCATCATTTTCAGTTTTTATAACCATTCCCGTCATCACTAAATTCCTTAGTCATCACCATTTCAAAGTGCAACATGAAAAATTTGCAGATCCCTCTTAAGCATATCCCACAATTTTTCATCCTTACCTTTAATAACACAAGTCCTGCCACCTTCATCTTGCTCTTGAAACCCATTGTTGTCCAAATATTTCATTAATAATAATGGCCTTTCTTAGCTGGAAACTAATGACTTCTTCTTTATAGATTTTTTATTTCTAGGTTTTTTCATTTTGACATAGGTTTCATCTTCAGCTAAACCAAAAAAATATGCTTTGCTTAAGCTTGATTCACATTTTCAACCACTTGACCATGTATGCTTGTAGTCAATTGCATTTTCTCAATCATATGTTTAGTAAACGATGTTAAATCATCATATTCATCATACACCTTAACCAACGGGCTCAAAAAGTTATTAACCCTTAGTCTTAGAGTTCGGTTGGTAAAAATCATGTGCAATGAGAAGTAGGTATTAGCCTACACACCACATATGTAACCAAACAGGATATGTGGGAAATGTTCATCCCAATCTTGTGCATGTTCAGCTGTGGTAGATAACATTGTCAATCCATGCTTTAAAAATCCTCATTAATCGTTCTCCCATGCCTTTGCATCTAAACCATTGAGGTGTCGCATATTGTTGTGTAATGCCATGTAATTCTTATAGAATTAATCGAACTTAATTGCCCATTCACCTCCATTATCAGTCAAGATATATCTAGGTACTCCAAACCTATAGTTGATCTCATCTTCTAAGAACTTGGCAGTAGTCTTGGCGTGATGCTCCACAACAACTTGAGCCTCTACCCATTTAAAATATTGATTTATAACAACTAGAATATACTTGTTGCCATTATGTGTTTCTAATAACGGTTCAATTGTGCCCAATGCTATTTGGTGAAACGGATTCCAAATAGGTATACTTTTGAGTTCCTTTGGATTAGTTTTAATACTGCCAATTCTTTTTTACCAACTGGTCAACATTGTGTACAAGCATAAACAACCTTCCATACATCATTAGTCCTGAAATGCCAAAAATAACATTTGTTTACTTTAGTAAGTGTGCACCCGTCTTCGAAATGTCCAATTTCAAAATGTAGATTGAGGATGATCTATTTGTGGTCTTTTGGCTTAAGAACAACCAAGCTATTGAACATTAATCTGTCATGGTCCCAACTATACTACATAATCCTCTTCCTGATTCTGGTAATTTCCCTTGCAATACATTCAACATGGATCTATCCACCATTCAAGACTATCATAATTTGTTCATGTTGCCACACATCCATATTTTTAACGTTATTCCATTCACAATCTATTTCCAAATCAAACTTGCTTCCATTAGAATTTTCTTCATCCACCATAGCATGTGCTTCATATATAAGCTACAAATGCATCTTAGTGTCCCATAGTTCCTTTCTCCTTCTCTTGAAGGTATAATTCTCTAACCTTCTTCCTCTACTTTTAGTTTGGATCTCCATAGACTCTGTATGAATTGTATTAATATTTTCAATGGTTATTGCCCTTTTAATAGGTTCAACCATGAACAATTGGTTGATAAGATTTTTGCTACCCAATTGTTGCAAAAACTTTCTTATCTTGGAACTTCTAGAGCATTTCACCCACATCACATAGGGGTTGCATCCATCCATAGTCCTGAATTTCCTTTTGGAAATCATCATCATCCACACCATCCATTAGGTTTCTATTTAAAACATTTGCATTAGTATGTTTAGAACTCAGATGATGAACAATCTGGAAATTGAAATCATGCAATATGTTAATCCATTTGCCCTTCCTTCCATATAGAAACAATGGCCAACCACTCCTAAGGTTTGTGGTCCATCTTCAAAGTGAAGTGATTTCTATGTAGATATTATCTATAATGCATAATCTCCTAGATCGATTTGTAGCATTCACCCTCCATGGGGTGAAATTTCTTCTATATTGGTGATAGAACTTCACTAGCATATGTCACCACCCATTCAAACCTTCTTTCCTTTTGTGACAAAACAACACCCATTTCCTTAATTGACTGATTAACATCTAGAATAAAAGTTATAATGAAGACTAGTCTAACCAAAATTGGTGCTTTCACCAATGCATCCTTCAAAACATTGAATGCATTTTGACATTGTGGAGCCCACATGAGCATAGTATCATTTTTATAAGTTCAAAAAGAGGGATGACAATTTGGGAGTATCCTTTGATGTAGTTTTGATAATATCCTATGAGACCCATAAATGCCCTAACATTAGTGACAAAAACAATCACATAATATTTAGTCACTACCTTGATCTTCTTCAAATCAAGTTTTATGCCTTCCATGCTCATTATATGACCTAGGTATCTAATGTTAGTTTAGCAAATTCACATTTGCTAGGGTTTAGTTTTAGGTTTACTTCCCTTAACTTCAAAAGCACAAATCTTAAATGCTCTAAGTACGTCTCCCACATTGTGTTGTGAACATTAAGGTCATTAACAAAGACTTTCAGAAATTTGTCCATGTATTCCCCAAATACCTTTGTCATAGTTCTTGAAAAAAGGTGCTAGTGGCATTCTTCATGCTAAAAGGCATAACATTCTAATTAAACAACCCAAATTTGGTGATTAGGGCTATCTTCTTCACATTTTCTAGTGACATTTTTATTTACCAAAAGCTAGATTGTAAGTTAAGTGCAAAAAACCATTAAGATTTCCCCAACTATGTAAGAATGTCTTCAACCAATGGCATTAGCAATGCATCTCTTTTAGTTTATAGATTCAACAGATGGTAATCCCCACAAAACTATCTATTGCCATCCTTTTTCATCGAGAGTGTTACTTTGCATGCATATTCTAATGTACTTGATTTCATTTTCCTTAGTGAAACCATAACATCTATTTAGTGTTTTACTTTTGCTTCTTCCTAGAAAGACAACCTACTTGGTGTAGTGTGGCAGGGTGGAAAACCTTGTGTATCAACAATGTGTTCTCCTACATTGCAACAACCAAACCCTCTTTTATTCCTTGCAAATACATCTTGAAATTGATCCAAGAGATTCCATAATTGTTTACCCTTTTCTTGGTCAAGGGTGGGATCAACATTGATCTTTGATTTATTTATTTCCTAACAACCATCATTGTTATTATGATGACTAATTGTTGGTTGAGGTTTTGCCAATTTCTCAACCTTATATATATCCAATTGAAAGACTCTTGGATATTCATTTTACTATTTATTTAAGAATATATCGTTCTTTCTTTCCTCCTCTTCTGTAACACGTCGCATCCAATCCCCCAAATCATCAAAATCAAACAATTCTCCAAACATAATATTGCCAGTCTGATCTTCAACAAGTAGGTTTATGATTTGAGTTGGTCCTTCCTGTCTAACCATGTCTTCCATTCCATCATCCTCCATTTCTTCTAAGAAGGTCTTCACCCCTTGTTGATCCACCGTTGTTATCTGAGTCATTTCAAAGAATTTCCATTGATATTTTTCATCATCAGATGTTTCCATGTTACTGTTAGAGTTGCTCCATCTTACATCTTCATCAAAACATGACTCCTCAACATTGATGTTTGCATTTCACATCTCCTTTTCCAAATTCTTCATGTTGTCATGTTATGTTTTGTCTTTAACAACTTGCAACATATTGACCATGTTTAATGGCAACACTTAGATGTTGTTCCTAGGTTTTTATCTCACTTGAATTGTGCCCTTCTATACATCTACTACTGTTCCAATTTTTATCAAGAAGTTTAATTCGAGTAGTAAATCGTAACTATTAATATCCACAACCATGAAAGTCATAAGGCATTGGACTTTTCCCATTTTTATTGTAATCAAATTTATCTTGCCAAACACTTGAGTTATTATCCCTTAGGTAGTTTTATAAGACTCCATGTTTATAACCAGATGCATGATCCCTAACTCACGCACTACAGTTGCTAACATAACTAACATTGATGCTTTTATATCTACAAGTCCTTCAACCAGATTGTTGCCAACACCTACCAACAAATGCAAAGTCCTGCTTCTATGATTCTTGTTAATGCATATTCTATGAATTATAGGTGTTTCATCTGATTTTATCAAGTTTGCAAACTTCAAATTGTCATCCCTTTTTTTTCGAACCAATTTCACAAGGTTTTTTAGGTATTCTAACTCACTTAGGATTGATAAATTATTTTTCATTGTTGACAAGGCAATTTTTCCCTTGATGAAGTGTGTTACAAATTTTAGACCAGGAACTTTCTTCCTTCATAACATCTAGAGACCCAAAACCTATTGCTTTGTCTTTTGTTTCTTCCACTTTTGGTGCCTGCATCGCCATTGGCAATCACCTTCTAGGAATTTTGGCTCTAGAAAATATATCATGCTATTCAATATGACCCATCCATGTATAGTAACCACATTTGAGCCCACGATTTTCTATCCTATGTGGGAGACCACATTTACTGCATTTAGGTCTTAGGTCCCCAATTCTTGAACATACAATAGCAATGTGATCAATTACGTTACATATTTGACACATTGATGAACTGCTAGTTCCAAGCAATCCGGTTCCAAGTCCTAATGAAATACCTTGTTTGAAAAAAATTATGAGTGACTCATTCAAAACATTGAGCTATTTTTCCATGATAACATTAGTCACAACTCCTTTTTGCTCCTCCTTCAACAATTCATATGGGGTTTCTCCCAACTCCACTAAAACTCTTTCTACTTCCAAAGTTGCTATAAGCAGCTCATCCATATTTACATAGTCCTTCATTACATAGAGTTTTCTAATCTAAAGTCACAACTTGGAAAGGAGCCTTCTCCTTTGCACATTATCCTCCAACTTTCTCTTTATAAATAAATTTTCCATCCTGTCATGGTAGGCTTCAACTCTTTGTTTTGGTTCTTGCATTATCTAGTCCAATTTAGCCTTAATATCTTCCTTGTCCACCATACCTTATTTCAAAAGCATGGTAGCATTCATAGATGGCCAATTTCTTACACCAATCTTTTGACTTTCCTCATAGGTTCAACCCACCTATCTTGAATGATTTCTACTCGTCAATTCCCCTTACTTCTACCGCCATTTCCAACCTCTCCACCCAATTGTGAACATCTTCAAATTCTTTCCCCTATAAAAGTTCACCCATACCCTTTGGGCTTGTCATCTTGTGGTACTTGCTAGATCCATTATTACTATGATATATAAAGACTATAAATTATTTTTTCTTAATCAAAGTTCAATGCAAAATCAATGCATTTTAAATTATCCCTAACCCATACATTTTATTCATTCAAACTCCAACTTAACATTCTTGAAATGGTTCTAGAATGTTCCCTATCATAAACATACTCTCCATCCTTGCAAGAATTTAACATAATGTTGTTCTGTCTTCAAAGATCCAGGAATCCAAATATCTCCTAATAAAAGAGTAGGTTTTCCATTTTCAAGAATAGGTATTTCTAAATTGAACAAAGAGGGATCAAGGCAATTATTTGTCGTAGGACTACTTTGATACATATTGGTTGTTTCCATCCATCATGAATTCCAAAATCAGGTTCTTTTAATATAACTCCAATTTTTTATTAAGGTCATCATTGATGATTACATATGATCTAGTAAATAATTGATGAGACTCATATTGTATTCTTTCATCATGTTCAAAGTTCCATAACCATTCCCCATTGGTAGTTTTTCCTAGTCACCAAACTAAGGCCTTTGACTCCACTCTTGAATGCTCAATCCTAACTATTTTGTCACCAACAACAAATAAGACATTAATCTCAAAATGAAGAACTTCACACAATGAGTAGGTGATTGCAACCACTAGTATCCATAGATCCCTTACCTTAAGTATTGAATCAACTTCTTCAAACACTTCAATAGTCAACAAATTGGACAAAAACAAAGGAGAAGTAATATTTGTGATGATGTTTGTCAATTGTAGTCTAACTTCTTGTTCCATGTTTTGTTTTCAGCCAAATTTGAACCTTTGTATACTTGTCAATATATATAATAAGCAATGCCAAATCACCTATTCTTGTTAAGTTTGGGATTGAATCCAATGATATTCACCACACCAAACCTTCGTAGCCTCAAAATAATTGCTCCTTTCTTAGGTAGAAGGTCATACCTGGGAAATGGAGAGTCAACCTCACTAATGGTTAAAATTTTGTTGGGCTATGTTGAACATTTCGCAATTGGTTTTCTCTTTCTTAATTCATGGTGCTGCAAATATTATACCTTTTCCCCAACACCACAAGTATTCAACATTACTCATAGTTCTGCCAACTTTTATGAATACCTAGAAAGACTCGGATACCAAAAATATGGACTTACTAAGTTCCCAAAAAACACATTGACTATACACCAACAACCCAACATCAACTATATATATGCAAAGTTCATAGCTTCAAAAATTTATCCATCAAATTTCCAATGGTAGATAATTGTGAAGGCTAGATGTTCCATGGTTATCAAATCTATTATATATAGGTCTACAAAGGTCAGACCACTCCAATTTCACTTGCTTGAACAATAATTGACCAAATTGGCACCTTAGGAACATCCTTCAACACCAACACACCCATAACAACAACATTTGTAGTGGAATACCCCAATGTTATTCAAACAAATCTCACATTGAAAATTGCCACTAAATTCTTTCCAGACAACAAACTACATTTCAAGAAAATACATAAAGATCAATTTTAGAATATTGATGTCCCTTCTCACTTTGCAGAATGGAATTAGGAAGTTTGACAAATGTTGCCTCAACACCCACATTGGAATAATTTTACAGAACCCAATTAAATAATTCAAGCACACATTTGGAGGTCGTAAACTACTGGGTACTCTCTTCCTTCATCCAAAACACTTAACTCCCCCATTGCAATGTTCATTCACATATACTCCTTCGCCAATGGGTCACCCATGAAATCCCTATATTTTTCATCATTCCCTTAATCATTGACCTATGTTTGTAAAAATACCCAGCTTCTTTTTAAGAGGTCAACTATGCAGTGAAGAGAATAATAGCAGCCTCTCATAAAGACAAACCACAACCTACTTATCTCAAGCATTCATCCCTTCATCACAATTCAAAAGTGTCTCAACCATTGTGAATGCAAACTCTACAACACACAAACCACACAAAACCAATCAGTGTGTTTAGTTTCAAATCCTACATCCCTTTTGTAGTTGCGTTGCCTCCTTTGCTCCATAGCTTGCACCATCCTCCTCCTTTCAAGAGGAAAACAACAAACAATATACTAATCCCTAAACTTTCACATAAACTTAAAAACAAGCTTATCATCACATCAAGGTTTCCTTCATGAAACCTTTTTGCGAATAACAAAACGACAAAATAAAAGATAGTTTTTGGCACCATGACTTTGGTAGAGATTAGTTTGTCCACATAATAACCCTAAGAGCTTCCCATCCATGCTTTTCTATTACATTAGGTCTTCATTCTCTTTTCTTACACCTTGGACCTATATGAGAAAAAAGGTGATGAAACCTAATTAATTATATCTTTTGTTGGATATAACTAGCCTCAATTAATTATTGATACCTTGACATCTAGCTTTCCTTTTTAAAAAGAAAAAAACCCTATCCAACAAGATTGGAAAAGGGATGAGGATTGCATGAATGAAAGAAGCTTTGTTTCACAATAATACATGATGGAGGTGATGAGTCATTGAGACCCAATCTCATATGAGAAACTAGTTTTTCCCCTTTTAAATTTTTGTTCCTTGTTTTTAGTTTTGGACTTGAGTTTGTGGTATTTTTTTTTTTCTTTTTTTTTCCATTCTTTTTGCTTTAGTTTTGCAATTCAAGTGTTTTCCTTTTTTTTTTAATTCTTGGTTTTGCATTCTTTTGTTTGTAGGTACAATCAAATTAATATTTACACCTACAAGACAAAGTTTTCCAATGTATTATTAGTTACAGACTGAAGGACAATTGTCTCTTTCATTATTATGACAAAGCTTCCAACCAAGACGAGGCATTTGAAAAAATGAAGGTATTTTTAATTTTTAATTTTTTGAGTGTTGGTTCTCATACTTTTTTTCTTTTTTTTTTTTGGGGGTGTTCAATTTTGATTTTTATTTATTTTGGTTGTGTAGGACATTGATGTTGAAGATAATGATGTGATTTTATTTTTGTTAATGAAATTTTTCTTGGCCATAGAAATGGATTGTTAGTCCTTGGTTTCAATTCATATGAGAATAAACATGTTTTTAATTTAGTTTTTAGGTTTTTTTTGTTTGTGTTTATTTCCAATGGTTTTTCTTTATTTGTAGGAGGTTTGAATTGAGGATCCGAAATCTGGAAGACCCAGTAAACCTAGCTGTGAATGTTGTTTAATAACTTGAGCAAGGTTTTTTCTGGTTAGACACAAGAAGATGGAAGAGAAAAGAAAGTCCTGAATTTGAATGCAATTTATGAGGAGATTCTGATTTAGGTACCAATTGATTTGAGATGCAAATCAGCAAAATTTCATTTCAAAATCAGTTTCTGTTTTCATGCACATGATGATGGCTCTTGTTAAATCTGTGGGGCAGGTGGAAGTGAGTACCTTGCTTTTCAGTTTTCTCCAGTTTGAATGATTCAAGGGGGCTTGCTGCTCTGGTACAAAAGGGTGAAGTTGTTGCAGAGTACACCCAAGACTTGTAAGAGATTCAATGCATGTTGTTGGAATGAAGGACTTGCTGCTCAGACGGTGCGAAAGGGTAAAAGTTGCAAAGGACCACCCAAGACAAGCCTTAAATTGGATGTTGTTGTTGGATTGCACTTACTTGTAAACATCATGTCAACGTCTGTCCTTGGGAGAGGAAGCTTGGTGAACATTGAGTTACTTGTCCTCCAAAAACCAGGGAACTTTATGTCTCAACTCCTTCTCAGTGTGATTTTCTACTGGAAAGGGGCTGCCATGCCAAGAATCTTGTGTCTTCTTCATCACATGTTTCATTTGTTGAACTTTCTTGCATTTTTCAGCACTTGAATGCCAGCACCAAGAGTTCCTTTAGGAAGGCAACATTTCTCCCAGACTACTACAACTGATTTGATAGACGTACTAACTTGTTTACAATGTGTCCTCTCTCTACATTGTGGTTCCCAGCTTCCTTTTGTCTCTTGACATGAAAGTTCCTCTGAACTGTCAATCTGAGAGCTGGTTCCTTGTAAGAGAAAGTTATGAAAAATCCACGATCTCCTGCACAAACCACCTCTGCAGTTGCCCATGAGTGCAGAGTTTTTTGGAAAAGATGAACAACCTTGTGTAACTTCCAGTACTGCAGCAGCATTCGGGTACTTGTTTTTCTTAATGGATCTTGTGTCAAGACTTCTTGAGAACTTACTTGATCCACCAATCACTCGAAGATTTGGTTTCCGTGCCTGCTTCAAAGGGATTTGTGACTCATCTACCACGAAAGAGCCAAGCTTTGCACATTGATTCCTCAGACCTGGATAATCACATGGTTTTGATGCTGGCTTTCTCACTCTGAGTGGAGTCAAATACTTTGTGTTTCCTGGGAAGATGTCGTCTTTGTGCATAATTGGCTGCAAACGTACTTGTTGTGGTGAAGAGCTAGACTGGGTAGAATGCTTAAGATCATTGGAGGCAGACTTTGTGTTTTGATGGAGAAGGAGGTCTTTTTGTGAATACCCAATCTCAAGAAGCATATTAACATAAGATGAAGGAGAATATTGTGGTACCTCTGCAGCTCCTGCATCTTCTTCTTCTTCTTCTTCTTCACCTTCCCATGATGTACTTTGGTTCCATCGTAAACACTTGGGTTGAAAACTTCCAGGGAATAATGGATTGGATCTCCATTCACACTCATCATTGTCAAGCAGAAAGTGCTGGCTTACATGAGAAAGCTTATGTAGTGTACAAGACACATCAAAACAATTCTCCTTGAAAGATGATGATCCATCCTCCTCTGGGGACCAAGAATTGACAGCCATATCCAAAGACATGCGCTTTGTTCTCCTTCTTGATTCTCCCACTCTTGACATCCTTCTCTGTAGACTGGTTGCAGTGACTATTCCAGAACTTGGCTCAACAACTATACATTCGTTGAGCATTGAGGTTTGCTCATCCAAAGCTTCTTCCATGTTCTCCTGGTTCTGCATGTACCAAAAGGTCCATGCAGACCTGTTAAGATCCTCCCTTCATCCAAAACTTACTTGTGACTGCCATGAAATAAGTGTTTCCTGGAAATTTTGTTGCTGCAGAGTTTCAGAGTTTGTGTCAACTTCTCCCAGCAAACTCATTTGGTTAGAAGAACAATGTGATGTATCCAAGGAATCACGGAAAATAGTCTTATCCAAGGAATTATGGAAAATAGTCTTACTCGATCTGAAGGTATGCGCTTTGACAGCCTGCTCCTTGACTCTGAGCCCTCTCTTGACATGATCCTCATTCGACCAGGGCCTGTTGCAGCTGCCATGCTGCTACTTTGCTCAACAAACATTTCATTGACAAAGATTCGATCTGGCTTTTGCTCCTTGACATTCTCAGCCTTGTTCTGCATACCCAAAAGGTCCCATTGTGATCAGGCCAGGCTCCTTCATTCAAAACAATGGGTAGCCACTAGTTCAGAATCAATCTGACGCACAGTTTTAAATTCTCCAGAAGCAAACATTTGCTCCAGAGAAGTCTAGGGAAACAACCATTCCCTAGACTTCTCTGGAGCGACTGACCGACTGAGGGGAGTCAAGCCCAATTCCACATTCAAACTGGGAAATATAAAATTTACTAAGATGAAGATTTTAGATCTTTGCTCAAGAAAACACTTGGAATCTCTTTCTCCCCAGACAGCCTCTTGTTTTCTGTTACTGTCATTGCAGTGAATCCATCTTCTGCAGTGTTTAGAGTATTCTCCGGATTCCAAAGATAAGCTAAAAGAGATTTGGAGTCACAGATCTGAGCCCATGAAATTTCAATCCTGAACATTGTGAATTGAACAAGTGGTTGGTGATGGAGAAAACATTCAAACTAGTAGAAAATTTCAAGCTTGCAGACACCTATTAGTGGTGCAGTCAAGAGCTTCTTCTTGGTGATCATGGAGGAAAGTCGAGAAGATCCTTTTTCTACAGTGAAAGCAAAAATGACAAGAGAAAGAAGCAAGAGCATTATTGTGCTGACATTGTCTCTATAGAAGAAGCTCTGCCGCAAGGATGATGCTATAGATAACAACAAAATGATTTTTGGTAGATTGTTGAACCATCTACTTGCCTGAGGTTCCTGTGTAGTAGGTCTCCACACCAACTGTGACGATCTCGTCTCCATTGATTTCTGCCGACTGCAGCGGCCCGTTAATGTCTCCTTCATTGCTTCTTCTTCTTCTTCGTCGTTTCACTCTGGTCTGGTCAGCCAGTGCTTTGTAAGCTGCTGGAAAAAATCCTTTCTCTCAGCTTCATATCAGCCATGATCCTGAGTCCTAGTATTCTGCACCCTCTGTATCTGCCTGCAGCACCTACTAGCGTCAGGCTTTTCTTCCAAAAACTTCACGATCTATGAGAGAGAGAGAGAGAGAGAGAAGAATATGACACAAGGACGTTGTTGCATGATCCTGGAATCTATGAGACTTGAGAAATAATAAGCCACAAAAAACAAAAGCGAGAGTACTTTGTCTTGTCTCTCTCCCAAGACGGAGAAGAAGAAGAATGACGATGATGATGATGATGAGGAGGAGAAGGAGGAGGAAGAAGAAAAAGAACCAAGACGGAGAAGAGGAGGAGGAAGAAGAAAAAGAACCAAGACGGAGAAGAAGAGGAGGAAGAAGAACAAGAATCAAGACGGAGAAGAAGAGGAGGAAGAAGAACAAGAGGAAGAAGAACAAGAACAAGAACAAGAATTGGGAGCCTTGAAGGTGGCAGTGGAGAGAAATTTGTGACAGAAACTGTGAAGCTCTTGGACAAAAAGAAGAAGAAGAAGAAGAAGAAGAAGGACAAAATATCATATCTGGAGGTGTTATTTTGTCACTTGCTTTGCTGCAATTTGTATGCAAATTTAGACAAAGGGGTGTGTTGCATGCAGCACTATGGCCTTTGCCATTTACATTCAAAAGCCTATCTTAAGAAGAAGAAGGCAAAAAGAAGAAGAATTATGAAAACTCAAGTATTTCACCATGCAAAAATATATATAATCTTCTTCTTCAAAAACCCAAAAATCTCATAAAAATCCTCTTAAAAAAAAACCCAAAAATCCTTCATCAAGATATTATAACTCTATAATAACTAATCTCATGATTTTTAACACAAGCCAAAATATATCATCTTTCAAAAATCCTCATATAAAAATAAATAGACCTTTCTATAGAACCTATGGGCTAACTAAAAATCCCTTAAGCTACTATTAATTACTCTATAAATGAATCTAAACACAATTTTCCTTCCTTGCCCCTTGGTAGGCAAGGCCAATAACAATAATAATAATAATAAAAAGTTAACAATAGAATTCGAGTGATGAGAAATTTTGAGGAACTCATATATATATATATATGAAATTTTGCATACTCTTTTGTATGGTCATCCCTAGACAATTTCAAAGATAATTTTTAGAATAATTATCTCATTTTTCAAGTCTAACTATCTCTTTTTTTTTTCTCTCTTTACCCATCAACATGAATTTAAAAAAATAAAAATAAACATGTGTCTTTTCATGTTCATGATATTTATATTAATTCAAATTATATTTGATATTCACATAAATAATGATGAATTATTGAAAATCATATGAAAACATTTTTAAAAAAAGAAAAGAAGCTGATTGTCACTAGTAATGTGCAATAATGTGAAGCCCAAGTTGATATATGAATTTTTTTGCATAATTTTTTGTATGGTTGTTGTTAGACAATTACAAAGACAATTTAAAAAACAATTATCTCATTTCCAAGTCTAACTATCTCATTTTTATTTTCTTAAACTCACCAACAAAATATTAAAAAATAAATTAACATGTGCCTTTTAATGTTCATGCTATTTATGTTAATTCAAATTAAATTTAACATTAATATAAATGATGATGAACTATTCAAGACCATATATGATGAATATAAGAAAAAAGAAAAGAAAATTTGATTGTCGCTAGTAGTGCATAGCAATGTGGACTCGAATTCAAATTTATTATATTTGTTATATATATATATATAATGTAGACAAACAAACAAATCTTGCCTCCCTGAAATTTTTTAAAAAAAATCCTCCTAATGGCAAAATATTGAAGCAATCAAATTACCATAGCACAAGGCAAACTTCAACACATTGTCTGTCTAATAATTAATTAACTTTGAAATCTTCATTTCAAAAAATAGACTATACCTAAATATTTTTTGGTTTTGACCTATACAAAGGGTTTTTCATAGAAAGAAAATGGCCCAAATTCACCAGATTTCAAAGGAAAAAAAATTCCAAATCGCTTGGTTTTTATTATAAATTCCAATAGGTGGTCAAGAATTTAGAAGGATTCTGTTTCTTTTTTCCTATTTTCATATGTTATATATAGCCAAATTTGGCTAAATTATTTTATGGGTAATAATCTCCACTTTGGCTACATCACAAAATCCTTAAAAAAACAAATCTTGGCGACAAGTAAGGGTTTTGGTGACAGCATATTTCAACCATTCACATACAAAAGAATTTAAAGTACTTAATACAGGGCAGCTTCAGCACATGTTTGCCAAATAAATAAATAAATAATTAATTAATTAATTAATTAATTTCTAATATTTCATTTCAAAAAGTTAAAAATATTCCTGAAAATTCCAAAACATTCTTCATTTTTCACCAAAAAAAATGTTCTTCGAATGAATTTATTTTTGAAAATTTCAGCATTTCCCAAAAATAATTTGAATTGTTCCAATTCCACATATAAATAAATGGAATTGGGAATCCGGTTCTTCAAAATTGTGGTAAATTTTGGTTTCAGTTTTGGTTTTGATTCTGGAAATGAGTCTCTCTCCTTAATATCCAGCTCTTAGTAATTGAGAACTCAGACCAGCAGTTCTTACTTGCTTGCCAAAAGCAATGAACATTATTAGTCTTTACCACCCTTGGGTGGGTATTTTAACTTAGGTGAGAACTCAATAGGATGATTGATTGTAAAGCTCCTCCTATGATAATAGATTTTGTGATCATAACAGCTTTCGATTATTATCTTTCCAGTTGTGCTCATAATCATCTCATAGCTCTATTGGTCGAATTCAGCAAATGCAGGAGTTGTGAGAGTAGTAGTGACTCAAACGACGAGTCGTCGAAAATTGACATCTATGTACATAACCCATTTATTTTGTACGTTGAAATGCGTTATTGGCTGAATAATGCCAGGCTCTTGGATTCTTATGGCTTGTAATTGTAATCAATACTCTAAATTTATCACCACATTGGGAAAAGAATGGAGATCATTGTATACAATACGACAAATTACATCGTCAAAAATACTCATATGCATATCATCTATGTACTTGAACAATTACAAATCACAATAATTTTTTTGAAAAGACACTAATATGATTATTTCAAGAAATTAAAAAAAAAGATTTCTCAAAATGTTTGAATTCAAAAAATAGTTGCCATACACAAAATCAACTACAAGTTGAAATATTTTTAATCAATTCAGAATATTATTATTTTACTTATAACCAATAATATCATAGTAATGGTTTTTGGATTGAACAAACACAACATATTCACATCCACCTCAACAAAAGATTAAAAGAAGTTTAATGTTTTCAAACATTGAACAATGTGTGTAAAAACAAGACAATGAATAATTTGCCTTACACAACCATCAAATGGACTACTACTTAAAAATTTCCCAAGGAACTAGACAAATTTACAAAACATGGGAACAATGGACAATAAAGGAAGGAACATGAATATAAAGACAATCCTAATTAAGTGAAATCCATATAATGGAATGGAAGGTGACATTATTTTTGCATGCATATCTATCTATGAAGGAAGGTAGTTTGTTTTGTAGTTATGAAATCCACCGAAGCAGGATGCTTCAGATTGTGTTCTCAGTGTCTTTGGAAAGCTCTCAACGAGGAGGGGTGCATTGGCTTGGTTCCATGATGTTTGGACTTGTGGTGCAAAAGTTCTTGAATATTGAATGATTTTTTCACTGAAAATTAAATTAAATTGTAGCTGAAAATTTTGGAGGAATTGGAATGTGCCTTTGGTGTTCTTGGAAAGATCTTGATAAGCAGGATTTAATGGAATTTATTTGGTAAGATTTGGATTCAGAATGTGGGAGATATTGATTTTTAAGTTCACACTTGGCCCAACGGCACAGGCCACACTAGTATGATATGATGTGATGATCTAAAAGAAGGCACACCATGAAACAAGAATGTGAACAAAAGCGCATGATGTTACTTTGCAAAAGGAAGGAAAAGATTTAAAGCCCAAGGGAATGTGTATGAATTTTTTGAATTTAGACAATAACTACTTTAGGTCAAAAACTAGCTAAAGATTCTCTTAATAAATAAATTTTGATAATGAAAAAAAATTAAAGATGATAATAACCTACTATCCACACTCAAAAATTAATTCAAAAGTTTTGAAATTTGAAATTAAAAAAAACATTCAAAATATGTTTCAAAAATTTCAAGAGTCTTGTATCCATGTAGATGGGATGTATTTTTTTAGCTTATGAAATAAGAGATAAAAGCCTAAAATAATTAACGTATTTTGGTATGATTTGATATTATGATCATTTTCAAGATGAAATGTAAAATCTGAAAAAAAATCTACACACTTTAACAAAATTCATAATTGTTCAACAAAGATTAACACAAAAGATTTGATATAGTGGGCCAATTACAACTAAGTTTGCCCACATTGGAGTGTAACAAACTAGGAGCACGACAACTGGAGTTCCTATTGCAACAAGATCTTACAATAGAATTCTAATTGCAACGGGACCTTCTATTGTCTTGCTATAGGAAACTCCCCCCCCCCCCCGGGCCCTTAAGGGCCGGCAATTTTTTCCTGTAAAGCGTGTCTAAATAACAAAGGGGGGGGCTCTATTTTGACATTAGGA
>Ga0116227_10001573_pt1 | contig 51314 bp, 33 predicted proteins | sample S1TSphgellanicum_FD_89693 | JGI IMG/M metagenome (GOLD analysis project Ga0116227, IMG submission 89693) | Host-associated microbial communities from peat moss isolated from Minnesota, USA - S1T2_Fb - Sphagnum magellanicum MG | ecosystem: Host-associated > Plants > Peat moss > Unclassified...
AAGTGCAAGGACATGACAGTCATATTAACAGAATGTACTCAAAACATGATGTTGGCAAGCTTAGAAAGAGAAGGAAATTTTAAAATAACAGCACAGATTAGATGTTTTCTAAAGGTCAAATCAAAAAGGGGAAAAAAAACAAAGAAAAACAAGAACTGTAAGAGCATGATGTTTTTTTGTTCACAATGTGTTTGCATAAGACAAAGTTGGCTTTGAAAAGCTTCCTACTTAGGAGTAAAAGATCTTCGAAATTACCATTTTGAGGATTCCAAACATACAAATACAAAGCATAAATCCACATGTCAAACAAACCGATGGTTTAATAGAATAGAAACATGAAGTGAAACCTTTTTCTTTTTATCAAACTAGTTAGGCTTGTCATTTGAGCTATAGAGAACTCTTGAACTACAGTGCCTTAAATGCATATCAAACTAACCTATTGACTCCTATACTTCTGCTAGAACATGAGGTATCTTGTTTCATAATAAACTGTAAATCATATTAATACTACATATTCTAGGTAAGAATGCTTGTCAAAAATGTCAAAGATTGAAGATTGTTGAAACTTGACATATTTCTAAATGCAAAAAATGGGAAAAGAAGTTATTAAAAAACGCCACCACCAGTAGAGTTTTTGTGCAAATACATGAAGCAAAGAAATTGAGGATATTGAGAACTAGCATACCATTTACAGACATTTCAAAAGAAAATTCACCAAACATAAAGCCCACTTTGTCAGTAAGCAAACCTCTAATTCATTTCAATAAAAGCTTTGAGATATAGCCTTAAGAAGATGAGATAAAAGTCTATATTTAGAACATGAAAAAGTGAAATTCAAAATATTTCCTCATTATACTTTGATTACAATTTTCTTTGATTTGCTTTTCTCTTTCTCTTCCTCTTGCACTTGTTCCCTATGGCAAGTTTTATGCCTGACTCCTTTTATATTGGAGATGATACTGCATCCCCATCTTCAAGTGCATAGCTCTTCCTAGATTATACTCCAAAGATTTGTACCTGAAGCCTCAACAGAGCTTAAAAAATGTACAACTAGTGACCAATTCTTCCTCAAGTCTGCTTCAAATAGAAAGGCATCATTCCATGTACCTGCAAAAATCCACAACAGATCCCAAGCCCAAATCTATGGGTCTTCAGGCACACCAGTCCTACTGCTATTTTCTACCTCTCACAGTTCATTGACTGTAATAGTGATCTTTTCCAGTCATGGTTGAAGACAGCACAGAGAGAATAAATCTAACTTGCACTGGCTAGTTCTTTGAGCTGGAATTGCACCAGCTCAAATTCCTAATTTGTCTCCCACATAAGCATTCCTCTAACCCTCCCAGCTAACATCCAGAGTGGTGATATTGGATCTACGAATAAGGTATACAAAACTTCTTCAAAGAGGGTCTTTGGTCTATTCCAGATCAGAAGCACCAATCAAAACTGGATAAGTAGGGTCATTTTTCTCCTTCCTAACTGGCATGTAGTGTTGTGTGCACTTCACCTCGATCAATGCAAATTGTGCAACTCTCAAACTGTATTAGTCTACAAAGCACTTTAAAATAAGCACAGAATCAGCCACTCCTGTACTAACCCACTGTCAAGAGGATGACTCCCAAAACAAACACCCAAGTTTTAAGAAAAGGGGAAAAACACTACTGATCATCCAACTGCAAAAACAGGTTAGGGGGAAGACTTTGAGGTTGTTGTCTACTGATGATTACAATGTGTCTGGGTGCCAACTTGTCATCCCAAATTTACAAATTCTCACACCAGTCATGACTATTTCATCCTATCATCTAGACCCAATCATAGTTGGATTGCATATTTTATGGTTTACACCAATGCACCTGGAGTGGTTTAAACCCATTCACAAGGTGGTCAGCAGCCATGAGGACTAACTAGGGTGTTGGTATGATAAGCTGTAATGCACCAGATGAAAAATAAAGCTACATGAAAAGTGCATTTGGCCATGACATGAGGGCTTACCAAAACAGCTCATGATTAACATTGGCTTTGCTTGCACTTCAATAGGTACACCTAGCAAGAGAAAAGAAATGGGCAAGACAACGACAGTGAATGCCAAAAATGTGAAGAAACCTAAGTTGTTTTGACAAAGACACAAACCTGGTGTCTTCTGTCAAGAGGAGAGACCCTATCACTCATGCTTGAACCGCTGTGCCAACTTTTCAGCCTCCCCTTTGCAGTTATCAGCAAATTTCTTTGAAAGTACCGCAAAATTTGTCGACATTGTAGCTACAGTTGCTTGTAAATTTTGAGCTTTATTGCCCACTGCAGCTTGAACACCTTGCACTCTTTCACCAACAGCTGCTTGGACATCTTGTGTACTCTTACCCACAGCTTCCTGGACATGTTGCACTCTCTCACCTGCACTGGACATGACATTATTTTGCAGTAGATTCACCTTCTTGCCAAACTCTTGGAGAAAACTCGAAACCCTGTGAAGAAGACTGGAAAAGACACTTGTAGTGGCCTGCCATGATCTGATTATTGCATCATTGACTTGAGACTTGAGGTCCTCCCCCACAACATCTTGCTGTGGTCCCTGCTGAAATAGGTCTTCAAGCTCACGTCTAATGTCCTTGTTTTGCTCTGGGTTGTTATCTTTGTTGAGGTCAGTGTCCACTTCAAAACCTTGATTCTCCCAGCGCTTCCTAGATTCCTCCAGGATTTGACCTTGTGCTTGTGCCTGCTTGGCTTCATCCTCTGCCCATGATCTGCTCACAATGGTGATGATGAGAAAAACACACAGATGACCTCACATTCACAAGAAACAAGGCAAACAAGTGCTCCTACCAGAGCCATGATATTTGGCACAAAACTCCAGAACTGACTACAACCCAGGTTGATGAAACTGCACCTTAGAACTACATTTGGTGTTACCCAAGTGCAGAATTCTTGAGGAGAATTTTTAAGGGTTTGTGAACATACAAACCTGACTAGTATAAGAGCTCTTCTCTCCACTTCAAGTTCAAGCTTATAATTAGATATCGCTTTAAGTTGTTCCTCTCTCTCAACACGGAGCTTTTCCAGCCTCTCTTTCTCAGCAGCAACTTCAACTCGCAGGCCTGAAAATGCCTGTAGTTGTTCATCAACCTGCTGTCTCAAAACGTTCAAGAGCTCCTTCTCAGAGTCAAGCGTTGCCCTGTCTTTCAGAACTGAGTATCTTTCCTCATCCCTTTCAGCCTTGGCTTTCTGCAACTCAGACTTGACTTCCTCAATAAACTTCTCCGCCTGCTCTCTCTTCTCTTTCTCTGCTTGAAGCTGCTTGTTGAAATTGTCACTGATGTCCCTTCGTGCATGGAGTTCCATGGCAATATCAGCAGCAACAGCCTTTTCTGCCATTGCCTTAGCTTCAAGCCTTGCTAACTCCTCAGCAACATTGTCTGCAGCATCCCCAGAAGCAAGAGCTATAGCAGCTTGGCCTTTTGTGGTAGGCTTCTCAGGTTGAAACCTTCTTGTGAACCCTGTGTGGAGGATCAATGCAACAGTAATCAAAAAGCAGAATTCAATGTAGGGTGGTGCACATACCATGGAATCACAGCCACCCAAATGGAAACCCACTTGTAAAAACAGCACCAGCAGAAGTAAAAGACAAGTGAAAACTGCAACTTTCAGTGTTCTGGGCACAAACAGCATGTACAGAACAATCAATAAATCCACTACTCATGGCATAGAATTTAGTATGAAGTACTCATCCAAGAATTTTAGTGCCATCATTTCCTCTGAGAATGAACCCCATTCTGTCTGCAGAAATTCTGTACTGATTGCACTGCACTGGTTTTTACTTTCACGTTTACCTTGGAAAGAAAGGCAGGTAAAAAGGTAGCATACCAAATGCAGAGGCTATGATAGAAGGCTTGGCCGCAGTTAGATCAGCCATCAGTGCTGGCCACGCATCTTCTTGAATTTGGTCAACATCAACAAAACCAGATTCTTTTTGAAGAGCCTGCATGCAAGGCAAGCCCCATCTATCACAACAAGGATGCCAACGAACAGAACACCAAAAGTGGGCAGAGAGCTGTCTGAAAAGACTCAATTCTCACAAGCGGAAAATTTGCTGAAAGTGTTATTCTGGTACCCAAGTAGTTTGCTAACAACTACTTTGCACAATTACATATATCATGATGGTGCACCATGATATCCTATCCAACCTCTCTTATAGGCTATTTGCATGAACTTTCCCATACCTCCTTATCAATAGTGGAGAGCTGGTGCCTATCAAGTGCCACTTTCCAGGTCACAAGGTCTTGTCTTGAAAGGGGGCTGCAAATGATGCAAATGGAAACCAATAAGTGAGTCTTTCTTAAGGCTGATAAACTATATGCCTGTTTTGTGTATGCATACATTTTGGGTTGGATATCCACACTGTGGTAATTGGCGGCATAGGAACACAAGGTGCAATCACTTCTGTATGCATGACACTGGTAAATTCACAACTTGGGACATTCTGGTGGTATCTCATCTAGAGTATATAAGAGTACCTGTCGGGTTCAAAGAACACACCAGATTGCATGCCCTTTTCCACCACACCTGTTTTGGACAGATTACTTGAAATCAATCCTGCTTCTGCTAGGCCTGTCAGCAAGCAACCCTCCAACACAACATTCAGCTGTTTACAAAAATGTACCCAACAAAGCCACCTTGCGAAAGTTCCTACTACTAATATACCAGTTTGGCCACCTAGGATTTTCCTTGGTTGAGACAGTCTTCAGGTCTCTTGACAAATCCAACAATCATCTGACATCTGATAAAAGCTCCTCATCCAGCTGCAATACACCAAAGCAAAGTTCCAGGAGAAAGAAAGAGCTTAGAAGAGACTTCAAATCTCTTACTGTAAACAAAGAGGATGAAAGGTGGTTGCTTGACCTTGGATAAAGGGAAAATCTGGGTCTTCAGCAGAAAGATCATCAAATGCATGTTCGGTCACATTCTCAATGTACATGGCTGGAAAGACTTTGTGAGCAGTGCTCCTGCAAACAACACCAGTAGTCCTTGTTAGCAGATATGCCTTCAAACTCATCAAGGCTGCTTGTGTCAGAGTATATCACCTTGAAGTATCATGTCCCAATGGTGTCCAAGGGTCATCAATCATCTTCCTAACAACTTCAAGCAGGCTCAAGAGAAGCATGTCATTGTTGCACACAATGTACAGTGTGTCTGGAATACCTTGCTAATCTGCCACTTGATGCAATCAACCAACGTGCGTACTCCCGCCTTGTACATATATCCCCTGCCACAACATCTGGGTCCATCACCTGCACAAGTGATCAAACGTTGTAAACACAGGAGATTGTTTCCATATACCTGAAAGAATGCCCATACTGCCATGTACTGTAATCAGATGAACAGACAGACAAGTAAAACCCACCTTCAGTGCCTGCAGTGCTTCTAATGCATGCTGCTGCATCTGATCAACCACAGCAGGAATCACAACCTTCCCTGGACTTGATTTTGCAGCTGCAGCAGCAGATAATGGAGCAGGAATGTAAACAGAGCTAGACAGCAAAAGGTCGGCCCCCCTGAAAGTTTGATCAACTTTGATGCTGTTGCCTTCTGTATCATTTGATTCATCAGCTGGACTGTCAACACCAGTTTTTGCCTCCTTATTTGGAGCAAGCTGCAAGTTCTCCAGTATACTCATGCCTACTGCAGGTCTACTGGAAATGGCAGGTTCATCAAGGGCCTGATGCCATTGGCCTGTGGTCACTGGTCCTTCAACTAGATTCACTTCCTCCAGAGGACCCTGTTCTTTAACCCCAGCTTGTGGGTCGATGGCCTTCACAATAGATGAAGAAATGTCTGACCCTTTCTTAAAGTCAGTAAGCTGAATACTGATAGAATGTCCCTCCTCAATCTCATCCTGTTGAGTGGAAGCTGGGGTATGCACTCTGGATACAGCTGCAGTCTCAGATGATGGTGAAGAGACAGCACTCTGAGATGGCAAATCGGTCTTCTCTGCGGATTCCACCGTGGGCTCAGAAGCAGCTTTTTGTGCCTCTTTCTCAGCATCTCGAGTATCCACCTTGATATTTGCATTGGTGATGGAAGGGTAACCTTTGATTGGATTCTGTTCACGATATACGTCATCAGATGCAGTTTCAGAAAGAGCTACTGCATCACCACCAGAACTAAAGACTGGAACCTCCTCTCTAGACTCAGGACCTTGACCTTGGCCAGGTTCAGTCCGTGACCCATCAGAAGCAGCCTCTATTTCAGAATCCAGTACCTCTCTCTCTTTCTGCAAATCATACTTTGGTTCTTCTACAGATTCAGCAATGATGTCCTTGTTGCTGGAAGCATCCAGAGATTCTGATTCTTCAGCAATGGAAGCTTGCTGTTGTTGCATCATCAAAGGTGCGACACCTATTTGTCTCTTTCCACCTTTTTAAACACACTGGAAGTAATCAGAATCAATCACAGAACAATTCATGTAACCCATAATCTTCTTTTAAGGAAAAAAACATTCAAAGTTGGCATAACCCACAAACATTTTACTGCAGATGAACAACATGCCATTTACAAAGGCTACACTTTGCAAGAAGAGACTTAGAACTAATGCCAGCTTTCAAGAACAGTTGTCTATGAATAGAGAATCAGAAGACAAACAACAAAAGATGTTAGAATTACCAAATCTTGAGTAAGCAGAGTATGCTGCAAAAGAGAAGCCAATTGCAAGCATAAATCCTGCCCCAACTTTTAGCAAACCTGCACAACTAGCAGCAGCTCTTTTGTGAGAGTCTACTGATCCATCTTGTTTTTGGCACAAAACCCAACTTACAATTTCTACCCATTCTCATGGCAGATGACCTATTCTGTTTTTGTTACAAAGCTCTGGAAAACATCCTACTCACAGACACCCATTGTACATCCTTTGATAACAATTGAGTATAGAGTTTGTTCCAACACTGCCAATGTCTCATCTGACCAGTATATCAAATACATGAGCTAATCTTAAGACAATCTGAATCTCTCAATTGTGGGCATGATAACTTCGGGTACTACAAGACCATCATGATAGCACCCCACATTCTTCAACTTTGTAGTTGTAAGGCAGAGCTGGAAGAGGAACAATATGCTAGAAGGAAAACATCCTAGGTACAGTGAATGGAAAAAGCATGAGAAAAGCACACATTAAAGGATTCTCTTGAGAAAAGCGCACCTGCTTTCCATGACCCTTTGGGGTCAGAGTCAACAGGTGGCCAACCAGCATACCAGTCTGGCAAGGGGGGAGGTTGAGCAACAGGAGTAGTAGGAGTGTCAGGATCTGACCATGAAGGGCTCCTTTCCACCTCCTTGTGATGCTTCTCTTCCTGCACCAATGTGTCGCTTTCCTCATGAGCAGTGCATTGGACGGCAGGGCACAGGGGAGCAGCTCCAACATAGCCATGGAATGTTGGTCCTTTGAGCAAAGGTGAATAGCATAGCCCGAGATATAGTGGCTTATGTGACAGGCACAATGAAGTCGGAAGGGATCCCATTGCAAATGCCATCATCACTGCAATACTACTACTCTTTGTGTTTTCCTCCTCCAAGTGTCGTACTTGCAAGGAGAATGTGAGAAGAAGCTTCTCAACAGTTTCAGGTGGACTTATCAGAGCATCAAAAAAGAGCAGTAGCAGAATTGGCTTCCAAAGTCAGTAGAAAGCTGTAACCAGCTCCTTGACAGCTCAGTTGTCAACCAAAACCCAATTCTCTTTGTCTATTATATGCACACAGCATCAAGTAAAGCTCATTGCCCAGTTCATCCTGTGGCTGTGGCAGCCTGCAATCTGCACTGGAGGATTTAAGATTCAACAGAAGAGTCATGAATTCCCATACCCTTGATATCATAGTCCTAATACCAAGTCTGCACACAGCTCCAAAAAGGACTCAGCTTTTGAAGCACATAACAGGAGGATGTGGCACACATTCCACCCATGTGCGCAAGCAAGCAAGCACATGACAGGAGCATGTGGAACCCATTCCACCCCACCCATGTGTGCAAGCATGCAAGTACATAAGAGGAGGATGTGGCAGCCATTTCAACCAAGTGTGCAAGCAAGCAAAGCACATAACAGGTCTTAGAAGATTACAACACATTTGCCAAAGAATTCCTTCAGCCCAATGCTGCTGTCTCAGGACCACCAACCAAATGCACATTCCTACTACGAAAGAAGAAAATCTCTGCAAACTTCCAAAATGCACATTATTACTGCCAAAGCTGCTTTACTTGAAGACACCGAGCAAGATTTACTACGAGTTAAAACCACCACCACAAGACAAAAAAACAGACTCCCGCAGAGGGGGGAAAAAAACCCTATCAACCAAAATGCACATTCCTACTACAAGAAGAACAAAATCCGCGAACTTCCAAACTGCACACTATTACCGCCCAAAAACAATGAATAAAACAACACCAACAACAACAACAACAACATTTTTTCGAAGATGCATACATACTGAAAATACCTAAAACTGCAACGAGGTAGAAAGGAGAAAGGCAGCAGAAAAAGAACGAAGAAAGCAATTCTTAAAGACTAACCACCGAAGAAGATCGTCCTCTTGATCGCCTGCCGCAAAGACGGACGTGCCTGGAAGACGAGGAGGTTCCAGCACGGAAAAAAATCCGGGAATGCGGTTCACTACATCATTTTCGCCGAGAAGACGATCAAAAGAAAGCTCTCGTCAATTCGCGGAGCTTGAAATCTCCTTGGACACACGATACAGCTGCGATTTCAACGCGCGATACTTCGATTCGCGACAGCACTGGTGAGAAACCGAGCGACGCGGAAAACGAGAGAGGAAGAGAGAGAAAGCCGGCAAGCAAAGAACGTTGCACGTCGTGGTCGAGGTGCCAAAATTCCAGGTGCCATTGGCAGTCGCTTCAAAATGACGTACCAGTGCACGGACCTCCACGTGTCCCGTCCATTAACTCGCTCTAAAGTTCTTTTATTTAAAACCCAATAAATAACTTTTTTTCAATTTTTCAGATGGCCCCAGAAGTTGAGTGAATTTTTTTGTTTTTGTAATATAAATTTGAATAATTTTCCCATTTCTGGAAATTTTCTCGGAAATCACTAAATTGAAGGGGAAAAAAAAAAAAAACTCTGGCCTAAACCAATGTTTTTTTGTTTTGGTTATTCTTTATGGCATCATTAGTTACCAATGTTTTTCTTCCAACAAATTTTGTCATTTTTAGACTAGTTTTTTTTTTGTTTGGACTTCAATTTTTAATTTTTTTTTCCTCTTGTTCCCTTGTCAAATGTTTTATTTATTTATTTATGTATTTATGTACCTTGATGCATACCTAGTATATTTTGCAATAGTATATTTTGCAATTCTATGTATGAGAGAGACAATTGAGTTCATTTTTGCAGGAACTTCATGGAACATTTCCTATCTTAGCTCTTGTTCCTTTGCTAGTTTGAATAAATATTTCTTATTTTAGATGTTGCTAGTTTGAGTATATAGGGATAGAGTATTATGTGATGATATGTTTTTTATTGGCTCTGTCCATAGGGAAAAGATTATGCATCTATGCAAGATTTGGATTTGGGGATAAAACTTTGGCTCAATCATTGGCCAATGTGGAGATGACAAGTGTTCACAAAATGAAAATTTTCACATGGATGTAATTTTCCATGTTTGGGTGAATGTAACTCTAAGTAGATTAGGTTTTTAAGTAGTTGAACGTTGTAAGTTTTGATAACCATCGCAAAAGTTGAAAGGATTATTTTTTTCAACCAAGCTTTACATCCTTGTTTGTAACTTTTTTGCTGATCTGTGGCAAGATCCATGGCAGAATTTGTCGTGAGCAACAATTACGAACTTTGTGACAAGATTGTGTAAAAAACTTCCCCCTAGACACAAAACAATTACACGATTTAAAAGTTTGGAACTCAAAACAAAAAACCTAGTGTTATAATCTTAGTAAAAGTTTGTTCACGAAACACACACACACACATGCACTCACATGAATAGATGTTATTACAGTTGTTGTAAAGTGGGTGGGTATTTTTTCCCAAGCTCAGATGTATGTCATCATGTTGTGTTGGTCTAAAAGAAGAGTAACAAACCTCAATTCACCACCACCACCACCACCACCAATCTCCAATTTGCTTCACCAAATAGCAGCTACATAGCAACAACAAGCCCACAAATTGAGAGTAGCCATTTAAAGAAGCTTTGATGGCTTGAGGAGTGCTAGAAATGTTGCAACTTGCTTAATAGTAGAAGGAGGAGGAAGAGGAGGAAAAGGTGCAAGAAGAGCAGGAGGAGGTGATAGGAGGAGGTGATAGTGGGAGAAGTGGTGGGAGTGGGAAGGGTGGTGGAAATCCTTGAGGAGATGATGGTAGTAGTGGGGATCCGTGGATAGCAACCCCGAAAACTACTACAGCAAAAAGACATGAAGAGGAAAGCACTTTTATTAATGATGATGATGATGCACATGGTAGCAAAAATGTGGAGCTATAATACATGGGAACTAGCAACCTAAATCCTACAACTAAATATCTTTGCTCAAATGTGAAAGTCGTGAACATGGAAGAAGATTTAGAAGGTAAGTGTTGTGAGAAAGCCTTTGAAACCTTGTCTTTTCATCAAGGTGTAAGTGTGTGAGAAAAAACCTTTGAAATAATTCATGTCTAAACCCTAAACTTGGAAAGGAAAATAACCAATAAGTTTTTCATCATGTGGCTGGGAGGGAGAATGATGAAAAGACTTGCATCATGCTAAGGGAGCTAAAAAGATTTGTGAATTTTGAAGGTGTGTGGGTGGAGGATAAAGAGGAAGGAGGTTCGACTTTTGTGAAACTAGGGATTATTCCAAGGGAATGGATTGGAAAGGAAAATGTCAAAGAAGCGCTCTTGAGATTGAAAGCAACCAAAGTGTACAAAAGTGTGAAAGGACTGTGGAGTAAACCTCTTGGAAATGGAATTATTCTTATTGTTATGGTCAAGGATGTGCACTACACTGCCATTGTGGCATTCCAATGTATGAATGTGGGTCTTGGATATGGTAATCTTATAAGGAATGATGAGGGTAATGATTGAAAGCTTGCATGGTCTATTGGCATTCCATGTCATTTTCCAAAAAACATGGATATTCACATGACAAAGATATTACATATGAGTGCAAAGTTGTTAGCCATAATGTTGTCTACCACTCAAGAAATAGTTGAAGGTTGGTACCATAGCCATGGATACCCATATGCAAAGGTCAAGAGCTTTGAGTGTTTGGGGACAAAGAAATTACAATGTCACATAGTTGAAGGGAAAATCACATGGCTTGTTTTGTTGTGTGAGGATGATTCAGAAGAGCCTACAAACTATTACACAAGAAAAGAAGTCATCCTTCAAGAGCTCCCACTTGCGATATGGGTCTTCTTCGCTTGACCAACCCCACTTGTTGGCATGTATGTCTATTCCAAAAGTTTACTCTTAATTTTTTTCCTCATTCAGAATTAGAATGTGTCATATGAGAAGATTTCAAAAAAGACAAAAAAGGGTTGCAGGTGACAAAATGCATGCAATACAATGTGGATGCAAACAAAGTATACACAACCTAAAATATCTAAAGTTGTTTGACAAATTATGTTTGCTACCAAGTTTTGACCCTGAGTTTGTTGATAAAGGTGGCATTTTGCTTCATATATTGGTCAAGGAACACCCCTATCAATTGGTCTCTCTCAAGGGTGAATGGAGCTTCCTTGCAAAGGAATCAAGTTGGCCTAACTTGGTACAATGTCCTTTGACATTTTCATTATTAATGACATGAAATTTATTTGTAATAAAAAACCCTCTAAATGAGTTCAACAACCTAGCAACTACTCCTAGAGAAAAGAGAATTCTCCATAGGTGCACAATTTTTCCATTCAGATAAATGATAGCAAAAAGTTTTGTTGGGTGTTTTAAGGTTTAGGGTTTAGGGTTTAAACCCTAAATGTCTGGGGCACACTACACTCACAATCAAAGGGGTTGAACAAGTATTTTTCCCCATCTCGAGCAAATGATGAAAGAGGTTGATTTACACATCATTTTGTTTTTTGCAAAACAGATGTAATCAATAAAATCTTCAGCAAGGACAATGTGGAAGACATATTGGTAGCTCTTGTATGTGTAAATTCTCAAGAGTTTGACTCTTTGTGTTGCTCTTATGCTCTTAGTTTCTTTTTTCACCCCCTATTTATTGTCATTATTTTCTCCACATATCTATTTATTACATTTGAATAAAGGATTTTTTTGGGAGTAATGGGTGTTAGCACTGATTATTACAAGAGGTAGAATTCAAGGAATCTAATGAGGATTAGGCAAAAAAACCTAATCACAATCTTCAAATGGTCATCCTCGATGGGTCTAAAAGTAACACTTGTTTTGGTAATAATGATAATGAGAAAATCACATCACACATAATAATAGTGTTAGCTTCAATTCCTTGTGTGTTATAGCAAACAACTTATACTTTGCAATCCTTAACAAAACTACATGTTCATTGTTATAATAATATTCTTGCTTACTCTCAAATATATATTTTAAAAACCTTTTGAAAAAAAAAATTGGAAAAGCAAAAAAAAAGTTCATGAAATTGTTTGTTGTTACATTTTCTTTTTCTTTTTTGGATATTGTGAAATTTACTTTTTTTTGGCACAAGGACAAAATTGGATGATTTTTTTTTGGTGTGTTTTGTTTGCTTATGATGGACCTACTTACTGACTAATGTTTTTTTGTTGTGAATGTTATAGATTTGGGAAGCACACAATAAGATGTTGCAGGGGTGTTTGCACATTGAATACTAGCTCATAATCAATGTTTTATGTGGCACAATTTCAAAGGATTTGTATGAGGTATGTTTCACATCTCTCTCTCTCTCTCTCTCTTTAAACTAGATGAAGAGAAACCATATCAGAACCAACCATGGATCGAGTAATTTCTTCTTTGTCGAAGAAACAACCAACAAGTATAGGCTAGGTATATATGGAGCCTTAACTAATTAGTAGTTTCCCTTTGGCACAAAAAGAGTTGGTAGGTAATCATTGGGTTTGTGTGGACCCTTGATGGGCAATTCTACCAAAAACAAAATCTCAAAAAACTAGTTTTGACCCATAGACAGGGTTTTCAAAAAAAAAAAAAAGATTTAAACTAAACCGTTGATTCTTTGCCTGGCTCTTTTAAAAACCTACTGGTTTGTTGAAATGTTTCAAAAGCCTTAAATCAACTGGTGGTTATTTTATTTTCATAATTTCCAAAAGCCTCAAACTAGAGGTTTCTTTTATTTTGGAACTTTCCAAAATCAAAATCCCAAAAGTGAAGATTATGTTGAAATCTCAAAGAACTACCTAAAATTGATCGTTATTCATATCACATACCATCATATGGTTTTTACTTACAGGGGATTAAAACAATTGTAGTGGAAAAGGATAACACCCCCAAGGTCAAATCAATCCAAAAACAAAATGGTCTTTTTGTGATTTCTAGTTTTTGCTTTGATTTATTTTGGTAGTGTCAACTTGAACTTGGAAAAGAAAACATAGCAGAATGTGTAGGCTACTGTATATTGACTTGAATTTCATTAGGAAATTACACCTTCTCGTCCATCACCTTCTCCTCCTTTGAGCCCCGCACTAGTTGCTCCATTCACAAATTTTCATTCATCACCCACAATTCACTTTCTATGGTCTTTGTTGCCAAGGGCATCTACATTTAGACTTCATGGAAAATGATTTCCATTAGTAGCAGATGGTCTTTCATGAATGTCATCTCATGGTTTATAGCTTTCAGTTGGGGATGGAACACATCCACCTCGCCTTATGACTGAAGGCCATGTTGAAGTTAATGGTTTTGCTTTTGTCCTTGCATTGTCATGGATTTAGTTACCAGCATGTCTAGTGGGCAATTTAAACACTTCTCTTGTTTCTTTTATCGTCATATGTTCCTAGAAACAAGGATATTGTGGAAAGATTGTCCTTGATTATGAGTATCCACCAAGACTGAAATATGTATTATGTTTTGCAGTGAAAGCAATTTAAAATATGCTCAAACTTGGACTTTTTGGTTGTAATTATATAGTGTAATCAAAGACAATGATCAACAATTTTATGGCAATTTTCCCTTTTGTGCTTTATGTTTTTATTAAATTGTGCTCATGATTTGTGCAACAACTATTGATGCTAGAAACAACCCTACTATTTGAGGGAATGGGCCTTCATGACCATCACAAAGAACTACGTCTTGATGTTGATAACATGTCTTATGAGGTTTGACATGATGTTGAAACCAATGGCAATCTTCCATTTATCCTTGGAAGCTATGTGTTCTTTGATGTTTTCAGAGGCCATGGCACTGACTTATGAGCATTGAACATTGAACGTCCTTTTATTCTAGAAGTTTGACCTATGAACATTAAACATTGAACTTGCACTTTTGAAGAAAAGTGAATTAATTGTGGGAATTGTGAAAAAAGAGGGGACAAAAACAAATCTTCTTATGGATTTTCTCTCAAAAGGAAAGTTCAATGTAAACATGGGAAGAAGGTATGGGAATCCAAAGATGAAAAGCTTTGGGTCCATGACTTGTTTGATGAACTTACCACACGAGATGAAAGTTTTTTGTGAGAGAGGCAGGGTTTGCACTAAAGCTCTTTTGTTACTAATGTAAGATGTAATTTAAAATTTTAGACATTTCATAAAAAGATTTCAAATTTCACTTTTCAATATTCAAACATTTTAGTTTTCAAATTTTCATATTCCTTCCAAACATTTCACAAAGAGATTTCAAAGTTTAGTTTTTAGTTTCCAACTTTCAATATTCACACATCCAAATTCAAACATTTTTCAAAATTTTAAATTCTAGACATTTCACATTGAGATTTCAATTTTCAATTTTCAATTTTCAACTTTAAGTATTCACACATCCCAATTCAAACATTTTAATTCTCAAAATTTTGTAGATTCCAAACATTTCATATACAAATTTCAAATTTCAGTTTTCAACTTTTAGTATTCACACATCTGAATTCAAACATTTCAGTTTTTCAAAATTTTAGAATCCAAACATTCCATATAACTGTATACCTTAGCAAGTTTGGCACAAGCCTCCCAAACAATTAATTAATTTTGAATATTCAATTTCAGAAAATAAAATATTCCTGAAAATTCTTTATTTTCCTTCCTAAGGAGTTGGTGTTTGGAATAAAATATTGATCATGGTCATATAACATTGGGTAGAATCATTACGCAATGAGTTGCTTGTTCTTTGTTGATCTTGCCTACTAAGGCAAGGATATTGTGTTCAAATTCATTATAGAGTATTTTAATTAAAGGGATTTTGGCCCCGAGGTAATAATAGGTCTATTTTTATCTGAGGATTTTTGAAAGATGATATTTTGGCTTGTGTTGAAAGTGGAGATTAGTTATAAAGTTATAATATCTTGAAGCATTTTGGTTTCTTTTAAGGATTTTTTGAACATTATATTTTTGCATGGTGAAATATTTGAATTTCTGTAATTCTTCTTTGGCCTTAAGATACATTTTAAGTTAGATAGCAAGGCCACAGTGTGACACACCCCTTGTTTTTATAGGAATTTTTTTTCAGTTTTGCCTTCCATGTTTTTTTCTGAATTTTCCTTAGTACAAAGTTGTCTATTTTTCATTTCATCAAATTTTTATATCACAAAATCAGAAAAAGAAACCCTTGTTCCCCTCTCCTCCTCTCTCTTGTCAAACTTGGAAAAGACAGTTCATAAGGACTTGCAGTTTTGTCCAATTGTTTTTTATCGTCTTCTTTTTAAATTTCCAACCACATAGCAAATGTTTTTGTTATCTCTATTAAAAAAATAACAACTTAAGAAAATTCAATTTAAAGCCCCCTTTACACTAAAGCTTGAAAGTCCACGACTATAAATTTTTTTAAATGTATGATGGGAAGAAAAGTTCTTTTAGGATTCAAGTTCATTTTACACAAGGTTGAAAGACCAAAGGACTAGGGAAATGTAAATGCATGAAAAATGAGCATTCAATGCACTATAGATAATGTTTCATGCTCTAACTGGCTTGTTGCCATGCCCAAATATTTGCCCTGGGCTTGGCAACAAGCCTCTTAGATTATGAGCTAAAACAATTCATGGTTGGTCAAATTTTGATGGTACAAACTCAATTTTTTTTTTTAATAATTCTTTTTTAGAGATGGATTGGACATTTGTTAGACCAAGAGCCCAAAAAGCCATGATTGATCTAAAAACATTTTGTCATGATTTTTTATCAAATTTTGTTAATAAATGTTTTTTTAGGTGGACACAAAATTTGTTAACCCATGGCCCCAAAAATCCATGATTGGAAGGATTTTTAAAAATAAATTTTCTGATTTTTTAAATATATATTTTTAAGATGGGCAAAAAATTCATTAGCCCATGGGCCAAAAAGGCCATGATTGGTTGGATTTTCTTACATGATTTTTCCCAAAATTTTGAATAAAATGTTTTTGAAGGTGGGCACAAAGTTTGTTAGCCCATGGTCCAAGAAAGTTGTGATTGGTCAAATTTTTTAAAGTAATGTTTTCTTAATTTTTAAAGTAAATAAAAGGTGGGTGCAAAGTTCATTAGCCCATGGGCCCAAAACATTTGTGTTTTTACAATGGTTTTTCTGTTCTATGATCCATGGTGATCCTACTTGCTAAAACAAAGAAAGTGAAAAAAGAATAAATAGAAGAAAAATGATGAAAAAAAGAAAATAAAAACCTTAAAATAGTAGTAAAAAGTTCCATAGAATATCAAGTTTAAAATCAATTTTTTTAAGAAAATAATTAGTTACTTTTTTCTATTATAATATGTTGGTGAGTCAATAAAGTCTATTTTCACTTTACACTGCAGTTGACAACTTGGGTCCATACATAAATAATTTCTGAATTTCCATGGGATGGCCTTTGGATGTGTTTCCAGGCTCCCAAACATTTCCATGGTCATGATCCCTCTCTACAAGGGGGCCTAAGGTAGTAATGTCAAAAACCACATTTGTAAGAATTAATTGTATTACTTTAAAATTGGAAAAAAACCAAGTTATGTTTTCAATACATACTTATCAACTTTAATTTCAACATATTGTCCTCTACTACACATAAATAAAAAAAATCAAGCAATAGGCTAGGCTAAAAAAATTGAGCCTAACAATGGATTTTTGGCGCATAGTTGGCTTTTGGCCATCTACTTTAGACTTTGTCAAACTTCCAATAACTAACCACAAAATGGGTTTTTAGAACCATAGTTATTGGGCAAAACTGATTCTCTGATTTTTTTATGAATTGCCTCTCAAAGGTCCATATGTGCCCAATTCTTTATCAGCCATTTTATTATTGGCAAAATCTCACCAAAATGTGAAATTATAGTTTTCAAATCTGAAAATGAAGTGATTTAAAAGGGTTTGCAATTGCTGAAATTGAGAAAAATAATAAGTAAAATTACCATATTATGTTATGTGGCTTTCAGTGTGTAGGCCAAATATTAAAGATTTTGTACTCCATATCTGGTCATATCCGTGTCAGACTTGGCCAAGTCTTCCTTGGGATGATTGGCTAAGTCTTGCTTGGGGTGATTACCACTTTGACACCTTCCTATGGATGATGACCATCTCAAGTGTGAACAAAAATTCCTTTAAAAAAACATGGATCCTTACCCTTTGGTTCTTTTAAAAGAGAGAAAGAAAAGCCCATCATTAGCAACAACATTCATGAAAGAGAATAGTTGGTTCTGGAGGGTTGTTACCAACATTTTGACAGTATCATGTCATTACATTGCCAAAATATTTTGATGGATTGAGTGTTGTAGTGTCTCACATATTAAAGCTCAACATGACCACTAGGTACTTCTTTTTATGTCTTCCAAATAGCATATGTATAAACACTTTAAGGTAAACTGGCTCATCATCGAACACTAGCCTATCATTGAACATTTTGGCAAACCTTTCTCAATTCTTCAACATTTTGAGCAATTTAAAATGTTATAGGAGTGCCTTCTCAAGCTTTACAAATCTTGAAATGCAAACCCAAAGGAACAGCCAAATAATAATAATAAAGAAAATATGTTTTTGGAATTGCAAAATGCATTTTTTTTCATTTTTTTCATTTTGACCCCTGCTATTTCATCAGTACAAAACTTCTTCTTTTTTTGGTTCAGATTGAGCGATTTAAACTGCTCTGAAATCACCATCTTAAACTCTACAAATCATCTTGTAACTCTAAAAGAAACAAAGTAATATTTAAGGATTGTTTGAGGGGTTTGAAAATAAGCTATGAATTGTTAGATTTTAGTGCAATAGATGCACAAAGAAGAAGGCTCCATCTATTCTTTGGACAACATAACCAATAGGCCCTCCTACCAAAACGGTAAGAAACCCTACCTCAAGTGTATTATGACCGGCCTCTCTACCCTATAAGTATAATTTTGGCAAGAAACCTTACCTTAAATGTACTATAACCGACCTCTCTACCCTATAAGTATATGTATTATGGACCTAACATGAGTGTTTTAGTGCTTGGATGTGTGTGTGTGTGCACACGTGCTGGAGCACTTGTTTACTTTGTTTTGGCAGCTTCTATCGATTATGTATGTGAGCATAATTTGTTTCCATTTTTGCACTCATACACGTTATGCATATGTTGGGTTATTTTTTCCTCATATGTAGTGGGGCATGCCTTTTGACAAGGACCTTGCATTGACTTGGGTCTAGAAGTAGCTTGGACATTATGGATGGTGAGAAACAGGTGATCTTTAATGACACTTATTAAAAAGTAGAGTTAATTGTGCCATTGAACACATGTTGGAATCAGAGCATGGTTTTTTTTAGCAAAATCAATTGGATTTATTCTATAAGAAAAGTCATTTTTTCATTCACAAAAATTATTTCCAAATAAATCACTGGTTGTAATATCAAATGAGTTTTGAAAAGGAAAATGTTCCACCTTCTTTAGCTGAGCTTTGAAATACAATTTTCAATCAACCTTGATTTTTTTATTGAATTTTCAAAGAGAAAGTACTCAAAACTCAATATCTTTTATATCTTAGATTTAAAGTTTAAATATTACACAATTTGCCTTCACAAAACTATATTCATCAAGGGCTTTTCAAGGGTACCAAAAGTTCCCTAAATAATTTAGCTTTGATTTTATTGAATTTATAATGACAAAATTATTCAATATTCAATGGTTCATACATCATAAGTATAAATAATATGAAATCACCTCAATGCACCCCTTACTCATTGAGGTCTTTTCAATGGTATGGAACATGGCAAGGTGCATTGTGGTGTGACCTTTGGAGATTTAAACATAACGACAGAAATAAAACAAACAAACAAATTAACTTCCTTAATAGAGAATATTATAATAATGTAGAATTAACTTTGAAAGGTTAGCACTTGAAAGTTGTAAGAGTAGGTAAAAGGAGGCAAGTCATTTCATTTATTTCATAAATGCATTCCAATTAATTTGTTATTCATCTCATTTTATTTCCTCCTTGTTAAATTTTTGTTTAAGTTGCAATTTCAATTTTATATTAATTGATATTAGTTATCATTTAGTGTAATTAATGTAATTAATCACAATTACAATTTAAATAAAAATAAGGTGAATATCATGGGATGGTGTTCTTGTATTTTACACCTTGATTAAAAGTGCCCTTGTTAGTTTTTTCTATTTAAGAAGCAAAAAAAACATTTTTTAGTTTTCATGACAAGTTTACTCCTAAAATTGAATCCCCCAAAATTTCAAGGGAAGTTAATTTTCATTGACTTGTGCAATTTTTGAATATTTGCAATCAAACTTTTGCAAAACAAACCAGGGTTTCAAATGTCTTCACATTTAAAACTAGTTAAAATGAGGCCAAACCAAAAGGTTTAAGGTTTAAAGATTTTCGAACAATTAAAACCTTGCATGTTTTGGAAAATAATATATTCAACAATTAGGAGTTGAAACGGAGGTGTGAATAGTATGTGATTACAATCAATATAGCTTTTTATGTATTTAGAATTGAACTTTAAATAGTTTATCATTGGAATCAAATGATCATTAACTTTTTAAAATATCTCATATAGTATTTCATCCAATATTAATCAAGTTTTTTGTCCACATATTTGTGAAATAGAACTCTGGTTAGTGATGTTTATTGGTTATGTCCTACAGAAGCATTGTGGGAACACCTTCTAAGTGGGTATAGGGTTGAAGAATCAAAAGTTGGCTGAATGGATCAAGTTATAGGTTTACATGTAAGTTTTTTATTGGCGCAAGCTAATGGATGCCCTTATGTATATTTTGGGTGCACCCATCCAATTGATGGGTTGTTTTAAAGCCTACCCATCTACTTGTTGGATTTCTTTTCAACATATGAATGTTGGGTTGGGTAACTGATTGAACCATGTTTTTATATCATTTTTTTTTGGATTGTCACTTGCCTTTTTGTATCATGAAGTTTCATATCATTATGAAATGTAAAAAAAAATTCATATGTCTAATTTTTTAAATGAAATTTCTTTGATAAACATATAAATAATTAACTTCAATTCCTTTAAATATTATTAAAATGAAATTTGAAAAATTATGCAAGAATTGATTAAAATAAAACATGTCAATTTTAAAATAAATATAGAATTCATTTTTGAGATATAAATGTTTTGAATTAATTTGATGTTATTTTTTAAACTTCAATAAGGCTTTGATGAATATTTAATAACAAAATTCGCAATGAAATTCAAATTTAATTGATTAAATGTTTTTTGTATTGTTGTTACCTTTTATGCTATAAAAATTTCTTATTGTCCTAAGATAATAGACATGCATGTATGATTTTAGGTTTTATCAAACATGCATGGAGCAAACAAAACTAATTTATGAAGTTGGGTGGGGGTACAATGGGGTTTATAGGTGAAAATTTAAAGAGAGCAAAAAGGTTAAGGTATTTAATTTTGTATTTCTTTCGCAAGTTTGTTTTTGACTATGGGGTTTCAATATGTATAAGGAGTGGATAATTTAATTAGATTGAAAAATTACAAGTTGTAAGTGGAGCTTTAAGAAAAGGGGATGAAGGGTTAGGAAAAAAAAAATCTTTTCCAAAAGGGGTTTTTTTTTGTGAGGAAGGGAGGATGGATCAATTCCACCCCTTTCCAAAGGAATTTTTTTAAGGGATTGGGATAAATGAATTTTATTTGGGATGGGGATTAACCCAAAGGTTTGTTTCTTGGGTGGCATGGGAGGGAGAAGTTTGGTTGATTCTCAAGGTAGGAAGGTGGGATTTAAAAAAATTTCCAAGGAATTATTTTTTGGTGGTGTGGGATGGGGTGGTTGGAGAAAGGGGGTGGGTCTATTTTGTTTTCTCTTTTTGTTTTTTGTGACATGGTGACTTAATGAAGATTTTTTCTCAAGAAAATATTTTATAAAAATTAATATTTTTTTTGGGAGTGGTAAATTTTTTTCACAAAAGTTTAATTTAAAAATTTTAACAAAAAGAAAAAATATATTTTGTTTAAAACCAAACGCTTAATACATCAAACCAAAAAAGGAAAAAATTAAATTTTGATTTTTTTGTGTGTTTAAATTTTTTATGTACATGATAAAAAAGTTAATGTTTAAAAAATAATAAAAATATATTTGAATGAAATGAAAATAATGGTTAAATAGTGGAGAAAATTTTTTAAGTTTATGTATTAATATCTTTCAAATCTAGGTTGAAATATTTAAAGTTCAAATGTAAACATGAAGTGCATAACTAAAATTCATAAGATGCTAAGGATATTGATGTTTTGTTCATTATTACACCATAATCTAGCCACCAAGCCATGGTTCGTCAATACCATGGTTAATGGTAGACATCTACCATAGTCAAAGTTACTAAAAATCAATAATTAAAATTCATAAGATGTTAAAGGTATTGATGTCTTATTCATTATTAGACCATAATTTAGTCACCAAACCATGGATATGATCCTTTATTGTTAAGTTGAAATATATCATAGTCAAAATTACTTAAAATCAATATAAAATAAAAAAAAATTTAGGGTTAGGTTTAGAATTAGGTTTAGGGTTTAAGTTAGGTATTTTGTCCCATATAAATATAACACTTTATTTTTGTTGTTTTTTTTTTCATAACAAGAACAATATGATTAGTTTAAGCTTTCACCATTTGTTGACTATTTTTTTGTTTCCTTTGCAAGTGTGTGATTATGCAAGTGTATGTTTTGCCAAGTGTGTGCTTTTGCAACTATTACTTTTGTCAAGTGCTACTTCATTTGTTTCTTGTTAAACTCATTTTGGTAAGTTCTACTATTTTTTTGGGCACAATGGCTATTGTTCCAGTGAAGGAAGGAAACTATAATAGTTATTGGCATGGATGATTTGGATTTTGGTATTAAAGATGTTGCACTTGAAACAAAAATGTTTAATAGTTATGGCACCTTTGATTGAATTATAAATAAGAACATGGAAGATCCAGGCTATGCATATTTGCATCATGATTTGTTGGACAAGATAACTCTAACCACAATCACCTTGAAAGTGAAATCGCCTCATATAAAGATGCATGAGCAGCATTTGCAAAAATGCATGTTTGTGAAGGTGAAATTTTTTCGCATTGAATCAAAGTCCAAAATGGGTTTTGAGAAAAGGGATATGCATGTTATATAATTGAATCAATAACCATTGTGTCATCAATTCCTGCATTCCAACTTGAGTTAGTTCCCATGTTTTTCCACATGGATTCAATTAGAATATTTTGAAATTATATTCAAAGTTAGAGATCTACCACCATTGCTATCATTGTCATTGGTGTAAGGGGAATAGGGATAACAAAGTAGAAAAACAATTGTTGATTGCAAATGGAGAAGGTGAATTTGACCAAGATGTTTTTGCTTTTGGTAACAATTTTAGAATAGAATATGATCAATTGTTTGAGGCGTATAATGAAGGCCAATGTGTTATGTTATTGATCAAGAATGTGACAACAACATCAAAAGGAAATTGATATTTGAGGGCATAACATTACACAATTTTAACAAAGGTTGTTGATGAAGCAATTTGAACTCGCCTTCTTCAGTTATACAATAAATTATCAAGTGCCCAATCTACATTGAGAGAGGTGAGCCTCTTTTTTATCCTTTGCATAATTCAATGTTTCTTTCAAATTAACACGAAAAATATCAAATAGAACTAAATGTTCATCTTATGGTCAACTATATTATAAAAGATAATGAAAAATAAAATAATAATGTAAAGAAAAATAAATTTTCAAAGTTTTGTAATTGAACGCAAAGGAAAATTGGGTGTTAACTTCATTTTCATTTTCCTTAAGAAAATTGGGTGGTCACTTGATTCTTTTCTTTTTAAAGGAACATGAGAATCAAATGGCCACCCAATTCTCCTCTTCCTAAAAGAACATGAAAATTAGGCAATTACTCAATTCTCTTCAACAAAAAAAAAAATTCAAAGTTTTTTTTCCTAGGTAGTGAAAAGAATTGGGAAGTCTTTGTAAAGGAACTTGAAAATCAGGCAACCGCCCGATTCTATTCTATAAAAAACAATTCAAACATTTGTTTTTTTTGCCCTAGGAAGTTAGGAGAATCAGGTGGTTGCCCGATTCTCGTCTTCCTAAACAAACATGAGAATTAGGCGGTCGCCCAATTCTCCTCTACAAAAAAAATTTCAAATTTTTATTTTATTTGGCTTGGGCACTATGGAGAATTGGGTGGCCACCCAACGTGCTTTTTCCTAAGGAGGTGTGTCCTTTTTTTCAAAAGAGGACAATCGGGTAGCCATCCAATTTTAATGAAAAACTCGATTCTAATGCCAAAAAACCCAACCATTTGATTATTTTCTCCTTGGGGATGAGAGAACCGGGTAGCCACATCATGTTTTCTACTATAATGGTCTATAGAAAGTAAAACTACATTGAAATGACTTGTTTTACTACAATTGTTTTTAAAACAATAATCAACCTTCCATTGCATACTAGATATAGAGTACAACGTTGTTATTTAGAGTGAAAAAGTTGTCTTTATATAGTCCATTGGAATTTTTCTTTGGGGAAAGAATATGGGATAAAACATTTGGAATGTTTTTGTTCAAAAAAAAACATATTGTATATTTAATATGGTAAGGTAAACAAGTATGTGAAAAACTTTTGTAAATAATTTTTTATAACTTTCTTTACATTGGTCCATGGCCTTTGAACATTGAAAAAAATTTGTAGCCCCTTATGTGACACATTTAATGTCACAAAAATCATTAGAATTGGTTAAAAAATAAGGAAGATATGGCTTATGGAAGTGAAGGGTTTAATATTTAAAAACAAAAAAATAGTTTTTGTTTTAAATCTTAAGATGTATGTATGATGGTCTAATATTTTTACACTTCCAAGATTATTTTTAAAGCTTCAAATTTCATGTGCATAGTTTTTGAAAACACTCAAAACGAATAAGAAATAAAAGAGGTATATGGTTTGAAAAAAAAGGGTATAATGTTTTTTTTTGTGCTTGAATCACCTTTTCTTTTTGTCATTTTTTTGTTATTACTAATTTTTTATCTCGTTTTTTCTTTTCTTTATGTATTAAATCTTTAAATTATTACATTTCCACAACATCTTTTATTATGCACTTCTATGCATTTCATTTTTTTTGTTTACATATTATGTGTATGTGTGTACATGATTTTCTTTCTTTCTTGATTAATGTGCCTTTTTCACATTTACCCTTTGTTCATGTTCATTTACCTTTTCGTTTTAACATTTTAAATAAATATTCTAGGTGATTGGGGTGTTGTCCATAACTAGCCCAATTGTGCCTCCATTTCAAAAAGTATGTGGAAATTGTCATATAGCGGATGTCATAATTTCTCCAATGGGTAGTGTTCATTATAACCCTTGTTGTTCAAAATCAACAATTCAAAAATCATGTTTTCTTCATGATTCCATTACAACTAATGATGAACATGCGTTATTGACTATTAAGGCCAAATGGTTTGAAGTAATTATGCATATGATGGAATCTGAATTTTTTATATTTGCATCATCCAAAACAAATTCAACTCTTCATTTCAAATTGCATTCATGGTTATCACCCACATTTTCCCTTGTTGGCTTTTAAGAAGATATCCAACAATTTATCCCATAAGGGGAAACCAGTTTGAAGTGCAAAGGTTTAGTTATTCATTCGACAATTATTCATAGTGACAATGCTTTGTGTAATGTGAAACACAAGCTTGATTTGATGAATCAAAGTCAATTTCTAGACAAAAACTTTTTTAAAAATTAATTTTTTATGTGACCTTTCTATATTCACTTTTAGTATATGAATATTCTATTTATGTGGAAATTCCCTATATCACTTTTTGGTTTAAATAACCTTTATTATATAATCATTTTCATAGTTTTGTTTTAAAGTAAAAGGAAATTTTTCATACATCGATTTTACATCAAGTGCCTAACATAATATTAAATGCAACATTTTTGTATGTGAAGTAGTTTTTCAACACAAACAATTTTTCAATACAGATGATTTTTAATATAAATAATTTTTCAATATAAGAATTTTTTAAATATAAGTAATTTTCCAATCTAAGCATTTTTTCAATGAAAACATTTTTCTTAGTGCAAGAAATTTTTTGATGCAAATATTTTTTAAATTATTATTTTTTCAATGCAAGTAACTTTTTAATGTAATTTTTTTTCAAATCAAATTTTTTTCCATTAAATTTTTTTTCCCAATATTAAAAGTTTTTCAATGCAAATAATTTTCCCCAAATTTTTTTTAATGTAAATAGTCTTGATTGAATCATTGATCTTTTTTTTTAATGTGGGACCATGCTTCTATTTATATAGATATCCATTAAATTAAAGTTCAAAATAATGGAAACACCTTTATTAAATCTTGTTGATTCTTCATTTGAACATGTATTGCATTCATATGGCTTTCATCTAATTTCTACATATAAATATGAAATAGATAATTATCTTTTTGATTTTATATATTATTTATTGGATAATCATTGTCATATTTTCAATTGAGGCAAAATAACATGGCACATTCAAATCAATGTTTATTATTGAATAAAGAAGAAGTCCAACAATGTTGTATTTGATAATTAAATCCAAATTTTTTGTGTGATTTATATCAAGGCATGGTCACAAATGAACATCAATATGTGACCAAAATGGCATTAAATGTTAATATGGGATGTTTGTGGGGAGATTTCACTACAATATTTTGGATAACTGAATATCTAGAAATGTTAATTTACATTTGGAATAAATATCAAAACATATTATGTCTCAATGTGGCATGGATTTTCAATCTATCCCTTTACATATAGGGTATAATTCTCAACATTTTGAACTAATTCAATATGTTAATGGTTTATTTAGTTCTTTGCCTACTTTTCACATTAATGATCCAAAAATTACCATAGATTTCATTATTACAAAATGTGGGTGCAGTTCATTAGTCCTTGTTCAATAAACCAATGAATTCATTCAAAATTTAATGAAATCACTTGGTGTATAGGGTCACCTTTTGTTGTAATTTTTATATGATTTTCCATCTTTTTTAGAATTAATGGTGTAACAACCTTTTATTCAATTATCATGACTAACTAAATGTTTTTATTGAAATGAAAATTTTGATTATGCATTAATGGACATTTTGAAAAATAATTGGGATTCACCATTCGAATATGTTGTTTCATTGTTCAACAATTATTATAATACAATTATTACTAAAAAACATATTATAAATCGTATTCAATATTTATATTTATTTGAAAAATAACACAAATGTTCTTATCAATGAAATTTTGTTTAATCCGTTCACTTCAATTACCCTTACCAATGTTTTAAAAAATCCAAAAATTCAAATGGAACATTCCCATTTGATTGTTGAGCCTAATGTAACACAGAAAATATATATATATATATATATATATATATTTTGATTGGGCACTTTATGACAACAATATTTTTGAATTATTGGAGGTTTGTTCAAATCTAATTTATTACACAAAAACATTTAAATCCATCAACATGTTTCCAAATATTAAAGGATCCAAATCACAAATTATGAATCACATGAAATATATATCACAAAAATCTTTCATAAATGACAAAGTTCAATAGTCATATGTTCAATGCACTTTAAAAGAAATTAAATAACCAATTCCCGCACAACAACTTATTGTGGAACATGATGTTCAATCAAATAAAATATAATATAATGTTCATATAAAGAAAAATACACATAATTCAATATACAGTTCTAATAAACAAATCCAAGATGTTCCTATAATTCGATGTTTTTGTTGTGAAAGGTTATGTTTTTAAAAACAACTTAAATGTTTTTCAAATCAATTGTCAAAACAACTTTCTATGTACTTTCAAATTCAAATAGAACCTAGTTCAACATCGTACATATGTACAAGTTGTTTACATAATATTAGTGAAAATAAACCATCCTTATATCAAGTACCAAATAAATTTTCTAGAAACAAAATCATTCCATGAGTCCAAAATTTAACACAATTATAAAAACATCTTATTGCACCATGTCTTGTTTTGCTTAAATTTATAAACTCCAAAGTTACGGGCAATATAAAATGCATGGTAGTGTTATTAATGTCCTTGCAAATGTGGATCGAACTTAATCAATATTATCACGTTTACCACATGACAATGCAACTATAGGCATGTTTATTAAGCAACATCTTGAATACAAATCACCTTATATGTCAAATAATGTTCATCCAAATATAATGATGGTCCTTTTATGAGATTTAATTGAAACATCATTATACAAAGATTTGAATGTTACCATTTGTTATCAATGGGCAAGTTTGTTTGTTTTGCATATGAATTCAAAATTTCAATTCTTATTTATAATAATGCATCATCTAATAACTTTGATTCCAATAACAAAAAAATACATTATACACCAACAGATTCAATGATACATAATTTTTTAGATGCTCCAAAAATAATGGATTATGAAAATACTATATATTCTATTGCACCGAGTCAAAAATTTCACCCTTTAAGTTTATTTTAAAATAAACATTTAAAGAAGTTAATTTTTCCAACATTGTTTTATTGGCAATTTCAACAATTTGTTGAAGGTTTTCCATATCAACAAATAGCTTAGTGGGAATTACTTCATAAATTTAAGGATTTTTCAACAAATATTTTAAACCATTTAAAAAAAGTTGCTAAAGTTTTCATTAAAAAAGTCATAGGTTTTGGTTGGGTGCGAATACGGAAAAGAAACTTTGTGGTAGAATTTTAAAAATTTATCAAGTATGCAATAAACTAAATTTAGATAATATATTCAAATCATACCTAGGTAATCGTGATTTCGAAGGTTTTTGTAATTCACCTAATTATTTTGAAAGGTTACCAAAAAAATTTGTAATGATTTGACAACTCAGTCCTCCAACATTCTTTGTCACTTTTACATTTGCTGAAAGATTATGGGATCATTTCATTACAATTTTACACATTACATGATTCAAGAATAAATCTCCCAAATAAAATAGAAGACCTCCAATCTATTCATATAACAAAATTGATATGAATTGACCTTGTCACATGTGCAAGATATTATGATCATAAAACATATTGTTTTTACAAACTTATCGCATAAGATCATTATTTTTTTGGGTATATTTCTGATTTGTTTGATCACTAAATTCCAAAATCGTGGGAGTGAACATGACCATGGACTTTTATGGATTAAAAATGCACCTTTGTATGGAGTGCACACAAATGAAAAAATTGAACGGTTTATAGACATGTACATTTTTTATGATGTATCATTATTACCAAACCCATTACAAAATGCACAACAACATCAACACACATGTACGTGTAAGAAAAAAAACCATGTTGTTTGTAGATTTCATTACCCATTGCCTTCTATGCGTGAAACAAAAAATTTAGAACCTCTTCAAATGATTGGGAATTATCCATTTTCAGACCAATACCTCATACACAAGCAAACAAAATATTTCAATATTTGAAAGATTTTTTAAAAAAATGATGATAAATCATTTTTTGAATATCTAAATTTTTAAAACCTTGATGAAGGTACATATATTAAATTTGAAAGTAAATTAACAAACCGCATATTTTCTTGAAACAAACTCCTAAAAACATAAAAACTAATGCATTTAGTATACATGTTCATTTGTGGTTTGCAAATACATATATTTGAGTTATTTTGGACCCATATGTAGCTACAACATATTGCACATCATATATGACAAAAACAGATAAATCAATAACATCAAAACTACATTCTATCATTAAAAAATGCATTGCAAATAATAATAGATGCAAATACAAGAATTCAAAAGTTAGGTAATGTTTTTCTCAATGCCCAACAAATGTTGTTCAACTTGTTACTTACCTTGTGTTTTTCTTACCATTATGTTATTCATCTCGAACATTTCAATTCATAAACATTTTTCATTTTGAAGAACGGGTTTTTGTGTTAAAATCACAAGTTGCATTAAATGAATTGGAACCAAATTTAGATGATATAATGTGTTCATCAATCTAGACAAATATATTAATCATCCGAATCAATATGAATCATTGTCATTAACAAAGTTTAGTTAATATCATTAACAAAAAATTCAAAACATCACAAACCCAAAATTATTAGGTTTGTAGATTATAATAAATATAAAAATATTGAAAATTGGTTAAGAAAACAAATTTTATTATATTCAGCACTTCAAAATTCAGAAAACTCACAACTTGGAACTAATGTAACTTGAAATGATGCATATTCCCGACATGATGAAATTTTTCATATTAAATTTATTTTCAATTACCAAATGCCATATCTAAATATTAAAAAAAAAAGATGATTCAATAGATTCAAAATCAAAACCATTACATTCAATTAACATTTGGATTGAGGATATAAATAATGAAGTAAATGATCCACATCCTACAATTATTGTAACAAACGCAATCAATATTGAACAATATGATTTATGATCTAACTTTGTCATTCAATCACGTAATGGATCAAACCAAAAATCATAATTTTTAGAAGATGAAAATTTCACAAAATCATCATATTCCATGATGATGGAAGAATTTGAATATTGTAGTTTACTTAAATAATTAAATGAAAAAAAAATGATGATATTGTGCATAAAAATTTATTGTACCTTAATACACGGATATGTTTCTTTCTAACAATGGGTGCTAAAACTAATAAATTTTTTACATTAAAGCTTGTAATTCAAGGGTTATTGTGATTATACAATAAAGACATGTTTTCTAATTTAACAAAACCTAAGGCTTTACTTACAACATCAATAGGTAAAGTTGATTTCAATATTGACGATTTAATAATACATTCAACATTGAACATACATGTTCAACAATCCTCATTTAGTTTACCAAACTTATCATCAAATTCATTAAATAAGCTTACATGTCAATATGAATAATTATAATTTCTTATGATAAATGAAATATCATTTGTTGGTGCTAAAATGTTTGATGTTATAGATAATAAGCTAAAGTCCATAAAACACATTCAAAACAAATTTTTTGGTGGTGTTGATGTTATCATGACATGTGATTTATTTCAACCACCCCTTGTGAAAGATAGTTAGATCTTTCAAAATATTAAAAATAATGTTACTACACTAGCACCAAACTTTTGGCAAACATATGTCCAATGTTATGAACTAAATAAAGTTATGTGATTATCTAATGGTCTTTATATAAACTTTGAACAAATTTCATACTGCAACAGAAAATACAAAGGATATTCAATTTGTAATCGACAACCACCCAACAATTTTACCATTTTGCATTTATTTTAAACAAATAAACTTGTGCAAAAACACAATGAAAACACATTAGGTCCCACATTTATTTTCAAAGCAATGGACATCAACCATCAATTATGTCCACCATCTTACAAACTTTCAAATGATCCGAGTAAAATTGTGGGTTTGCATTCCACGATTTGTATTTTAAAAAAAATGTTGGTTGAATTATGTGTTAGTGATTATGCAACATCTAATGGTTTTGTGAATGGAGCTGATGGCATTTTTAAAACATCAACAACATATTGTGAAAAAACCATTATATGGTGTTGTGACTGCTATAGTATTAATTCTCAATGTTCTTGCTTCTACCCACTTGGTAGCATAATCTGTGACAACAAGAATATATTTGTTCCCTATATATCTTCCTACTAGCCTAATTGGCCCCATAAAATCAAGTCTCCATTTCATAAATGGTTCCTTTGAAAGACTTCTGACCAATTTCACAAGACTTTAAATTGCCAATCCTCCTGTTTTTTGACATACATTATTAGAAAACCTATGGACAGACCACCATACAAAACCACCCAATTTGGCTTTGGGTGGTTTTCATATGTGACAAACCATTCACGTGTTCATTGAGTGGCCAGATTCCACTAGATGCCCATTAAAGTGGTAATGTAGTGGGAGGCAACAGTGGTTTAGGAATTTATTTTATTTGTTTCAAAATTTGACAACGAAATGCTTCCGAGCAGGGTTGAAAATTTATCATTCCACCTTTTCAAACCACTTGGGTGGTTTTTCCTAGTGGTCATTCTAGGGTAACCACCTTACAAGGTATTACGTAGGAAGGTAGTAAGGGTTTTGCATAACTAGTTGTTAATTGAAATCATTATTCATTATTTCCATTAAAATCCAAATTGCATACAAGAATTCACAAAATTAACTAATGAAAACATATCACATTAGAGAATACCCCTAGTGTGCATGCTAACTACTAATCCTCTTCTTCTAATTCTGAATCATTGTCTTGAGGTTGAACTAGACCTACATTTACTCGTTCAACCTCACTAATAAGCACCTCCTCCCCAGGTTCTCTAGATAAAACATTGCCATCATAGAGAGCCCCTAAGCATTCCTTAACTAAATTTTCTTCCTTAACTACATTATGTGCTCTTAATGAAGGTTCAACAACTTCAACCACCACACATTTTGATCGTGCCTCCTTTTGTATTACAACTTTCCATTCACTGCCAACAACTGTGTCTAGCACAAAGAACACCTGCACTAAAAAATAAGAACATCCCATATTAACTTTTTGCAACAACATAATTGCCATTGTGCACTACCCCTTTTGTATTACCACATATGTTAGAACATATGAAACCATTGATAAACCCTAAGCTTATCCACTAACATACCACCCAAACCATTAAAACCATTGAGAAACCAAAATTACATTAATTATCACTTAATGTTTTGTGTTTTATAGGTGTGGTTTTCTAATGGAACTCTAGATGTAGAGGTCAATACCTAAGAAATGGTTATAGGCAACACATATGGTTCCATTGTTGGTGCGACCCAACATTGAAAGTTCATTTGCCAAAACCCATGCTCATCTTGACATATGGTCCTTGCATTGTCACGAAAGTTGGGTAGGATCCATGAACATTTGAACAAAACCAAACAAAGCCCAAAATAATCCACAAGAAGGATTTCCTTTAGGACCCTCACATAATTCAAATTTGCAATTATTTTATTTTGATCTCACATTGAGCTTTGACTTGTTTGATTAAAATATGCATGCAACTCCAACATCGTATGTCAAGTGTGTAGACCTTGTTTCAAGGTCCACTTGGAAGTGGTTTCCATATGGCGACATGTTAGAATAAGTGTAAGCGATTCGACTAGGAGGGCATGATAATTATATAAGCTCCTCATCTATTGTAGCACATGTAGCTACAAGATCCTTCACTTGAGCTTCTAACTACACAGTAAACGTAGGCATGGGATGTTGTAAATGAAGAGGGAACACATTGTTCCCTCATCCCCTTAGGTGACCTCGACCCCCTTCCACGTGCACGATGCTCCATTCGTTCCGCCTCACGGTGAAACACAATTTTATGGTTTTTGCAGCAGCTCAAAGGAATTCGAAATCTGAACCATCCAAATATAGAACATGCTACAGACCACTGGCATCGACTCACGCGCTGTGAAGGGAGTGCTTTCTTTTTAATTTCAATTAGTTCCAAAGTCAGAAAGTCAAACCCTCCGATGGAACCACACGGCAGAACCTTTCATCCCCAGAAAGGGTGCCGGACAGTGCTCGATGGTTTGGGGGCGGGGGCGGGGGTATTTAGCGTCAGGGAGAGCCCCCATAAAAATATTGGCGGTGGGCGAATCAAATAGCTCCTTCTGTGGAATAAAAAAAAACTGTGGGGGAACCACTTCACTAATTAATAGAAGCATGAATAAGCACCCACTCCTCTGCCATTTCTCTTAGTGCAGGTCACTACAAACTTAAGTTTCTCTAAAGGTTTTGCTTTCTGGTTGCAAGCAACACCATCATGTTCTGTCGGATGATATTTCCATTTATTATGGAACTGAAGCAGATAAGAGCCTGACGAGCTATCTAACAGATAAGAGTGATTGACAAAGGACGCTCTTGGGTGGACGCACCTACGCCAGTGGCAGGGGCTTTACTATTCCATCCTAATCCACCATAGTACACGAGACTCTTGCCCCTGCCACCTGGCAATAATTCATCCGATCAAGGGATCAGAGATTGAGAATTTTGAATGAAGATTTTCTTTTTGTTTGGGGGTGCAGGTCCAGAACCCATCCACGTTTTCGGTATGACTTTTGTCGTATTGTTTTGAAGTGATCCGAAGCTAAACTTTTTATCCCACAAAATTGATGACAGATTACAATTATCCAACCACAGCCACAACTCCTGTGCCATTTCTGTCATGGTTCAATGCAGCCCACTACAAACTTAGAATTGTTTAATTTAAAGCTTTTACTTTTTGCTTGTGAGCAGCAGCATGTTCTGGCCAAGTGACAAGAATTCCTCTGATCATCAAGGGATCACAAAATGTTGGATGAAGATTTTCCTTTTTCGTCAGGGTACAGTTCTAGACTCCATGCTCGTTTTTGGAGAGACACGTAAGGAGTCGACAGTGTGTTGGCCATTACAGTAACTATCTTGTGCAGGTGTGCTCCCGCGTGTCAATATAAAGCTACAATTTCTCACAGTCTCTTCACAATTTCTCACAATCTCTTTGACGCTCGCGTCTGCCCCTCTCTCCGTTGATCTGTCAATCCGCTGGCAAGCATTCTGGGGTGAGTGGGTGTTGAGGGAGAACGATTTGACGATCATGGCGATGACAACTTTCAAGGTTTCCACTGCTGTGCTTCATCTGGTGGCCATTGCTTGCATCATGCTAGTGGCGGTGCAGGTGACGGAGGCCGCTCGTGAGCTTGAGGACGGCGTTGGAGGTGTACTACTGAATCGTGAGCAAGTGGCATCTGTCCACACGAAGGCTGAGCTCACAGGTTTCCAGGCAGCTGCCTGCAAGCTTTTGCGCTTGCCCTGTGCCGTCCAGTTTTCTGTCGGTGACGACTGCTCTCCAAATGGTCAGAAATGCTGGAAGCTGGAGGATTGCTGCAGTGGAGTGTGCATTGCACCCCTTATTTATCCTCCCGTTGCTGGTAGATGTGTAGGGCCCTAGGACGAGGTCCGAGAACCAGAGAAGATCGTTAAGATCAGTGAATCTGAAAACCGTGGTTTGTGGAGTTCATGCGTAGTTGCTTCAGATTTTAAGCGAATAAATTCTGTGCAATCTGCCTTGCGCTAGTGTTTCTTGTGCAGTGGAATTATGTAACGCCAGAACTATAGGTATATAAATCTGGTATGTGGGAAATCTATAAGTCATCGTCATCGTCAGCTATTGTACTCCTACTCTCTGTTGGTCCACTTCTTGTGTCATATGTGACCGATAGAATGTGGTCTATGGCAATATATATAATATGTGCATATATTGGCGCCCCCGTGTTTTTTATTTTGTCAATTTTGTTGTTGTAGCCAAATTGGCAATGATCCACAGGAAGGTTTATCCAAATTTGGCTACAAGCTAAATATGAAAATAAGAGTGTTTAAACATCTTCCCTTTTTTGGCTACCTGCTTGAACCATACATAGATATCCAAACGTAACACAATTTGATTTCATGACAGTTGTTGCCTTCCATGTCCGTGCTCTTTCCAATTTATGCTTGAACAGACAAAACCATGGAAAATTGTTTGATATTCAACACCTTGTTTCTTCTAGATGGATGCTTATTCTTAGCCATAATGCTTTGGCGAATTTGGTGTAAGTTCTTTCTTCAGCAGGTTTTAAGTATCTGCCTTGAACATTAGTATGCTTTTAACACACTTCTGTGGACTCCTCTTTCTTCTTCATTTTGTAGCAACTGAAGTAGTCTGCAAGTAATCAACTGATCAATTTATTTGGAATAAGTGATTGGGGGAGCTGCCACTGCTGGAATGGGATATGGCTACCAAGGGCCATTTTAGAGGCAGCTGTCACCAATCTGTACTGCGACTGTTATGGACCAGGTATAGAATATGGTACAGACCTAGAAAGGGTGTTAGACGTGCTCGATGGGTGTGGGCGGGAGGGGGGGGGTTAATTTCACGTCTTGCGATTCGTTTTGGACCCATTTACAATTTATGTACATGAAAGTTAAACCACAGACAAACAATATGGAATAAAACATGAAGTGGTATTGGGAACGTCTTTGGGAACACATTTAGAAGTTGGAGATTACTTTGGGAACTTCATGGGAACAGACAAGAAACACAAAAAAATCCCCTCCTCCCGTGCCCCTGCCCACACCCCAAAAAACCTGAAAGGAAAACACTAAGCCTCCCTAACTAAGCCTTTTGGTTGGGTCCATGAAATTTCTATTTTGAAAATGGTTTGAATATTAAGCTACTACTTTTAATTAGCTGGTTTACCTCCCAAACTTTTTTAATTAATTTCATTTTTATTTTTCTGTGTAATGGGTCATTTTGATTGGCCCGTCACCCCCTAAATAAAACTGAAACATGGGAGACTCCCCAAAATAGTAGTTTCTATGTGAGAATGGAGTGGCTCACCTTTGGGTCACCTATAGAGGTGAGAATGGAAGAACTGGAGCAAAGGATATGGGATAAAGTGAGGTGCTTTTTTGGAACACCCTTGGGCAACACATTGGGAACTTGGGAACAAGATTGGAACCCCAGAATTTTAAAAATCCATCCTCGCTCCCCCACCCCCCCCCCCCCCAAGCAAAAAAATATGAACCCATTTGGGTATATGCTAAATCTCTCATTGGCTGCATGCATATTCTATTTTTAGACATGGTTACCACTATATTTTTGCCTTAGTTGATACCCATTCTACAAAGAACACCATACTTGCAAGCTATTGGCTCAAGATTGATAATTGTAATCTAACATGAGATTTGTGTCATAAAACATTTAGCTTCAGATCACTTCAAAATGATATGGCAAAGGTCACCCCGAAAATGTGCTTGGGAAGTTTAGACTTGCACCCCAAAACAAAAAAAATTCTTCATCCAAGCTTTTCAATATTTCATCCTTTGATTGGATGAATTCTTGCTAGGTGGCAAGGGTAAGGGTCTTGTGAGCTGTAGGATCGTATAATATGAATTCCCCAACATAAGATGATCCCCACGTTTTGATGGCAAAATCCTACCAAGTGCCTACATTTGTACTTTTTTGAAGTCAATGGACATCTTGCCCCAAGTCGAAAATATGTGCACATGAGTAAAAATTGTGAAATCATTAGTAAAAATATTTTTCATCTAACAATAAATATTGTAAGTAAAAATGATAATTTTCATTTTACTTTGTAATGTATTAAAATCACAATGTATCAATACATTCATTTCAATGTCAACACATGACTTGAGTCCTCACATGGCACTTTATACAAGAATAACCTAAAAAATCAAATTGTAAACTTGCTCCAATTATTATATGCCATATGTTTCTTGATACACTAAGGATTAGTTGACACACGAACAATTTTTTCCATTGAAAGCCACTATGCATGTCTAAATATAACAAGGGCCAAAAAAAAAATTCAAAATACATGGACAAAGGGGTTGCCATGTTTGTATGTCCATGGTTATTATAAGATAGTTAATGTATCAAAAAATACTAATTTACACTACTCACAAGTTGTGTGATTGGAATGCACTCCATGTATGATTATTTTTTCACACGATAAACTGAACTGATGGCTACATATAAAAAATTGACACCTAATTTACAATTATTACCACTTTTAATTATAATTGATTGTTATTCGTCATGTGTTTTTTTTATACACTAAGGATTTGTTGATACATTAAAAAAAAAATCATTGAAAGTTGTTTTGCATGTATAAACATAACAAGGGTGGATTTTTTTCCAAAGACATGACAAAAGGTTGTCAATGTAAAATGTTTATGATTATTATAAAATAGTCGTTAATGTATAAAAAAATAACAACACATTACTCACACATTTTTGAACAAACATTCCATATATCACCATATGATTTCCACACATGACAAATGGATGGTTACATATAAAAATTTGACATTTAGTCCATGTTCCTCTTCACTTTTCAATCATATGTCCATCAAATACATGTTATTAATTACTACAATTATGTGCAAGAGTTCAGGTAGTAGGACACAAAATGGTCATTTGACGATTTGACCTCCATAACTATGGTTAATATTAGGTATGTGCAAAGGAATTGATCTTTGGAAGTTTATGCACTAACTAGCATAATTTTAAGTTGGCAAGTTTTTTTTAATTAGAAGGTTTTGTTGGTATTGAACTTTGAAATTTAACTTATAGCCAATGTAATTGATGATGGGAAGCTATATTTAAGTCTACCTCCATAGTAAAATGCTACTACCAATAGAAATATCTCCTGAAGGGAATGGCATTCTAAATGAACCCTTTGAATTTAGGCATTTCAAACTAGTATTATGTATATGGTAACATTACAAGTACACATGGAACCTAAGCTTTGAATTGTCTATGATGCAAAATAACAACATTGAATTACACTAACCTTCAAGCCTCAATTAAGTGTTCATCTAATCTTGAATTCTCCAATTGCATGGTTACATAATTTTTTTCTAGTTGGTTGATGTGAACTGAAATTTATAGAGCTCCACAAACAATGGACTAACAACTTCCAAAAACTAGCAATAAATTGCACTATGAGAGAAATCAGAAAACCTTGTTTTTATTTCTTCCAAGAAGGCCTCCTTGTTAACAAATTCTCTTTGCCTTCCAAAAAGCAGAATTGTTTTCTAAATATGTCACATGGTGAAAAAGACCCAATGTCAATCTAATAAGTTTATAACTAATTTCATGTAGAGTTACAATATCTTACAATTTCTATGGGTCAATTTTGGAATGCTTTTAGATATGTCTTGAAGGGAAGACTGAAGTTGATGCTACAATATTCAAAGTACGCTTTTGTATACATCAAACATGAATATTCAAAAATATTATGGTAGCTAGAAATATTGTGATAGCTTATAGTTATGTACATTTGGTCTTTTTAAATCCAAATCCTAATAGATATAGGCTAGCAAGAATGCAAATTGTACCCACAATCCTTTGGAGTAAAATTGATCTCTAGAACAAAAAAGAAAAACCTCTGGAAAAAAAAGAAGGAAAGGACCCAACTACTAAAAGGATAAATTTGTTTTAAGCATGTTGAAAATTATAATATAAATGAATATAGTTTATGTGGGTATTTGTTGAGTATGACCTTAATATCAAAAAATGACGATGGCAAAGAGTTCAATGCACCATTTACAGAGGAGGAAAACACCAAACTGATGAAAGTTGCTAAAGACTTTGACATTGGGATGGTGTACTGCAAGGGGTATGCCAACTTATGGCCCAAAATGGCATTCCCTTTCCACTTGATCCTTTTGAACCTTCTAATGAACATTTTTTGTGCATGGGATGATAAGTTAGACAAATTGTGTTTTTTTGTTGATGACAGGTTTATATTATCTTTTGTGCATTAGATGATAGACTCACATCATTTGTTCATATTCACATAAATGTGGGAAGCTAATATCTTTTGTGGATTGGATGACAAGCTGATACCTTTTTATGATGGTATCATGATCATAATTATTGAAGGATATCCTACAACCAAGTCTTGGAAACTTGTTTCAACCATGCAAAATTTGTATGTCAATAAAGATTATAGGATATATAAAAAGACTCTTGAAAAAATTCGATCACACATAGTTTCATCTAATTAAAGCTTATAATTCTAATTGAAATCCTTAATATCCACAGCCTTGGTGTTGAACAAATAAAAGACATTTGTGCCTTAGGTTGATTTGTTTGCTTTCCACCAAGGCCCTAGAACTATAGAGCAAGGTTGGTTGCCTCTAAGGGTGAAGATTGGATTTCATGATTAAAATAAAAAATTTGGAATGGGGAATTTTGTTGTGGCACATGAGCACATTTTATTAGTTATATTGGATTTGTGTGCAATAGAAAGCCAATAGGATTCAAACATGGACATGTGAAACATTTACCTTTAAAACTTTATGTAAATAATAAAGATTTAACCAACATTGGATATTTGATTAAATTATGTACTCCTTGTTTCTTGTATGTTTTTGTTGTATGTTTGTTTATTTAGATTTAAACTTCTTTTTATTACTTTTCTTTCACCTATATTGTTTTCAGCCAATTATTGGACATTCATGAACTTCATCTAACTTTGTTGAAGGTTCAATTGTGGAACATGTTTTGGGGGCTATCAATTGTATAATAGAAAATGTACTATATACATAACATAATTAATAGAATTAATGTGTGTCCTAATTTGTCTCATGAGTCCTTGAAATGGATTGTAATCCCCTCTATAATCAACTTCATTAATCCTCTTTCATGGATTCCAATCTACTCTCATGGACCACAAAATCCATTTCGTGGACTATAGTGGATTGCAATCCACAAATTGCACAACTAATAGGTTAAGTCTATAAGATTGCACTACAGTTGCAAAAGAATGCCCAGAGAAGGAAAATGTAATTTGGAATTAGATTGTAATTTGCAACTAACTTCTTTTTGTGGCCAAATCAATCTCCCTATATTCACATATGACCATACATATTGAATGCAAATTACATCCATTAGCACAAATGGCAAATTCAATGCACAAAAGTCAACAAACAATGCTAAATTTGAAATATTTTAAAAAGTGTTTTCCAATTACCAATATTGTAACAATATTATAAATAAATAAAATCCAAGAGCAAAAAACATGGAATTGGTTGCCTCTTTATTCACCATTGTCATAACCAACATAAAGATCATGCCTTTCTCCTTGCAATTAGTTACACAAAATATATATCCAAGCTTCGTTTCAATTCAAAAAAATCCAGAAGGCAACAACCTTGCACCAATTAAATTCCATCAAATTTTTGATGTGGTGCCAAACACATCAATGAAGAAACATTAATGGATTGGACAGCCCAAACAAACATATAAATGCACAAAATCTGCAAATATTTTTTAAATGTATAATTTAATCATATGCAAGTTTGAACATGTGTTTTACATTGTCTGCCCAATTAAAAAATTAACTTAAATTCTAGAAACTTGGTGAGGAGTTGAACTTCATACACAACCCATTATTGCTAAGTTGCATTGCACTTCATGTCACACATAGGTTGGTATAAACATCATGTTTCCCAAAAACCATTTGATAATTCCATTTCCAACAAATTAAGATCAATCATCAACATAAATAAGACAGCCAAAATAAACATTATGCCATTTAATGCATAAGTAGGCAATTCATATACAAGATCATTACCACTCACATGATGGTGTTTTGGGAGCATTGGGAATTTAATAACCCGTACTAAATGAAAGTAAATAAACACAATCTGAAATGTTTATAATAAAACATAAGATAAGTCAATTATGCCCCACTTTTGGTAATAAATAAGTACATGCAATTACGTCATCACCGACCTCACGTGAAAACCCCATGCATCAATAAAGTCTTTATTAATTAAATATGAAGAGGCTTTGAACATTTGATAATCCAAAATTCCTAGTCTTCATCAATATTAGTAGTGACATTGACAACAAAAATATCTCCTATTTCCAAACAAACAACAAGTGCATCTCCATCTTCACCATAATTCCAATGCACATCTTCCTCTTCCATGATAGATCACACTAAATGAGTGTCAGTAGGCTTTAATGTTTTTTACGTCCATTCCCTTGTCCACTAAACATATAAACATACAGAACATTCTCTCTCCATGCAAAAACAACAAAAGGATGCAAAGTTTTAAACCATTAGTTTAGTCACATCAAATCGATTCAAGGCACATACAAAATGCATTTTTTGGGTGTTAGGAATTGGATCACAAGCATAAGCAGTGTTTCAATCAACATCATCAACACCTAGGAGCCAGAACATCCTTTTCATGGGCTTATGGTGTCTAATGTAAGAGGTTTTTGGCCTTTCAAATAATCTCTTGTGTAGAAAACTTACAACATCTACTACATTTTATAAAGGCACACATTGAACATTCAGCTGTTCTTGCCACAATAATTGTTTGATGACAGCCCTAACTCCATCATGAGCTTCTTTCCCATGTCCAATTCCAAAAAATGATCAAATCATTGCACACCCATTTATCAAATTAGGGTAACATCCCACAAAATACCAAGGCTTTTGCGATTTAAATTGGCTTGCGTAATTATTTGACTAAACCAAACAAGTAGAAGGGGCATATCCTTCTTCAACCATGTAAGTCCAATGTTTTTGCAAACAATATTGCACAAAATATGAATCATGTTTGTGGTCATCATTTATGTAAACGTGATACTCAATTATTAAAAAAAAAATTTGCATCATCCAGGTCAAAATTGGGGTTAGGATGATAGATAATGTGGACCAAAATTGAGATTTGATAGGAATGCTAGTGCATGGATTGTACTTCATTTTGAATTGCAAAAGAATAGTTTTCTGCAAAGTCAATCACCGATGCAACAAATCCAAGCTGGATAGACTTCAAACACAATTTAAATTACATGTCTTGCTAATTAGCAGCAAAGTTGTGACACACAAAATATTGAAGCTTGGACTTCAAATATGCAATAAGTTCATCAACATTTTGAGTGTTTCCCTCACTAACATTAAGTGTAGCTGCAGTCAACAAGGCATTATAGTTCACCAACGACATCTTCAATTGCAACAATTTGTTTGCATCTATAGACATATTCAAACCTAACAAAACCTCTTGTTGCGTTTTAGAAAGATGTGAAAGCAAGACATTATTGGGAAGGCAATGGTTCGACCTTGGGTTTGACAACCTTCTCCATTATCTCTCTCATGCATTTTGGCCCAATACAAGGATGCAAAGTAATGAGAATATAATTGACTATATGAACTGTCATCTTTCAAGCCTCTCTATCTGGCATCACTTGCTCAAAGTCATCGAATGCATCCAACATAAATTGCCTATGTAGTTTTTCTTTTTTCTTTCTAGCATGGCACTTTGCTTGTCACACATTCTAGGTAACCTTCCTTGCTGCACTTCCATCATCAATTATATGTTACAAAACAAAAACTTTTTGACGCAAATCAACAACTTCAAGTTGCAATGCAACAACTTTAGGCTCCAACGTGCATCTTGCCCTTTAAGCAAGACCTAGTTCACTGATCCCTTCTTCGTTATTAATTTTTTTTAGAACCCATTACTTTCAAGTGAGAACTCTTCTCTTCTTATTTGTAAAACAAAGGTCTAAATCCATGCAATGTTATGATGATACAAAAAGGAAACGACAAAATGTTTGGCGAATGGTCAAATAAGTTACAAAATGAAGACAGAAAAATTATTATAAATGTAACACACTTGCAAATTTAATGTCAAATGGAACTCAAGCAGAAAGAAAGCAATGCCATTACAAATGACCAAAAACAATGCAAAAAAAAAAATGTTTTAGAACCCTAAACCCGTGACAAATGAACAAAACGAGCACTAAACCCTAAACCTATCGACCAGTTCAAAAAAGTGACACCTTTATGATGTCATTCAATCAGTATGGTATCACACCAAGTTGAATCGATTAAGCAAGTGCTCACTTTTGGGACAAAGTTGGAATGGACTTGGGGAGCTTGAACAATCCATCCAACCTACATTTTGGCTATGTTTCATCCAAAAATAATGATAGACAATCCTAGATTTATTTTTCCTCATATGTTTTGTCAAAAAAACCATTTAAAAAATGGATTTTTCCATGAGATATGGACTCTCAATGATTCAAATGAGACAACATTGAACTTCAAAAAATCAAAATTTCAATGCACATCACTTTTAAACACTTCATTTGATATTGTCCTATTTTTTATTTTTTAAATGGCACTATTTCATTACACTTTTTAAGTCCACATGTCAAATATGTTTGTGTGACTAAAGTAATGTTATAACTTCAAAAGTCCAACATGGCATCCATTTTTTAAAAAGTCATCCATATTTTTTTCTATGATTCCCATTGATGTCTATTATAACATGGTTAATTTAAAATTTCAAAATATTAATGTTAAATGTGATTTTACATGGTACTTTCATGTTGCAATGCATAGGAACTACAACTATGACAATTCATTTAATCCCCCTAACTATGATTTCACCCTAAAATTAAGGACCTTTAGTCCAAGCATGGTAAAATATACTAGAAAATATTCCAAATTGTGCAAAAAATGAAAATGCATGAAAATCTCATTTGAAAATATGTCATAGTTTTCAAATTCAATGTTAAAAGATTTACATATGAACTTGAAATTTTTCTTATCTATTGTTATTCAATAAGGGGTAGCTACTAATCTATTTCATTAAAGACTATCACAATGGAATTACATTTGCAATCAATTATTTGGTCTCTACCAATGCTAGGACGTAATTCTCAAATGATCACCAAGTTTTTGACCAAATTTTTAACTCGGTTTTCACAATGAAAATTGATTGGCATCATTACATGTGAGAATTAGATTGAGAATCAGTCTTAAATTTTCACATGAATGAAAATTAGTTATGAATCGATTCTTTTTTAAACTTCTTTTTTGAAAAACTAGATAAGTTCTTTCATAGAACCTACATCCAAATCTTAGGATCATATGGTAAATTAGGGTTCCTAGATAGTAGTCATTGACTAGGGAGGCAAAAGTGTTATTTAGGGTTAGATTTAGGGGAACAATTATAAAAAGAGCATGAACGATTTTTTTCTCAACTTTGTTTGTTGTTTTTGCTCTTTTTGCATTGTTTTTATGATGTTGTTTAAACTTTGTGCTCGTCATGTGTTGGCGGTGCTGCCTCCTGCATTGGTGGTGGTGTTGCTTCATGTTTTGGTGGTGTTGTTGCTTCATGTGTTGGTGTTGTTACTTCATGTTGGTGCTAGTGTTAGTGCTTTGTGCGTTGGTGTTGCCATTCTCAAGTACCTTCAAGCCCAAAACTTGTTGTTCTTCTCACGTTGGTGCTGCTATTTGCATTGGTGTTATTTTTGTTTCCTTGGTTAGTTTGGTACTTTCCCCCCTTCCTGCCATGTGCAAGTTGGAGCTTGGAGCACCAAACTAATCCATAAACTTGAGGTGAATTTTTTCCTCATTTTTTTGGTTTTAATTTTTTTGTTTTGTTTGGTTTGTTAATGTTTGTTTTATTCATGTTTGTTTTTCTAAAAAAAATTTATCTATTGTCTTTTTTGTAGGATTTTCTTATACTTTCAATCTTTCTCAAATTGTGAAAGTTATAAAAGGAGTCAAAGTGCAATGTTATGTTTAAGTTTCCTTGAAATTGTGATTTAATGTTGTGATTTGGGGGTAGAACTTCTCTAAGTTTAACAAAATTCACATGAATTACTTTCAATTTAGCTTTTCAATTTCTTGTTGAATTATACATGTGTACATCTAGATAGTCATCATTGAAGGTTGGTGAATTCATACTTGTCAATATCTGTGTTCCAATGTTTCAATGTTTACAAATTCCAATCTTGCCACTAATCAAATGTCCTTTTAATTCATTGTGGTTTGTGTGTGGATGGAGAACATGGTAGTTTCATGATCAATGTAAATACACTTGAAATCTATAAATAGTGATTCTTGATATGGTACATGTATGTACCAATTAGGTGTTTGAATGTATAGATTTGTGAATCAATGGAAAACATGGTATCAGATTAGTCAATGTGATACATTGAGTGTGTAGATAATGCTTCTCAAATTGGTCTATGTATGTATTCATGGAGTTTGAATGTATTGGTTTGTGAATGGATGGAGGGCATGGTACTCCCAAAATCTATGTGAATATAAAGACTTTGTAGAAAATGCTTTTTAATGGAGCCATGTATTCAAGCATGGAGTTAAATGTAATTATGACATCTTGAGTCCTTGTAGAATGAATAATTTGTACATATTGTACAATAACTATGTATTAAGTCATTTAATTATATTTCCATTGTCATTGGATTATGCACAATTATCATTAAAATATATATGTCATCACTTGATTATACATACATGTTGTTTCTAAATTGTAGTTTTTGCACAACTAAAATGCATATCTCTATTGGGATATTTGTTGTGCAAGGTTTTCTACCATGAATTGACAAGAATGTTGCTCCATTTTGTACATAAGGACACATCTAGCTAGGTTATAAATTACTCAGGGTTTTTGACATCTAGGGTAGCTCTTAAAGTTGGCAACATGAATTTCAATCTAAATGTGGGAAATTTTCACATTAAGTCTGTGCCAAACAAGGATGTAGCTCAAACACTTACGATGTCACATGTTTAACAAAGGCAAGAAACAAGAAGGCTACAAAGTTTAATCATAGTCCAAGGAGAAAGGGGAACCATGTGTAAAATTTTCAAGTGCAAATAAGGCTTTGTTAAAAGGTTTGTTACAACCAACCATGAAGATGACAAGGATGGAAGTGGTGACCATGAAAAGGAGCATACATCATAATCAAGCAAGGGTGATGACGAGGAGGAGGAAGAAGGGGAGGATGCCAATGTAGAAATAGATGCACCACCCTTCAAAAATAGAAATTTGTTACATTTGGCAAACAAACAAATGTTCAAGTGGTAAATCTAGGGCACATAAACTTGTATCACCATAAAAAAGGGGAGCCCATTAAAAAAATTATATCAATAAAAAAATGCCTACAACAAATATCATTATGCATTGGTGTGCATAAGTTCAAAATTCAAAGCAATGAAAAGATAAAGAATAAACGTTGGGATTAAAACAAACTATATGGTAATTTGAAGTTATGAGGTATTGTGGCAACCACATATTGAGCTATTGTTTTTCAGTTTGGAAGTTGCTTGTGATATTTTTGTTAAGTTGTTTTGGACAGTACATGGGTGTAGTTCACATTTGTTTTGTCTTTTGATTTCAAGGCTATGTTGTGTCCATGTAGGTGAATTCCTTGTTATTCAAATGTGATTGTAGACTCATGAAATCAAATTTTGTAGAATAAATGTGAATTATAGAAGTGAATTGAACTTAAATTGTATTTTATTTTTCTAAAATTGGCTTGGGATTTTAGGTCTTTGTTTTGTCCATGTAGGTGATTTAAGTAATCTTTGGCTATTAGATGTAAACTTGGATTTACAATCCTCAAGTGGTCATAATTAAATCTTCCCATTTTTTGTACTTGTTAGTGCAAATTTGGGAATGGGATATTTTATATCTTCATTCTTTTTATTATTAATTTTGCATTTATTCTATTACTTTTTATGTAACTTGCATAGAAAAACACATTTCAAGTTTGTTTCTAGATTTTTTCTATTTTGATTCCGTTAAAAAAAATATTATTTAATTTGGTACTTCTTCATACAATTTGAAAAACTTCAAGAAAATAAAATTTAGAGTAACATGTACAACGAAAAATCAATCAAAATCTCTATTGCTTCTTAAATCCTTTATATATTTCTTTTTCAAAAGTAATTCTTCTTTGATTATAGTGCAAACATCCTCAAAATAGATAATGATCAGAATGTCTTAATAAGAATGATAGTTCAAACTTGTTATAACATTGAAAATGTCTTAATTAGAATTCAAATTCACATTAATATTCTAACCAATAAAATATAACCAATATATTATTAAAAAAAAGAAAAACCAAACAAACAGAAACTAAAATTAACTAATGTGGATTTTTTTTATTAATTTCACCCCTTTGTACATTGAATTTCATCTTCATAATCCACATAAGTAATGTTAATTCTAACAAAATTGGTGATTTACTAATGTATTGATCTATTGGTCTACTAATTCAATGTTGGATGGATCTATTGTATTAATTTGACTAATGGATTTTGTGTATTAGTGATTATATTTAATTGAACCTTAGATATATGTGGCTTAGAAAATACCATAATATGCAAAAACTATGCTTTAAATAGTATCTAGAGGGGCATGTTTTTGCAATTGAAGTAGTGTACTAATCAAGTATAGAAATTAGAGTTGAGCATAACACTCCACTAGAGTAATAGTAATCAATGCAAGAATGAAAGTAACAACCAATGCCAATGTCTTCCAAAATAGTAAGTCCAAGGTTAGACAAAGTTGACAAAACATATTTCTACCTAGAGAATGAGTATGGAGTAGATATGTTCAAGGTGTAGATCAAAAACTGAAACTCACACCTAATTGTTGTAATTTTTGTAGATAGAAGGGTCGTATTCTTACCGAATGTCCTTTTATTGATAATGATGTATGGGATGCCATGGTCAACCATTTCCAAACCAAAGTACAAATCAAGTTGGATATGGAAGAAAAATAAAACCTAATGATTATGCCCCATGGAACATTGTAGACTTGACAAAATAATGCAACTATAGATAAATAATTTATCTTATAAAAAGGTGTGATGTGTGGGGGACTCCCTTCAAAGCCAAGGTACTTTGACCAATTAGATAACCACATTTTGCTTCGGATAGAATTAAGAAGACTATATTTCATCCACCTTTGAGTTGTGCAAGAACCACATTTCTTAGATGTAATGGATCAATGCCAACAGTGTGGAACATACAAATTGTAAACATTATGGTAGACCAATATGGGAATGTACCATTGCATGCTAGACTAATTGATACAAATCCATAATTTCATGTAAAAAACCTAGTGTATAAAATAATTACAAAAGTTGCATACCAAAGTAGGTCTATGTGTTGCAACCCCACTTTGAGGGAAGTGTGAGGTCACCATTCACACTCCCGAAAATAGGACTTGGGAGTCCTCTGGGACTCCCAAAAATTCAGAATGTGATTGCAGGGGCCAAAACACCTTGCATTTATATCGTTGGAAAGGTTTTGAAACGTAGATGTCCAAAATGGCCTCATATGAGTCATTTGGACATCTGTAGCAAAAGTTATGGTCAAAAGAAGGGCCGGAAGTCAAACTAGCAATTTGACTCCCGACCACTAAAAGTCAGGAATCGAACCAATTTTGGTGTGTGCAGGTGGACTGCGACACACCTTGGAAAACTCTCAAGGAGAGCTATAAGTTTACTTCAAACCTCATCCCAATCGGAGATTGGAGCGAGAAGTTATGAACACCAAAAGTCCCGGGAATCCAAACCGGGACAGTTTCGAGACTCCACTTTGGGAGTCTCGGGAAAAAGTGCCATTTGGATGCAAATGCAGCGGAGAGTCACTGAGAATACTTTATGGGAGAAGGTGGGGCCATGGTGAGTCAAGTGAGTCCAGGGTTGCCCGTGGCTTATCCTAGCACCAAGAGTGCTCCAGAATGTGAACTAACCAACTTGTTGGTTGGTTTGATGCAGGTTCGAGTTACTAAATAGTTTGTCCCTCTTCCTAGTCTAATCCCGGAGCTTTCAGCACGCCCCTCTCACCCCCCCCTTTAGTGCTAGAAGCTAGGAGCGTGCCCCGAGTCCCTCGCATATCCGCAACTTGAGTGACTTAGACCCAACTTGGGGCTAACTAGGGACTTGGGAGCGCGTCACTATGCATGTTCATGAAGAATATTATCTAGTATCCATAGGAAATTAAAGAATTCTTGTAGTACCAGTATAAATTTCTTTTGGACAATCTGGTATATATTGAATTTATTGTGACAGTTCAAAAGAATCATTCACATGTCATTAAAATAATACCAACTAATTATTCACCAAGGAGATATGTAATAGCAAAACGTTAAGTAAATGTACCTATACATTTAACCACATGAATACCATCACATACATAATGACTACTAAACCAGTACCACCAAATTTAGGAATAGACCCTCAAGAACCACTAGGAGGTGTTGTAGTAACATTTGTGCAACCTATAGTACCCTATTATAGGGCTTATAGGAGACCTCTTAATTATCCTAAATACAAAAAAACTTTGACTAGATGTTAATGTACGAGTTTTCAAAACTGTTATCAAAGTTAATGGTGAAATGGTAGATGAAGAAATAATTAATATATTCAATTTCACATTGAAAGACAATGCATCAGACTAATGAAATAATTATATGAGAGATCATTGAAAATAAAATTTGCAAATCTAAAACAAGATTTCTATAGATGTTATAAAACAATGAACAAGTGTATATGTAGCTCAAGATCTAAAGAAAGAATCAACAAAATGGGTGGAGGTGTAGTATGAAAGATTATTAAAACTAACAGACTATTTGTAGATTCCTACAATGGATAGTTTTTTAATGACCATATTCAAATTTGGACAACAATCTTATCTAGGGATTACTACAACAGGGATGAAAAGAAACACTTTACAACAACACAAGGAATCTACATTGATGTGTGTATAATGTATTTTTATACATGAAACACAAAGTTCATTATTTGTACCACAAACATTAAGAGCAAGGATTGCGGTTATGAAAAACTAGATCATTGCAAAATTGAGTATTTATTGTACAAATTGTCATCGACATATGAACCATAACATGGAGATGTGCAAAAACAAAAAGAAGGAGGAACCTATTGTAGTTATTGTTAAAGTTAATGCATAGGCTAGTAAACCTCCAAAACCATTAAACTATCCTTGTCATATTTGTGGGATAATGGGCCACAAATTAACAAACTATCTAAAGTTTGGCAAAATGCAAACTATGTTTAAGGACAAAGGTGGCAAAACCATAAAAAACAAACCTATAACTGAGGTAAAAATTACTAATGCTTCAATTAACATGGTTGATGTTCATGTAACCACTCAAAGTATGGCCATTGAAAAACAAAATTATAATGGACTGGGAATTATAGGAGAAATTTTTTAGAGTCCATGGTGGCAACCATACAACAGACGTAGATAACTAATCCACCACCCAACATACCTTCTACTCCAGCAACAAATGGACTACCAATTGGGCATGGATGTCAAGTTTCACTAGTAGAAATTAGCCAAAATGTAACCATTCAATTTACGACTACATGCGACTTATAGTCATTTGCGACTAAATTTGAGAATATTTGCAACTACAAGACCAACCTTCAACTATTTTGGTCATTTTCACAACTATGATGCAACTATTAGAAATTTCATCCTCTTAGTTGCATCAATTTTACATTTATTTTCATCCATTAATAGGTTGATATGTCCCATTACTCGCAATTGTCACCAAACTAGTTGCATCCTAAAGGTATTCTACAATGACATAGGGGTATATTTTAATGTATATACTATATATATATGTATATTGTTCATATAATGAATCACAAAATTAATATTTGAACTTTGAATTTTTTTATTCAATTCTGAAAATTGATATTTCAATTATGAAAAATTGTTATTTTAACTTTTTAAAAAATTTATTAAAATTTGAAACTTCATATTTGAATCTGAAAATTGTTATTTCAATTGTTTAAAACATTATTTGAATTTGAAAATTTTGATTTGAATATGATATTTTCAATTTAAAAAGATTGATTTGATCTAAAAATAGATTTTGAATTTTAAATTAATATTTTCGAATCCAAAAATTAGTATGTCAATTCAGAAAATTATAATTGATCATAAAAATGGAATATTTTGAATATTCCATTTAATTTTGAATTTTTTATGTGAATATGAAATTTTATATTTCAGCTATGAAAAAATTTCATTTATATTTTAAATAATCATTTAATTCGAAGTTGAAATTTAGATTCCAAATTATTATTTTAGATTTTCAAAATTAATACTTTAAGTCTGAAAATTAATAATTACGTCTAAAAATGGACATTTCAATTTTGAATATTGTTATTTGAATATGAAAATTAACATTTCAATTCTGAAAATTGTTATTTAAATTCAAAAAAGTTATTTGATCTAAAAACTGATATTTGAATTCTAAATTATTATTTTTGAATCTAAAAATTATTATTTCAATTTTAAAAACTTTATTGACTCTAAAAATTGGCAACCTGA